>JAEEGL015828678.1_pt1 | contig 11057 bp, 11 predicted proteins | sample 9134231 | NCBI WGS metagenome assembly JAEEGL01 (sample SAMN16246548, study PRJNA631951) | gut metagenome | biome: gut microbiome; feature: rumen; material: fiber-attached | host: Bos | place: Iran: Karaj | collected 2018-10
AAGAGGACGGTTTGGCTATGAGCTCTAGAAATACTTATATGAATGATGAAGAGCGTAAAGCAGCTCTTATCCTCAGTAAATCTATTAAGTTAGGCCAGTCTCTTGTTGAGGCAGGAGAAAGAGATGCTTCTGTAGTCAGAGCAAAAATGATAGAATTACTTGAAACAGAGCCTATGGCTGATGTAGAGTATGTTAATGTAGTTAATAATCTGACAATGGAAGATATTGATACGATTGAAGGCGATGTTCTTGTGGCTATCGCAGTTAAGATCAATAATAAAGTTCGTCTTATTGATAACTTCATGACGACTGTATAAATAAAAAGAAAGTATGAGAGTAAAAAATGTTAGGAACATATCTTAAATCAAAAATTCATAGAGCAGTAGTAACTCAGGCGGCTCTTGACTATGTAGGAAGTATTACAATTGACGAAAAGCTTATGGATGCTTGCGGTCTTATTGAGTATGAGAAGGTTCAGGTTGCCGACGTAGATAATGGCAATCGTCTGGAGACATATGTTATAGCAGGTGAGGCTGGCTCAGGTATCATTTGTCTGAATGGTGCTGCTGCAAGACTGGTGAGTGAAGGCGATAAGGTTATTATTATGAGTTATGCTCAGATGACACCTGAGGAGTTTGCTGAAAATCCTCCAAAGGTTGTATTTGTTGATGAGAATAACCAGATCGATAGAGTGACAAGGTACGAGAAACACGGACAGCTCTTTGATATTTAAGGGGAAATGCTATGTTAAAAGGTAAAAATATACTCCTGGGTGTTACAGGCGGAATAGCTGCTTATAAGATGGCAGATGTGGCTAGTATGCTGGTTAAACAGCATGCAGATGTACATGTTGTAATGACTGAAAATGCAACTAAGTTCATAACCGCTGAAACATTTAGTGTATTAACAAAGAATAAGGTATATGTAGATGTCTTCGATGAGAATCCAGATGACTACGTTAATGTACCTCATATATCACTGGGAACAAATGCGGATTGCATTCTCATTGCACCAGCTACAGCGGATATAATTGGGAAAATAGCTAATGGTATAGCCGATGATATGGTTTCTACAGTTGTTTTGCCGGCTCGTTGCCCAATTCTCGTTGCTCCATCAATGAATGTATACATGCTGGAAAATCCTATTGTTCAGGATAATATAGCTAAACTCAAGAGGTTTGGTTATACCATCATTGAACCGGCTGAAGGTCATCTTGCTTGCGGATATGATGGAAAGGGTAAGCTTCCTACACCAGAGGTTCTTGTAGAACAGGTTGTTTTAGCTGCTGCAAAGGAAAAGGATTATGAGGGTAAGAAGGTGCTTGTTGATGCAGGACCTACTGAAGAAGCTATAGATCCAGTTCGCTTTATTACAAACCATTCTTCAGGTAAGATGGGCTATGCTGTGGCAAGAATAGCTGCTATGAGAGGTGCTGATGTGACTCTTGTTTCAGGACCTACCAACCTGGATACTCCTGCAGGAGTTAAGAGAGTAGACGTTACATCTGCTGAGGATATGTATAATGCCATGGTTTCCGAGGCTGAATCTTCAGATGTTATCATTATGTCGGCTGCTGTTGCAGACTTTACTCCTGAAACCGTTGCTGATAATAAAATTAAGAAACAAAGCGATTCCGAAGGCATGAGCCTTTCTCTTAAGAGAACTAAGGACATTCTCAAGTCACTTGGTGAGAATAAGAAGTCAGGACAGAAGATTATTGGTTTCTCGATGGAAACCGAGAATCTGATAGAGAATTCACGTAAAAAGCTGGATTCAAAGAATGCTGATATGATATGTGCTAACAGCCTTAAGACTGAAGGGGCAGGATATAAGGTAGATACCAATATCGTAACAATGATCACTAAAGAAGATATGGTGGAACTTCCTCTTATGTCAAAGCTTGAGGTGGCAGATAAGATTCTTGATAAGATAAAAGAGCTTTAAGAGCAATCTATTATAGAAAAATCTCTGTTAATATGGTAAAATTCTATGGTACGTTTCTGTGAAGGGGCGTACCATATATTTTTCTTAGGAGGACATCTTACGTGGAAGGATACAAGAAGGAATTTGTAGATTTTATGCTGGACTGCAATGTCCTAAGATTTGGTGATTTTACACTCAAGAGTGGTCGTAAGTCTCCATTTTTCATGAATGCCGGACTCTATGTTACAGGTACTCAGCTGATGAAGCTTGGTGAGTACTATGCTCAGGCTATTCATAATACATATGGAGATGATTTTGATGTTCTGTTCGGACCGGCTTATAAGGGTATTCCGATCGGAGTTGCGACTACCATTGCATATAGTAAGCTCTATGGAAAGGAAATAAGATACTGTTCTAACCGTAAAGAAGCAAAGGATCATGGCGATGCTGGAATTCTTTTAGGAAGTCCTATCAAGGATGGCGACAGAATAGTGGTTATCGAGGATGTTACAACATCTGGAAAATCCATGGAGGAGACAATCCCTATCGTAAAAGCACAGGGAGATGTGACCATAGTTGGACTTATGGTATCTCTTAACAGATGCGAGCGTGGTAAGGGCGATAAGGGTGCTCTTGATGAGATTAAAGATCTCTATGGCTTTGATACGGCAGCAATCGTTTCAATGGATGAGGTTGTTGGATATCTTGTAGAAAAGGGCATTATTGATGATGAATTAAAGGGTCGTATAGATGCTTATTATGAGCAGTACGGTGTTAAATAAGTCGAGGGAGGTTCAAGATGGAAAAGGTATATAAGGTATTAAAGAATGCAGGTGGAGCTAATATCACAGTAGGAGTACTTCTTATTGTAATTGGCATTACACTTGGTATTATCAATATTGTTTCAGGAGCATCACTCCTCAGAAACAGAAGAAACATTCTTTTCTAAGAAGAAATAGTGGTTTTAGAGTGAAAGGTTGTAAAAATGGCTGATAAATTAGGACTTGTTGTAGAAGGTGGCGGAATGAGAGGTATTTATGCCTCTGGTGTTCTGGATGAATTATTACTCCGCGGTGTTAAAGCTGACGGATTAGTTGGTGTATCTGCCGGAATAATTCATGGTGTTTCTTATGTATCTAATCAGTTAGGAAGAAACATCAGATATTTCCTGAAATATAGAGAAGATAAGCGATTCATGAGCTGGACATCTCTCTTTAAGACAGGAAATGTATGCGAGACTGAATTCTGCTATGATGAGATTCCTTACAAACTCAGCAAGTTTGATTTTGATACATTTGCCCAGAGAGCTAAAGATATGGAGGTTTATTCAACTGTTACCAGTCTTGATACTGGAAAAGCTGAATATTTAAGGCTTTACGATCTGAGAGAGCAGATGGATGCTGTTAGAGCATCTGCATCACTTCCTTTGGTTTCAGAGAATGTTGAAGTAGATGGTAAGTTTTATCTGGATGGAGGTACAGCAGACAGCATTCCTCTTAAGTTTATGCAGAGTGCTGGTTTTGAAAAGAATATCGTTATTTTGACCAGACCAGCAGGCTATGTGAAAAAGCCAGATAAAACATTTCCACTTCTTAAAGCTAAGTATAAGAACTATCCTGGATATGTTAAAGCATGCGAAGATAGACACAAGATGTATAACGAAGAGCTTAGATACGTTAGAGAGCAGGAGTTAAAGGGAAACATTCTTGTTATAAGACCAAGCAGAGTAATTAACGTTAGTCGTACAGAAAAAAATCTTGAAAAAATGAAGAGAATGTACAAACTTGGCCGCTTTGATGCAATGAATGCATTAAATGATTCAGAAAATATGCAAAAGATATTGACTTAAAGTTTGATATGTGATAACATACCTTTTGTTGCGGCGGAAAGCCGTAAGAAATGCGCGAGTGGCTCAGTGGTGGAGCACCTCCTTGCCAAGGAGGGGGTCGCGGGTTCGATCCCCGTCTCGCGCTCAAAAAAAAGCACTCTGTCTAATGACAGGGTGCTTTTTTTTGAGCGCTGAATATGTATAACGTTGAGTAGACAGGGGATCGAACAGCGAACCCGAGTCACGAAGTGACGAGAGAACGACCCGGTGGGTCGTTCGAGGTGAAGCCGGCCTGAAAGGCGGCAATAGCCGCCGTTGGGATCCCCGTCTCGCGCTCTGAGTAAGAAAAAGGACATCCGTTTGGATGTCCTTTTTTTGCTAAAATTGATTAATTTTCACGGTTTGTTGCGGTTTTGTTGCTTTTTAAGTGCTATAATGGTTTTGTTAAATAATGAGATAAGTAGGTGAAGTTATGCCAATTAATGGTAATGTACGAAGAATACTAAATTCGCTTACAAAAGAATATGGTGAAAATCGTGATAAGGGCAGCCTTAATATTGAATATGTTAAGGGTGTTAAGCTTATGATCGACCAGACTTTAAAAGCCAGGATAAGTTCAATTAATTCCAATGAAGCTGTTGACTATGCTGAGCTTTTTACTTGTGAGTTTCTTGTTAAGATGAATCAAAATGGCTGGACACCTACAGACCTTCCTATGCTTGCTCATCTTTATGATACTATACTAAGCGTTAATCTTGGTGATTCACGCGAGGATGGCGATAAATTAATCGATTTTCTTGAAAAAACAAAGATTAATGATTCTAAAACCAGAACAGAATTAATTAACAAAGTTTCTCAATATATAAATACATTTAGTGACACTAAAATAATTGGTACTCTTTCAGAAGATATTAATTATTGTTTTGTGACAAACGTCTCTTTTGCTGACTATCCGGAGGATTTAGAGCTAAGGGGTAATGCTAAAGTAGAATATATTCCTAATAAACAGACGAAAAAAGGTGAACCTATTCCTGAGTTTAAAGCCCTGGGTGCAATGGCTATGCGTCATAATTTAGATGATGCAAAACGTAAAGAGGAAATTAGATTTAAAAATGATTACGTTATTTCTGATGAGTCTGATAAAACTCTTGAATCCTTTAACGCTAATGAAGGTCAATTAGCTCGAAATATAACAAAGAGTAATCGTGATGCCATTAAAGAGGTATATGGTGACGACATATATGACGAAATAGATGATATGAAAAAGGGTTCTGAAGAAGAAAGAACCGTAGCTATTTATCATTCTATGGGAAACAGATATCTAAAAAAAGGTGAGGAAGTTCTAGAAATAGACTTTGCTGGATCCGGATATAAGGAAGTAAGAAGAGAGTACCATGGTCAGCATGGTAAAACCTTTACTGATGGAACAAGAAATACAAAGGCATCACTCGATGTTGAATTTGGTAAATTGGTGGATAAAAAAGGTGGAGGTAAATTCAAACACCTTAGGTCCAAAACCACTTCGATTGAAGCTGAAGATGGAAAAACCATGGAGAAGACCAGATACACAATAGCTGGTCCAACACCTGATCTTTGGTTCAAACCTGGTCTCCTTAATGTTGGTGAATACAGTATTGAGAATACCAGAAAATATGGCAAGGAATTCGCTGCTGATTTCCTCGAAAAGATATTTAAGAAGTGGGATAATGGAGAGGTTCCACATGATGTACATATAAATGTAACTGGACATAGCCGCGGAGCTGTAGCTGCTGGAGAAAGCATTAAGCTGATGTACAAGTGGCTGAAGGCCTATGCTGATAATAATCCGGATAAGGCTCATTATATAGATAAGGTTAAATTTGATCTGGTACTTAGAGATCCTGTTCCAGGTATATTTACTAAGCTTCTTCATGGTAAAAATGATCTGAGAAATATCCCTAATCTTGAGATGACTGTTTTCTGTTCTATGGCTCAGGAACATTATGATATGGTTTTTCCGCTTCAGAATGTCAGGGGAGCGAAGAGACTCATTATCGGAACAACTGGCCATAATATGGATCTTGATCAGATGGATATGTCTCAGGTTCTTCAGGAGAAAGATGGAAAGGTACATAAGTCTGGATTTTATGATGCTGAGACGGGAGAATTCTTCCGTGGAAGTGGAATAAACCAGATGCCAGAGGGTGTTTATATAGCAGATGACAGGTTTAATCTGATTCGTGTAACCAGTTATAGTCAGATTGGGAAACTTATAGATTCTGTTTACGATGGAAAGTCTAAGCAGGAAGGCCGTGTAGACAATATTCATGAAATGGTTAGAAACTGGTTCCTGGATAATGATCTTAAGCTTAGCTTTACTGATGCTGAGGAACGCCAGATGGCAATGGAAGATAACGATATAAATATGCAGAGGATTCTTGCATCTGATAATTCCAGGTTGAATCCGATCAAGAATGCTATAAATGCACTTAATAGAAGTCGCAGAATAGGCAAAGATAATCATGAGATAATGAGTAAAGAACAGGAACTCATAGATGCTTGTAGAACCTATATGAAGAAGACTGCTATTCCTGCAAAGGGCGACAGTGCTTATAGAATGAACCTTGTAAGTGATGTTTTGTCACATACAATGAGAGATAAGAATTATATCAATAAGCTACTGAATCCAGGACTTAGTAATGATTGTACTGAACTAGATAAAAAGATAAGTGCGCATAAAGAACGACTGGCTAACAAGGAAGGCTACAAAGAGAGGAAACTGAATAAAGAAGAGAAACGTCTTAATAATGTTAAAGAAATAAGAAAGCATATTAAGAATGTTGCATCTATCTGCGAGAAGTATATAGTTCTTCTTAGTAAGACCAGAAAGAATAAGAGTGGTAGTAAAGAATATAATGCCATGCTTAATACTCTTAAGGATGGCGAGAAGCTTAATGAGAAAATCACTATTAATGAATTCAATACATTTTTGAATAGCTTGATAAAGACTTCTAGAGTTTATAGATCAAGTCATGATATAATAATCGGGCCAAGGTCTGATGATGGAAAAACAAGATTAGATTATTCTAAGAGTTTTGAGGGATTAGGCCTTGAAATAAGTAGGGATTTGGAGAAGAGGAGCAGGTTTATTCCTGATAAAGATAAATCCGTTGAACTTCTTGTCGGAGAGAAGAAAAACAGTGTCAAATCTCTTAATGATGAAGTGGAAATGAAATCGCCTGAAAAGAATGTGATTTCAACGAAAATGCCTCAGATGCGAATGTAATTTATTAGTTTTGGAGAATTAAATTGGAAAAAAAGAAGACTCTAGAGTATAAATTGAATAGATTGGGAATTGCTGAAATTACAGAGTTTGTTGATTCCTGGATGAAAGACTATAAGGTTCCAAGCAAAAACCGAATTCGTTCTGTTTTCATGATGGAATCTATGCTTCTTGATCTATCTGAACATTTTGGTGAGAAAAAGGATATTACTGTTAAGCTTTATAAAAGGCTGGGTGTATACCGTTTTAAACTAATATACGAGGGTGAGAAGTTTAACCCTACCAAGGAAAAAGAGGATACAGGTCTTACTCATAACTTGATATCCAACATGGGTATGAACCCAATTTGGAGATACAAAGATAATTCGAATGAAATAACATTCGAAATTCCAAGAAATAAGATGAAGGACGAAAATGTCCTTATTCTTTCGGTTATCTTATCTATTATTGCTGGAATTATAAAACCTATTGTTCCGGCAAAAGTGAGTCAATTTATTTTAAATTATATCTTATCAACGATAACAGAATCATTTATGAATTTACTGGGTACATTTGCCGGATTAATGATTTTCTTTTCGATCATATCTGGTATTTGTGGTATGGGAAGTGTTTCCAACCTGAGCAAAAGAGGTAAGTTCATGATTTTTAATACAGAAAAGCATGGCTGTATTCAATCAATCATTTCAACACTTCTTGCTATTCCATTTTTTGCATTTAAATATGGAAAGAGTAGTGGTTCTGGAGGAATGAAAGAAATATATGATCTTTTAATGGATATCGTTCCGACAAATCCGATTACTCCATTTCTAGAAGGAAATATGCTTCAGGTGGCATTTATTGCTGTCTTAGTTGGAATAGTTTTAATTCTTTCCGGAAGTAAGGTTCAGGGACTGGTTGATCTTACCATTCAGGGAAGTTCCCTTTTCCTTAATATAATTGAATTAATTTGTAGACTGCTTCCAATTTATATTTTTGCGGCACTTACAGAATTATTCTGGGTAAATGGATTTGGTGTCTTTGTAAAGGTATGGAAGCCTGTCCTGATTTGTCTTGTAATTAATGTAGTGGTTGCGACAGCGGTTCTTATAAAATCAAGTCTTAAGTATAAGATTAGCCCTGCTTTGTATTTTAAAAAGATATTTCCAGCTTTCCTTGTTGGACTTACAACAGCTTCTTCGGTTGCTGCATACGGTGTGACGCTTGATGTTTCAGAAAGAAAGTTTGGAATCGATTCAAGTTATACAGTATTTGCGCTTCCTCTTAAAAATATGTTTAATGTTGGAACATTTAGTAGTGGCTTTATTATTACTTTGTTCTATTTTGCTGAGTATTATCAAATTAATGTAAATATAGTATGGTTTATAAGTGTATGGGCGGTTGTTTATCTTATGATGCCGGCAGTTCCGCCTGTATCTGGAGGAACTTTGATTGTTATAGGAATTATTATGAATCAGTTTGGTATTCCTAAAGAAGCACTTGCTATAGCTGCAACATTAGTACTTCTCTTTGACTTTATAATGACAGCATCTAAGGTTATTACCATAGAAGCTGAGATTATAGAAGAAGCAGATCATTTTGGCTTGCTTAATAAAGAAAAGCTGGCTGCATAAATAATATAGGGGGCAAGTATGGGGTTATTTAGTAAAGAAGAATGTTGCTTTTGTGGAAACAAGGTAGGTATGCTCAGTCGTTTTAAGATTAAGAGCGGCGAGTTTATGTGTCAGGACTGCCAGAAGGGCGGCAATGCTTTTGTTCATATGGCTTATATGACAAAGGATCAGATTGAGGCGTTCTTTGATGAATGCAAGCAGAGCGAGGCGCATTTTCAAGAGGTTCAGTTTAATTACCGTAAGACTAGCAGAGCGGTATTTGGAAAGATGTGGACTATCTATGACAATTTCCAGACGGGAGAATTTGTTTTAGAAACTCCTGAAACAAAGTATTATCCAAATCATTTTGTATTTAAGATGGATCAGGTATTTCCATATGAGAAGGCTGATCAGTTCCTGGCTGGTATGACAGCTGGAAGTGGTACTTTCGAGGAAAGTAAGAAGAAGTACTACAATATGATTCAGGTTAAAGAAAATAAGAACAGTGAAGGAAAGACGGATTCATGGGTTCTAAAGATTCCATATAACAAAGAGTTTATGTATATCCAGATTAAATTCCCTGGTTTAATGGAAGAGAAGGATGTGAGATATCTCCAGTCAACTATTCAGGCATTGGTTGGAAGCTATAACGTAGATAAGAGGCTTACACCAACTCAGCTTCAGGAAATCCAAAATGCTGGTAAATCACTGGGGGATGATAATGCAGTTACATCTGCAGTTGATGCTATAACTGGCTTGTTCAAATAAAAAAACATGGAGCTATACCATTTGGTATAGCTCCTTTTGACTTACGATTCGTATTTGCTGATATAACAACTTTATAAACCATATTTTGCCCTCATATCTGCGATTACAACATCTGCATCTCTATAAAAACCTTTATCCGACAGTTCTTTAGATGCTTCTATTCTTTCGAGCATTTCGGATTCTGATAATGGTTTATATATACTATTCGTACTTCTTTTTATTTCAAAAGGGAAACCATTATGTGCTATTGCCTGTGTTAAAAATATACGAATAGCTGTAGTGGTATCTGTTCCTAATTCCTTGAAAAGGATATCAGACTTTGTTTTTAATTCATCATCGACTCTTACTTGTATTGTACTTGCCATAGCATTACCTCCAATATAATATAAATACATTTTAATACAATTGTAATACAAGCACAATACTTTGTCATATATTTTTATATTGAATCGTTCTTTTTACATTTGGTTGAATGCTATATGAATTTAAAGTAAAATATTACTTGTTGGGAGGAGTTGAAGAAATGAAGAAAAAGAGTATTTCTATTTTGCTTTTATTGTCAATATTTATTGCTTTAATAAACTATAATGTGTTAGATTCATATGCTGCTGGTGGTTCGTGGAAACATGATTCGACAGGCTGGTGGTATCAGTATTCTGGTGGTAGTTATGCGATTGGCTGGACCAACATAGACGGCAGCTGGTATTACTTTACCTCTAATGGATATATGGATTATTCTGAGTATAGAGATGGTTGCTGGCTGAATGTGGACGGTAGCTGGAATACTAAGTATTCTGGAGGTCACTGGGCTTCTGATTCAACCGGTTGGTGGTATACAGATAATTCAGGATGGTACCCAACATCAACCTGGCTCTGGATAGATGGTTCCTGTTATTATTTTAAGGCTAGTGGATATATGGCTCATGATGAGTATGTAGATGGTTGCTATGTAAATTCATCTGGTGCATGGGTTTCATCTGAATCACATACTCATAATTGGGTAACAGAGACTACATATACTACTGAAACTCAACAGGTTCATAGATATATGTGTTGTGATTGTGGTGCGACTTTTGATTCAGATGCTGCTGCAAATGACCACGTGATGAATTGTGAACATTATAGTGGTTATACAGACTATTATGAAACTGTTACAGTTCAGGTTCCTCATACAACCACAAAATGCTCAATATGTGGAGCAACAAAGTAAAATAAAGAACTTGGTTTTTATATTTCTATATGTTAACATTTTTAGTGAGTTGTTTATAAAAAGTATTTTAGGGGGTATAAAGGATGAGAAGAAGGTTTTTAAGAACGGTTGCACTGACTTTGGTGCTTGCTATGGGACTTGCTTTATCAGGATGTGGTTCAAAGGAACCAGAGACTGAGGCAGTCACTGCGGCAGAGGCAATAGAGGAAGAAGAGAAAATTGATTATGATGCCATCCTTAAAACAATGCTTCCAGACTACAAGGATGAGCAAACACAAGCTATGTGTAACTTCAACTGGTATGGTATGAATTACATTGAAGGTAAAACGTTTTACGGAAGATTTTCTGTAAAGGGTAAGGATTTATATCAGTTTGTAAAGATGGAACTTGTTGATGATCCTGAGAGCCCAAGTTATTTGACTGCAGGAGAGTGGTCAATTTTATCAGAGGATGTTGTGCCTCAGTTTATCAATAAGG
>JAEEGL016593522.1_pt1 | contig 11057 bp, 4 predicted proteins | sample 9134231 | NCBI WGS metagenome assembly JAEEGL01 (sample SAMN16246548, study PRJNA631951) | gut metagenome | biome: gut microbiome; feature: rumen; material: fiber-attached | host: Bos | place: Iran: Karaj | collected 2018-10
ACAACTCTCCGGATGTGGCACCGTAGAGGCCGGTATTACCGGCTATGATGTTATCCTCTGCGGCAAAATCGCTGCTGCGCGGCGGCAATATGGCGATATGTCCGCCACTGAGGCCTTTGGCAAAATAGTCGTTGGTCTCACCTTCAAGCTTGAAAGAGACGCCTTTTGCCAGAAATGCACCGAACGACTGCCCGGCAGAGCCCTTGAACTTGATATTGATGGTTTCCTCTGCAAGGCCGTCATTGCCGTATCTGGCGGCTATTACGCCCGAGAGCATAGAGCCGACAGCACGGTCAGTGTTGTGGACAGGAAAATCAAGTGTCACCTCTTCGCCTTTTTCGATGGCTGCTGCAGACGCTTTAATCATACTGCAGTCCAGGACATCATCAAGAACATATGACTTGTCTTCTGTGTGGTGGAGAGCGCCCTTTTCCTGATAAAGAATACGGCTAAAGTCCAGAGGCGAAGGCTCCGTCCGTATCAAATCGGTGCGGCCGACTGCCTCGTTCAGCGAGCGTAGCCCCATCTTGGCCAGATATTCGCGAACTTCGGTAGCCAGGAAAGTAAAATAGTTGACCAGATGCTCTACCTTGCCCATAAAATGCTCTCGTAGCCTGGGGTCCTGGGTAGCTACTCCCATCGGGCAGGTATTCTGGCTGCACTTGCGCATCATCACGCAGCCCAGCACAATAAGCGCGGTTGTGCCGAATCCAAACTCGTCGGCCCCCAGCAGAGCCATCAATATGACATCCCGGCCCGTCTTTATCTGACCGTCCACCTGCAGGCGGACCTGACCGCGAAGACCATTGCGCACCAGTGTCTGCTGTGCCTCTGAAAGGCCTATTTCGGGCGGAATCCCGGCAAAACGCATACTTGAAGCCGGGCTGGCGCCCGTGCCGCCCTCAGCGCCGCTGAGCACAATCAAATCCGCCTTGGCCTTGGCCACGCCGGCGGCGATGGTCCCAACACCGCTCTCACAAACCAGTTTGACGCTGACCTTGGCTGTGGGATTGACATTCTTCAAATCAAATATCAACTGCGCAAGATCTTCAATTGAATAGATATCGTGATGGGGCGGCGGCGAAATCAGCGAAATGCCGGGTATTGAATGACGTGTTTTGGCTATGACCTCATTGACCTTGAAGCCGGGAAGTTGTCCCCCCTCGCCGGGCTTGGCGCCCTGGGCCACCTTGATCTGGATTTCTTCTGCATTTACAAGATATTCCGTGGTCACTCCAAAACGTCCCGAAGCTACCTGCTTGGTCTTGCTGCTGAGGCTGACGCCGTCTACATCGGTGTGATATCGTGCCGAATCTTCACCACCCTCGCCGGTGTTACTTCTTGCACCAAGCTTATTCATAGCAAGTGCAATTGTCTCGTGAGCCTCTTTGCTCAGGGCTCCGAATGACATTGCTCCGGTGACAAATCTCTTTATGATGCTCTCTACCGACTCCACTTCTTCCAGCGGTATCGGATTGGACTTGACATCCATAAAGTCCCTTATGAATATCGGCTCGGACTTATTGTCTGCAAGCGCAGAAAATTGCTTGTACAATTCATAGCTGCCCCTACGGCAGGCAAGTTGCAGTTTGGCGATAGTATCAGGGTTCCAGGCGTGCCGAATGCCGTCCCGGCGCCAGTGGAAGCGGCCCATATTGGGGAGCAGGTCACTCTGCTGATGATATGCCAAATTGTGAAAAGCCTTGGCATCAGCCGCAATCTTTTCCAGGCCCACTCCTCCTATTGTGCTGACCTCGGTGCCGAAATAATCCCTCAGAAGCGATTCAGATAGGCCAACACTCTCGAATATTTTGGCACCTCGATAGCTGCGGATGGTGGAAATGCCCATTTTGGCCATTATCTTAAGAAGACCCTTGCGCACCGCCTTGATGTAATTGGTTTCGGCTGTAAGATAGTCCTCCTGTATCTTGCCCCTTGTGACAAGATCGTCCAATATGGCAAATACCATATAAGGGCATAAGGCCGATGCCCCATAGCCCAACAGCAGCGCAGCGTGCATGGTTTCGCGTATCTCGCCGCTCTCAACTATTAGTGCCGTCTGCACCCTTTTGCCAACAGAAATCAGGTAATGATGCACCGCAGAGACGGCCAGCAGGCTGGGGATTGCTATATGCGTCTTGTCAACATCCCTGTCTGAGAGAATTATATAGTTGTAACCTTCATCTACGCACCGCTCCGCATCCTTGCAGAGTTTGTCCAGTGCAAAGCGCAAATCACCGGTGAATGTAATAGGAAGTTTGATGGTATTGAAACCTTTATAGCGGATATTGCATAGAATATCCAGTTGGGTATTATTCAGAATTGGATGCGGCAGGCGCACCATCTTGCAATTGCTCTCGTCCGGGTTCAGGATTCCGGCTCCGACACGGCCGATATACTCTTCAAGACTCATTACCAGACTTTCGCGGATAGAGTCTATGGCGGGGTTGGTGACCTGTGCAAATTGCTGTCTGAAATAATCAAAGAATACCTGGGGCCTGCTGGAAATCACTGCCAGCGGCGTATCGTTGCCCATAGAGGCGGTGGGTTCCTGGGCTGCGGTGGCCATCGGAATTATCGTTGCAGAAATATCTTCCTCTCCATATCCGAACATCAGTTCCTTTGTAAGAAGATTGTCCACGGCATTTGGCACGTGACGTCCGCTGTGCAGTTTTTCAAGCTGGATGCGGTTGGTTGACAGCCACTGACGGTATGGATGCTCCTCGGCAAGTGTACGTTTGATCTCGCCATCATAATATATTTTACCCTCCTGTGTGTCGATCAGCAGTATCTTTCCGGGTTGAAGACGTCCCTTCTCCACCACTTGCGCCGGGTCAAAATCCATCACTCCAACCTCGGAGGCAACCACCATGGTGTCGCTCTTGGTAATTGTGTAGCGCGCCGGTCGAAGTCCGTTGCGGTCCAGCATACCGCCTGCAAAGCGGCCGTCTGAGAACAGCAGTGCCGCCGGGCCGTCCCAAGGTTCCATAAGGATTGAGTAATATTCATAGAAGGCCTTCAGATCTTCCGGGATGGGGTTCTTGTCATTGAATGATTCCGGGATCAGCAGGGCCATTGCGTGCGGCAGGCTCATCCCGCTCATTATGAAGAATTCCAGTACATTATCGAGACTTGCCGAATCGGACATCCCAGGTTGGATTATGGGCGATATATTGCGGATGTTCCCCAGGGCCTCGCAGCTGAGCACACTCTCTCGCGCCTGCATCCACCCTCTGTTGCCACGGATTGTATTTATTTCGCCATTATGGGCTAGGAGACGGAAAGGCTGCGCCAGCGACCAGGTCGGGAAAGTGTTGGTACTGAAGCGAGAATGCACCACAGCCAAACCGCTTGTGAAATAGGGGTTGGTCAGGTCCGGGTAGAACTGGCGTAACTGAACACTCGAGAGCATTCCTTTATATACAATACTGGAGTTGCTCAATGAACAAAAGTAGAAATCCTTGTCATTGATACGGTTTTCTATCCGTTTCCGTACCAAATACAGAATCTTCGGAAAGGCATTAAGCTTGTCGTCGGAAATGCCGGTTATGAAAATCTGTTTAATGTCCGGCTCTGTAGCAAGGGCCCTGTCGCCCAGGCATTCAGACACAACTGGGACCTGACGCAAATGCATCAGTTGCAATCCTTCACGCTCAATCTCTTCCATAATGATTGCCAGGATATCCTGTTGGCGGGCAACGTCTTTGGGCAGGAAGACCAGTCCTGTGGCATACTTGCCTTTCTCGGGGACAGGTATTCCTGAGAGAAGAATAAACTCATGTGGGATCTGCAACAGAATGCCGGCACCGTCGCCGTCTTTGCCCACTTCGGCACCACGGTGACGCATATTTTCAAGCACTGTATGTGCATCTTCTACAAGTTGGTGGGTTTTCCCTCCGTGGATGTTGACTACCATCCCGACGCCACAGCTATCGTGTTCCCAGCTGCTTTGATAAAGACCATTTTCTACCATACTCACGTTTCTTTCTATCGGTTTTGCCGCAAAAGTAAGCAACTGGAGAGCACAGGAATGGGGTTGGGCAGATTAAATATCTACATAAATGACACAATAGGTAATTTATTAAGTGATAAGGAAATTAATCAATAGAATCAGTCGGCGAAACAGCCTAATACTTCAAATTTGAAATTAAACGCACATTTTCAAGCAAAGAAAATGGTGTATAGCGCTTGTTATTTGTTCGCTACTGCCTAAAATTGCATCGGGAAACAGACAAAATGAAACACACCATTCACTTCACCAAGATGCAAGGGGCGGGCAACGATTATATATATGTCGATACCTCCCTGTATAATGTTGCCGACCCGTCGGCAGCAGCGGTAATGTGGAGCGACCGCCACAATGGCATCGGATCCGACGGTCTGGTGTTGATTGGCAAGGCTGATACAAATGACGCTGACTTCACAATGCGCATTTTCAATGCTGACGGAAGCGAAGCCGATATGTGCGGCAATGCCTCCCGCTGCATAGGGAAATACATTTATGAGAAAGGACTCAGCCGCAAGAGTCTGATCCGTCTGAAGACAGCTTCCGGCGTAAAGAATCTTTGGTTGAAGATAAACAGGGACACAGACGCGGTAGAAAATGTGATAGTAGATATGTTGGAGCCCTCTATCGAATGCAACAGCCAGTTTACCGGCGCGTCTGGCAAAGAGACCGAGTTGGAGGCACTGGGGCGAAAATTCAGGGGAATGTTCGTTTCTATGGGTAACCCCCACTATGTTGTATTCTGCGACGATGCGGACACTATGGATATATCGGGATACGGGGCAGTCTTGGAAAAGGACCCGGTATTTCCTCTTCGATGCAACATAGAGTTCGCAAAGGTTCTCTCTCCCAAAAGGATACGCACACGGGTCTGGGAAAGAGGCAGTGGCATTACAAAGGCTTGCGGCAGCGGAGCATGCGCGACCGCAGTGGCCGCACTGCTCAGTGGCCGGGCCTCAGATAAGGTAACCATAGAGATGGACGGCGGCAATCTTGATATAGAATGGAACTCACCCGCAGGGCATGTATACCTGAGCGGCCCTGCTGAAATCGTATATGAAGGAGATATAGCATATGGCACTTGTTAACGAACACTTCCTGAAGTTACCCGGCAACTATCTATTTGCCGACGTGGCCCGCAAGGTGAACGCATTCAAGTCGGCACACAAAAATGTCAACGTCATCAGCCTCGGTACGGGTGATGTCACCGGGCCACTGGCGCCTGCAGTAGTGGCGGCTCTGCACAGGGCAGTCGATGAAATGGGGCGGGAGGAGACATTCCGCGGATACGGTCCCGAACACGGTTATCCTTTTTTAAGGGATGCTATTATAAAGAATGATTATCTGCCGCGCGGCATCCATCTTGACATCGACGAGGTGTTTATTAACGACGGTGCCAAAAGCGACACCGGCAACATACAGGAACTGATCCGCTGGGACAATTCCATAGGCGTCACAGACCCGATATATCCGGTTTATCTCGACTCAAATTCCATGATTGGGCGTTCAGGAGAAAAAGACATACACGACAGGTGGTCGAATGTCATATATTTCCCTTGTACAGCAGAGAACAATTTCACCCCTGAGATTCCCAACAGGCGGGTAGATGTAGTCTATCTCTGCTACCCCAATAATCCTACCGGAACGGTAATCTCCCGTGAGGAACTTCGCAAATGGGTAAATTATGCCCTGCGCAATGACGTGCTTATTTTTTACGATGCCGCATATGAGGCTTACATACAAGATCCCGACATCCCCCACTCCATCTACGAGATTCGCGGAGCCCGCAAGTGCGCCATAGAATTTCGCAGCTATTCCAAGACGGCCGGCTTCACCGGCATAAGATGCGGGTACACGATTGTACCGGAAGAGGTCACTGCTGCCACTATGGACGGCGAAAGGATAGCCCTGAATCCTCTATGGCTGCGCCGCCAGTCCACTAAATTCAACGGCACCAGCTACCTGAGCCAGCGAGCAGCAGAGGCGATTTATACTCCCGAGGGCAAAGAACAGGTGCGCGCCACGATAGATTACTACAGGCAAAACGCAGAAATGATGCTCAAGCGCCTGCGGACACTCGGTTATGAGGTGTACGGGGGCGAAAATGCCCCTTACGTCTGGATGAAAACCCCACACGGTATGCCCAGTTGGAAATTTTTCGACTCATTGTTGTCTAGGGCTCACGTCGTCTGCACCCCCGGGGCAGGATTCGGCCCGTCGGGCGAAGGATATGTTCGCTTCACTGCATTCGGCTCTCACGCAAATACCGAAGAGGCACTCAAAAGAATTGAAAGATGGTTCTAACACACTAAATATCAAAATTATGTCAAACTTAAGATTCCAGGTTGTAGCGGAGGCTTTCAAAAAGAAGCCGCTAGAGATTACGGCTCCGGCAGAGAGGCCGTGCGAATACTTTTCCAAAAAAGTGTTCAATCGTGAGAAAATGTACAAGTATCTGCCCAAGCAAGTGTATGAAAAGATGATGGATGTCATAGACAACGGCGCCAGGCTCGATTTGACTGTGGCCGACGCGGTTGCAGCCGGAATGAAGCAGTGGGCATCGGAAAACGGCGTCACTCACTACACACACTGGTTTCAGCCTCTTACAGAAGGCACAGCAGAGAAACACGACTCTTTCATAGAACACGACGGCAAAGGTGGAATGATTGAGGAATTCAGCGGCAAGCTGCTCGTTCAACAGGAGCCTGATGCGAGTTCGTTCCCAAGCGGCGGAATCCGGTCTACCTTTGAAGCACGTGGATATTCAGCCTGGGATCCCACTTCGCCTGTGTTTATCATAGACGACACCTTGTGTATTCCCACGGTGTTCATATCATACAGCGGAGAAGCTCTGGACTACAAGGCCCCGCTTCTGAAATCACTTCACGCGGTGAACGTAGCGGCCACGGATGTCTGCCACTATTTTTATCCCGGTGTAAAAAAGGTCATCAGTACCCTCGGGTGGGAGCAAGAGTATTTCCTGGTAGACGAAGGGCTCTACTCCGCCCGTCCTGACCTGTTGCTCACCGGACGTACGCTTATGGGTCACGACTCTGCCAAGAACCAGCAGATGGATGACCACTATTTCGGCACGATTCCCGATCGGGTTCAGGCCTTTATGAAAGACCTGGAGATACAGGCGTTGGAATTGGGAATACCATGTAAGACCCGCCACAACGAAGTCGCACCCAACCAGTTTGAACTTGCCCCGATATTCGAGGAAACAAATCTGGCAGTTGACCACAATATGTTGCTGATGAGCCTAATGCGCAAAGTTGCGCGTAAACACGGTTTCCGGGTTCTATTACACGAAAAACCGTTTGCCGGCATCAACGGCAGCGGAAAACACAACAACTGGAGCCTATCAACCGACACCGGTGTCAGGCTGCACGCACCTGGCAAAAGCACAGAAGATACACTCCGTTTCGTTGTCTTCATTGTAGAAACGCTGATGGGTGTTTACCGCCACAACGGCCTCATAAAGGCCAGCATAATGTCAGCCTCTAACGCGCACAGGCTGGGTGCCAACGAAGCGCCGCCGGCAATCATCTCTGCCTTCCTGAGCAAGCAGGACACAGAACTTCTCGACCATTTCGAAAAGGCCGACAGCAATGCGCTGTCTATGGTTGGCAAGCAGGGGATGAAGATGGACATTCCCGAGATTCCGGAAATAATGATAGACAACACAGACCGCAACCGCACAAGTCCATTTGCCTTTACAGGTAACAGGTTTGAATTCCGTGCCGTCGGCAGTGAAGCCCACTGCGCATCAGCCATGATTGCACTGAACAGTGCGGTAGCTGAAGCCCTGGCAGATTTCAAATGTCGTGTAGACAGGAGACTGGCAGAGATTTCCGGTGATAAGATGTTCGCTCCCGCGTCCGACGGCAAGCCGGTACATTCAGCCAAATTCCACGCCATCCTGGATGTTATCCGCGAAGATATCAAAACCTGCAAACCCATCCGTTTCGACGGCAACGGCTACAGCGACGAGTGGGTTGCAGAAGCAGAAAGGCGCGGCCTTGACACAGAAAAATCGTGTCCGGTCATCTTTGAGAGGTATCTCGACGAGAGCAGTATCGTGATGTTTTCAAAGTTGGGTGTAATGACCCGCAAGGAACTTGAAGCACGCAACGAGGTCAAGTGGGAAACCTACACCAAGAAAATCCAGATTGAGGCACGTGTGCTGGGCGACCTCTCTATGAACCACATTATTCCGGTTGCCACCAGGTACCAGAGCCAGTTACTGGAGAATGTCCGCAATATGAATGACACGTTCGGTACAGACAAAGCAGCCAAATTGTCGGAACGAAATATCAAGATCATAGAAGAAATCGCCGGGCGCACGTCTAAGATAGAGGCGATGGTAGACGACCTCGTAAATGCCCGAAAGAAGGCCAATATCATAGAAGACGAACACAAGAAGGCCATTGCCTATCACGATACGGTCGCGCCTAAGATGGACGAGATCCGTTACCAGATAGACAAGTTGGAGCTGATTGTAGACGATGCCTGCTGGCCTCTTCCCAAATACAGAGAATTGCTGTTCATAAGATAAGTTTTGCACATTTCAACAAGAAACTGCAGGTGGTAAAGTCTCCCTGCAGTTTTTTATTTATATTTGGGATATGAAACTGATTATCGTCGGTCCGGCATATCCCTATCGCGGCGGCATAGCCACCTTCAACGAGCGTCTGGCACGACAGCTGGCCGCAGAAGGGCATCAGGTCAAGCTTTATACCTTCATCCTTCAGTATCCCGGATTCCTGTTTCCGGGCAAAACACAGTTCTCTTCAGAGCAGGCTCCCTCGGATCTGGATATAGTGCGCACTCTGAGTTCGGTGAATCCGTTTTCGTGGCATCGCACTGCACGGATGATTGCGGCAGAACACCCCGACGCAGTGGTGCTCCGCTTCTGGATGCCCTTTTTCGGGCCGTGCCTGGGATTCATAGGGCGCTGCCTGCGCCGTCGCGGCATCAAGGTCGTCTCTCTGGTTGACAATATCATCCCGCATGACCACAGACCGGGCGACAGGATATTTGCCAATTTTTTTGTAAAGGGCGTCGACGGCTTTCTCGCAATGTCCGACTCGGTGATTTCTGAGCTTAAGCAGTTTGACTCGTCAAAACCAGTCGCCTATGCCCCCCACCCTCTCTACGACCATTACGGCCCGATAGAGTCCAAGGCTCAGGCAGCTGCCGCACTACATCTGGACCCCGGTCTGGATTATTTCCTGTTCTTCGGTCTCATAAGGGATTACAAGGGTCTCGATTTGCTCTTGCAGGCAATGGAGTGCGAAGACCTGCGCAACAATCCCGCCCACCTGATTGTGGCCGGCGAGTTTTATGGCGACAGTGCCAAATACTACGGGATGGAGAGTTATCTGGGCCTTCGCGGACGCATCCACTGGTTTCCCGAGTTTATCCCCGACGACAAGGTGCGCCACTTCTTCAACATAGCCGACCTGGTGGTACAGCCATACAAGACGGCGACCCAGAGCGGCATCACCCAGATTGCATATCACTTCTGCAAGCCCATGGTGGTAACGAACGTAGGCGGTCTGCCCGAAATCGTTCCCGACGGCAAATGCGGTTACGTGGTAGACCCCACCCCACAATCCATCGCCATAGCCATCGCCGATTTCTACGCCAACCGCCCCGACTTCTCAGAGGGCATCGCCCTTCAGAAGCAGCAATTCTCCTGGTCTCGCTTTACCAAAGCCCTGCTTTCGATAATGTAATACTATATTTGACTGATCAATCAGTCATAAGAGTCATACGTTCTTAAACTGAACGCCAGTTGCGACGTCTCGAATATAGGTTAACAAACTTGGTATCGCGGTAATCGCAACCATATTTCTTATTGGAACAAGAATATACTGCGTACGGGTTTCCATTGACGGCAATTCCTCTCTTCACTTCTTTTATGCGTCCACATTGGCACTTGGGGCAACGGACCGATGCTGGGATGATGTCGATGGGTTCACCATACGACTTAAGGGAGGGTACGAACTCCTTAATAAAGGGAGAAGGAGAATGTTGGTCATATAACACCCAAGTATGTTTTTTTGCTCGCGTTATTCCGACATAGAAGACGCGTCTTTCTTCACTGAATGCATATTTGTCTGGTTCACTTAGAACGTAATTTAGCACCGGGCTGTCATTAATCTGTGACGGAAACCCCAGCATTCCACCATTGCAATTAAGCAAGATAATGTAGTCATATTCCAAGCCCTTGGATTGGTGAAGCGTCATAAACAACATCTTCCGGCTGCCATAGGATACGTAGGTATTGCCTTTTTCATTAGTGATAATCAAATCGGAATTTTTGAATATATTAACGTCGAAGCCATAACGTCCAAGGAACAAAAGATCTTTGTTCTCAGGTATCTGATTAATCAATCGTTTCACGACCTCAACCACCCCCTTCCTTCCCGACGTTGGTATAAAGTCAAGTTTAGTTTCCACATCACTTTTAAAAGAGTGTACGCTCTTTACTGCCTGCTCCGGATTTGCCAAAATGAATTTTGATGATTCGGAAATAGTGGGTTCACCAAATCGATATGTAGTTTCCATCAAGCACTTCTTGGTATAACCGAAAAACTTGTCGAAATGTTTGAATAAAGCCATATCGCTACCGGCAAAACGATAGATAGACTGCCAATCATCACCGACACAGAAAAGTTTTGTCAACGGTTCTTTACGCCGCAGTGATTGCAAGAAGCGATATCTGTCCAAAGATATATCCTGGAATTCATCAACCAAGATATAATCATAGTTCGGACGGAATCCATTATTACAAAAATCCGTCGCCCTATTAATGGTATCTGTGAAGTCTATCTCACAACTCTCTTCCTCCATTTTTTGGTATTCTATAACAAAAGGAGCAACAATATCGTTTATCGTTATGACGTCAGAACCACGCCTTACCCTACGTCGAATATCTTCTAATGATCTACCTCTTGACTTAAGCAGGAAATTGAAAGAGGTTAGCATTGCAAGAATATTTTCTTCCTGCCGATGCAGTTCCCTTGAAATATTTTGATTATCA
>JAEEGL016698531.1_pt1 | contig 11057 bp, 10 predicted proteins | sample 9134231 | NCBI WGS metagenome assembly JAEEGL01 (sample SAMN16246548, study PRJNA631951) | gut metagenome | biome: gut microbiome; feature: rumen; material: fiber-attached | host: Bos | place: Iran: Karaj | collected 2018-10
AACCTTTCATCAGAAAAGACCTCCTTCTTTGCACCTGGCGGCACCGAGATGCCGCACCAGGTAATTCCAGACTTCATGGTCGGGGGCGTCCGCCTGCCTGGCGGGAAGCAGGAACGCCTTTGCGGGGGTTACGTACAGGTAAATGCAGCCTTTCCTCCGGAAGGCTTTATGGACGGAGTCCCAGGATACTTCCTGGGGCTCTTCCGCTTTCTGATCGTTCACGATCCGGACGCCTTCGTCCCGCATGGTTACGGAATAAACCGGCCGGGCAGGCTTCAGCTTTGCCCTTGCGGCCTGCATGTTGACCTGGCTGAGGAAGGTACCGATATAGACCAGGGGGAGCCCGATCCCCACAGCCAGCAGCACGGCGGCGATCAGCCCGGACTGCTCCTTCCGGAGCAGCAGGGCAATGAAGGCGAAAGCAACCAGGATCAGCGAAAACACGGCGGGGCGGATCCATTTTTTCCGCAGGATGAGCATATCAAAACGCGCAAAGCGTTTGAAGGTTTTCTCATCCAGCTTTGAAGAGACCGTAATATCCGTATAGTCCAGTTCCATGTTCTATTCCCCGCTTTCCTTTTCCGGATGTTTTCCGCGGCGGCCGGCCAGTTCGCCGGGAGAGATCCCGAAGTACTGCCGGAAGGCGCGGAAAAAGGCACTGTAATCCGTAAAACCGCTGGAGTATCCCGCCTGCTGGACGCTGTAGCCCTGGCGGATCAGCTCGCGGGCGTTTTCCAGGCGCTTCCTGCGGATGTAATCCCCGGGCGTCATGCCGATGATCCGCTTGAACTGCCGGGTCATGGTATTCCTGTCCAGGAAAAACATCTCCGCAAGCCCGTTGACGCTGAGCGGATCCCGGTAGTGGGCGTTGATGTATTCATGTACCTTCATGATCTCCCCGTAGCGGGTGCCCGGATCCTCCGGCGGCCTGCGCCGCTGGTTGAGCACCCGGCTGATATGGATCAGGAGCTGGGAAAGGATCAGGTGGCACAGGTACTGGCTGTCCGCGTCGGCGCGGTTCTTCTCATACAGCAGGGAATACAGCAGGTTCAGGATGACCTGGTAGGTCTTCGGATCCGGAACAATCATGTGCTCCCCCCGGATGTTGGTGCCCATGGTGCCCAGGGTTTTGGGCAGGAAGATGGAGAGGGAAGCGATGAACTCCGGATTCAGCCAGAGGACGATCCGTTCGATATCCCGGGGCGGGCCTTCCAGCTCCGGCCAGTGGGTCTTGCCGGGCGGGACCAGGATCAGTGAACCCGGGCGCAGGTCATACCGGCTGTCCTCAATATGATAAATATACCGGTCCGAGAGGATACAGTAAAGCTCATAAAAATCATGCCGGTGGGGAGGCACGCCGAAGGTGGCCGAATCACAGTAGTGATAGACCTCAATATCCTCGCTCTGCATATTCTGCAATATATTGAAGGCGGAGATGTACGCACGATCCATGATATTTACAACTTCTTTCCGCAATCTATTTACCCCTATTATACAGAAAATGATGCTTTTTGCAATCTATTATGAATGTTCAAACCATGTACTTACTGGCAGAAATATGGTTCAATAATACCATCAAAAGGATGAAGAACGAATCATCCGTAATTGAATAAGGAGGCATCCCCATGAAGAAACTGCTTGGTATCCTGCTCGCCCTGACCCTGGTCCTGGGCTGCACGGCCGCTTTCGCGGATCCGATTACCCTGACCTATGCTGAAGTGAACCCCGTTCCCGCGACCCTGGAAGAGAACAACGAAAGCGGCTCCGTCGTCAGCGACGTGGCCTGGGCTTTCAAAACGAAGCTCGAAGAGCTGTCCGGCGGCGAGATCCTCGTTGATCTGCAGGGCGGCGGCGTGATGGGACCGGAAAAAGACGTCCTGGCCAACATCCTGGGCGGCGACACCTCCGTGGATATCGTCCGGATCTCTGCTTTCGCCCTGAACCAGTACGGCGCCAAGAAGAGCGTGTTCCTGACCCTGCCCTACGTGTTCAGCAGTGAAGAACATTACTGGAAGTTCACGAAGAGCGACCTGGCCAAGGAAATGCTGGCTGAAGCCAAGGAAGTGGGCCAGCCCTGGACCGGCCTGGCCTACGGCGAAGAGGGCTACCGTCACTTCTTCTCCAAGGTTGACATCAAGACCATCGAGGATCTGAAGGGCCTGAAGATCCGAGTGTCTGACGACCCGATCATGACCGGCCTGCTTCAGGGCCTCGGTGCCGCCTTTACGCCTGTTTCTTTCGGTGAGCTGTACAGCGCGCTGCAGACCGGCGTCGTGGACTGTGCCGAACAGCCCATCACCAACTATCTGTCCAACTCCTTCCAGGAAGTTGCTCCCTACATGCTCCGCGACGGACATACCCTGGGCACCATTGAGCTGATCGCCACCGATTCCTGCTTCGACAAGCTGACCGACGAGCAGAAGGCTATGGTTCAGGAAGCTGCGGATTATGCGATGGCCGAGTGCGAGAAGTCCGTTATGAGCCGCCAGGAAGATGCCTATAACAAGCTGATTGAGCTGGGCTGCACCATCAATGAAGTTGAGGACAAGAGCGTCTGGCAGGAAGCGACCAAGGCTGTTCTGGAAGCAAATATTGCAGGCATGGAAGATATTTACGAAGGAATTGTCGGGCTGAAGTAATCCTCAGAAAAAAAGGCGCCCATGATGAATTCATCAGGGGGTGCAGGGATGAACCCCTGTACCCCCTTCTTCCGTATTCGAGAACAAGGAGGCTTCTGAATGCCACTGTTTTTTAAGAAGCTGGAAAAAGTCAAGGTCGTTTATGACTGGACCTACAAGATCATGCTGTTTATCTGCAAGATCCTTCTGATCGGTGATATCATTATTACATCCGTCACCGTGGCCGGCCGTTATATCCCCTTCTTTACAGCTCCGCACTGGGGGGAGGAAATCGTCCTTACCCTGATGGTCTACATGGCCGTTCTTTCTGCTACCCTGGCCATCCGCAAACGCAGCCACATCCGCATGACAGCTTTTGATAAATATCTGCCCAGGAAAGTTTTGCTTTCCCTGGATCTGCTCGCGGATCTTGCCGTAATGGTTCTGGGCGTGGTTCTGGTCATCGAGGGCCTGCAGGTCATCAGCCCGAACGGCAATATCGCTAAATTTGCCAAATATTCCTCCCTGCCCAAACTGAGCCAGATCTGGATGTATCTTCCTGTTGTGATCGCCGGAATAAGCATGATCATCTTTGAACTTGAACAGGTATTCCTCCACATTGAGGAATTCTATGTGTCCCCGGAGAAAAAAGAGGAGGTGCAGGCATAATGGATGCTGAAACCTTATCCACTGTTATTTTGCTGGGCAGTTTTCTGCTGATGGTTTTCCTGCGCTTCCCGATTGCCTATTCCGTGGGTATTTCCACAATCCTGTGCCTGATCAGCATGGGGAAAGACCTGAGCATTCTGCCTATGCAGATGGTCCGCGTCGTATGGTCCTTCTCGCTGATGGCGGTTCCTTTTTTCATCACCATGGGCGTCCTGATGGGATCGGGGGGAATCTCAGAGAAACTGATCGCGCTGGCAAACTCCCTGGTGGGCTGGATGCGCGGCGGCCTTGCCCAGGTGAACATTGTGGCGTCCTATTTCTTCGGCGGTATTTCAGGCTCCGCTTCAGCGGACACCGCATCCCTGGGTTCCATCCTGATCCCCATGATGGTGGATGAAGGGTATGATGTGGATTTTTCCACCGCTGTGACCATCACCTCCTCCTGCGAAGGCCTGCTGGTTCCTCCCAGCCACAACATGGTCATTTATGCCACGACGGCAGGGGGCCTCTCCGTGGGCGCGCTGTTCATGGCGGGATATCTGCCCGGAGCGCTTCTGGCGATCACGCTGATGGTAGGCTCCTATATCATTTCCGTAAAAAGGCATTACCCCAAAGGAGAGAAGTTCTCCCTGAAGGGCTTTGTGAAGCAGCTTGGAAAGAGCATCTGGGCCCTGCTGGCTGTCCTGATCGTCGTGGTCGGCGTCGTTGGCGGCGTTTTTACCGCCACTGAATCCGCGGCCATTGCGGTCATCTATTCCCTGCTTGTTTCCGTTTTCATCTACAAGGGTCTGAACTGGAAAGGCGTCTGGGAATCCTTTGAGAAATGCATTGACACGCTGGCGATCGTGCTGATCCTGATTGCCATGTCCGGAGCGTTTGGATACTGCCTTACGAACCTGCATGTTCCCGCCAAGGCGGCCGCGCTCATTACCGGCATTTCCAGCAGTCCTGTTGTCACGATCCTGCTGCTGAACCTTATTCTGCTGTTCCTGGGCATGATTATGGATATGGCGCCGATCATCCTGATTGCCACGCCGATCCTGATGCCCGTCGCGATGAGCGTCGGCATTCATCCCATACAGTTCGGCATCATGATGGTGCTCAACTGCGGAATCGGCCTGCTGACGCCGCCGGTCGGCGCCGTGCTGTTCATCGGATCCGCTGTGGCAAAGCGTCCTATGGAAAAAGTCGTCCGCGCAACCTTGCCTTTCTATCTGTGCATGATTGCCGCGCTGCTGCTGATCTCCTTTATTCCCCAGATCAGCCTCTGGCTGCCGCAGCTGACAGGTGCCCTGTAATTACTGATGACACAAACGGGCGCATCGCTCACGGATGTGCCCGTATTTAAACGGATAGGAGTGTTGATCTGATGAAAATGACTTTTCGCTGGTACGGCAGCGCAACGGATCCGATTCCCCTGAAATATGTAAAGCAGATTCCCGGAATGACAGGCCTGATGGGCCTGCTGGAAAAGCCGGCCGGTGTTGACTGGCCGGAGGAGGAATTTGCGGCGCTGAAAAAGGAAGTCAATGACGCCGGCCTTGAAATTGAGGTCATTGAATCCGTAAATGTCCATGAAGATATCAAGCTGGGGGTTCCGCGGCGGGATGAATACATTGAAAACTACATCTCCACCATCCGGATGCTGGCCCGGAACGGCGTAAAAGTGATTATCTACAACTTTATGCCGGTATTCGACTGGCTTCGGACAGACCTGGCCCGCGTCATTCCCGAGGACGGAAGCAACAGTCTGTATTTCGATGAAAAAGACCTCGGCGCCATGGGGCCGCTGGAAATCGTGAAGAAGACCGCGGAGGGAAGCCACGGTTTCACCCTGCCCGGCTGGGAGCCGGAGCGTCTGGCCCTGCTGGAAACCACGCTGAAACAGTACGAATCCATCGGACCGGACGACCTGCGGAAAAACTTCAAGTATTTCCTGGATGCTGTGATTCCGGTCTGTGAGGAAACCGGCGTTCGGATGGCCTGCCATCCCGATGACCCGGCCTGGCCGATCTTCGGGCTTCCCCGTATTACCCACAGCCAGGATGATTTCGACAAGATGGTGAAACTCCACGACAGTCCGGCCAACACCCTCTGCCTGTGCACCGGTTCCCTCGGAAGCAACCCGGACAATGATATTCCCGCCATCATCCGTCACTTCGGAAAAATGAACCGGATCGGCGCGATGCATGTACGCAATGTCAAGTATCTCGGAACCCACCATTTCCGGGAGGCCGCGCATCTTTCCTCCGCAGGGGATCTTGATCTGTATGAAATCATGAAGGCCGTCCATGAAACCGTTCCGGATACCTATGTGCGCCCGGATCACGGAAGGATGATCTGGGATGAGCAGGGCCGTCCCGGATACGGTCTGTACGACCGGGCCCTTGGCGCCGCCTATCTCAACGGCCTGTGGGAAGCCATTGAAAAAAACAGCTGACAGTACAGAGGAGAAATCATCATGAAGGTCAATATGGAAACCCTTCGGAACACCTCCGGATGGGAAAAAGCGGGCGTGGCCCTTCCCCGGTTTGATGTCGGAGCCATGCGGAAGGCTACGGCAAAAGAACCGGTCTGGGTTCATTTCGGAGCCGGAAACATCTTCCGCGCGTACATCGCCGCCCTTCAGCAGCGGCTCCTGAACGACGGGCTTTCCGATCGCGGGATCATCGCTGCGGATACGTTTGATGTGGATAACATCCGGATGATTTACGGCGGATATGACAACCTGACCATGTGCGTCACCCTGAACGCGGACGCCACCATTGACAAGGAAATCATCGCTTCCGTTTCCGAGGCGCTGGTCGCCCAGCCCGGAGAAACAAAGGATTATCAGCGGCTTCTGGAAATTATGGCCGCGCCGTCCCTGCAGATGATCAGTTTCACAATTACCGAAAAAGGCTATGCGCTGCGGCAGATGGACGGCAGCTATCTGAAAGTGGTGGCGGAGGATCTGGAAAACGGACCGGAAAACGCGCGCCATGCGATGACGGTTGTAACCGCCCTGCTGTATCATCGGTATCGGAACGGAAAGACGCCTCTGGCCGTGGTCAGTATGGATAACTGCAGCCATAACGGGGAGAAACTGCAGAACAGCGTTCTGGAAGTGGCCCGCGCGTGGCAGGTCAATGGTTTTGTCCCCGCGGACTTCGTACACTGGCTTTCCGATGAAACGGAGGTCTCTTTCCCCTGGAGCATGATCGACAAAATCACGCCCCGCCCCGCTCCGGAAGTACAGCGGATGCTTGAGGAATCCGGAATCGAAGGCATGGCGCCGCTTGAAACCCCGCGCGGTACCTTTGTTGCGCCGTTCGTGAACGCGGAAAAAGCGCAGTATCTGGTTGTGGAAGACAAGTTCCCCAACGGCCGTCCTCCGCTGGAAAAAGCCGGTGTGTATTTCACGGACCGGAATACGGTCAATCAGACGGAACGGATGAAAGTAACCACCTGCCTGAACCCGCTTCATACGGCGCTGGCGGTTTACGGCTGCCTGCTGGGATATACCCTGATCCGGGAAGAAATGAAAGACGAGGATCTGGTAAAGCTGATCCGGCGCCTGGGATACCAGGAAGGCCTCCCGGTCGTGACAGATCCCGGGATTCTCAGTCCCAGGGCCTTTATCGACGAGGTGGTGGAGCAGCGCCTTCCGAATCCTTTTATGCCGGACGCCCCGCAGCGGATCGCCACCGACACGTCGCAGAAAGTCGGCATCCGTTTCGGCGAAACCATCCGGAGCTATATTGCCGAAAACCGTCCGATGGATCAGCTGGTCGCGCTCCCGCTGGCAATTGCCGGCTGGCTCCGGTACCTGCTGGCGCTGGACGACCAGGGCAATGCCATGCCCCTGTCCGGGGATCCGCTGCTGCCGGAACTGCAGAAGCAGCTGTCCGGGATTGAACTCGGCAAACCGGAAACCGTGGGCAGCAAGCTGAAGCCCATCCTGAAAAACAGCCTGATCTTCGGCAGCGACCTCACAGCCACTCCGCTGGCAGCCCGCATAGAAGCGTATTTCCTTGAGGAAATTGCGGAACCCGGTGCGGTCCGCAAAACGCTTCGCAAATATCTGAACTGAAAACGAACCTGAAGAAGAAAAGCTCAGCCGCATCCGCTGAGCTTTTTTTCATCCCTCCTGCGGGTCTTTCCGGGAACGGAAAGGATCCCACCGTCCCGAAACATAGTGATATACAAAGAAAACGAAAAGCAGCAGATTATGCCCGATCATGCATCCCCAGGCTGCAACCAGTCCCATTCCCAGCAGCCTTGTACAGACATATGTTCCCAGAATCCGGACTGCCCACATGCCGATAACATTGTAGACAAAAGGAGCCGTCGTTTTTCCGACGCCCTGCATCAATCCTTCCACGACAATGGGAACCCCGTAAAACGGCTCGGATACAGCCACCATCCGGAGAACGGTGGTTCCCAGCCGGATCACGCTTTCATCCCTGCTGAACAGCCGTACCAGCGGCTCCGCAAACAGGAACAGGAGGCCTCCGGAAAGAATCATCAGGCCCACTTCAAGCGGAAGAATGGTGCTCCCCAGCCGTTTCAGCCGGCCGGGATCTTTCGCGCCGTACGCGTTCCCGCTCAGGGTGGCGGCAGCGGTCTGCATTCCCCATCCGGGAATATAGAACGCGCTTTCAACGGTATTTGCAATGGTATGCGCGGCGGTGGAGATTCCCCCCAGCGCGTTGATCATGGATGCGAAAACCACATACCCGAAGGAAGTGGCAAACCGCTGCGCCAGATTCGGGAGGGCAACCCGGAAACAGGGCCGCAGGATTGCCGGGTCCGGCCGGAAAGACTGCCCCTTCGGGGAAACAGCCGGATGCATCCACAGCGCCCGGGTCATCGCGAGCCCGCCGTAGACAAAAGCGGCCGCGCTGGCCCACGCCGCCCCTTCCACGCCGAGTCCGGCGCCGGGAACGGGAATCTCCAGATTCAGAACCGAAACCGTCCGGGACGGGAAAATCAGGAGGAAGTTCAGCGCCATATTGATTCCGTTCACCGTCAGTCCGATCCGCATCGGGGTCCGGGTATCTCCCGCGGACCGCAGGACCGTTCCGAAAAGAATGGAAGCCGTCCGGAACAGCATCGGAAGATAAATGATCAGAAAATAGCGCGCCGCCAGATCCCGGATGGACGGATCCACCTGCATCCATACAGGAACCTGCCGGGCGGCAAGAACCGTCAGAAGCGTCAGAAACAAGCCGAGCAGCAGAGCCACCGAACAGGCCTGGCCGCTTGCTTTCCGGGCATCCTCCGGCAGGCCGGCTCCCATTTTCCTGGCGATGAAAGCCAGAAAACCCACACCGACAGCGGATACAACGCTGCCGATCATCCAGTTGACCGTCCCCGTGGCCCCGACCGCAGCCGTCGCCCGGGTTCCCAGGGAGCCCACCATGGCGGTATCGATGTACTGGACCGCTGTCTGTGTCAGCTGCTCCAGCATGGTCGGCCAGGCCAGCGTAAAAATACTGCCCAGCATGGAGCGGTCAAATCCGTTCTTCTGCCGCAACGGCCTTGTCCTCCTTCTGCCGGACTCCGTTTTTCAGTCAGGCCTGCGCGGATTCCTGCAGCAGCAGGGTAATCTTGCTTCGGATCAGGTCAAAAGCCACATCGTTCATTCCGCTGTTGATTACAATATCCGCCAGCGCGCGGGTCGGTTCCACATACAGGTAGTGCATGGGCTTGACGGTCGTCAGATACTGCTTTGCAATGCCTTCCACGTCACGGCCCCGTTCCTTCACGTCGCGGATCACCCGCCGGAGAATCCGTTCGTCGGCATCCGCTTCCACGTAAACCTTGATATCCAGCAGCTTCCGCAGTTCCTCGTTCTGGAGCACCATAATCCCTTCAACGAGAATCACTTCGGCCGGACGAATCGTAACCGTCTCAGAGGAGCGGTTATGCACCGTGTAATCATAAACCGGACATTCCACCGCCTGTCCGTCTCTCAGCCGATGGATATGATCGATCAGCATCCCGGTCTCAAAAGCATCCGGATGATCATAATTGATCTTCTTTCTTTCCTCAAAGGACAGATCATCCCGCCGTTTATAGTAATTATCATAATAAACGACCGAAACCTTATCGCCGAAAGTATTCTTCAGCCGGTTCGTAAAAGTGGACTTTCCGGATCCTGTTCCGCCCGCAATCCCGATAAAAATAGGCTTTCGCATCCAAAACCGCTTCCTCTCGCCCGTGATGTCTGACCGTTTTTCATCCTGTTTAACCTTATCAGTTTCCCGCTTTGAAATCAACCTCCGGAAGGCGGCAATTTCAAAACATTCCCGAAAGTCCGGCGGGCGCAGGTCCGCCGGAAGATAAGTTTCAGCGGCCGGACCGCTGCTGTTCATTCAGCAGGAGAGCCACCGCCACGTCATTGACGTTCGTTCCGGTAGGCCCCGTCATGATCAGGCCGTTTGTTTTCCGCAAAGCGTGATAGGCGTCGTTTTCCTGCAGAACCCGGTCCGCAGACAGTCCGTGTCCGGCAAGCGTCCGGCAGGTATCGCCGTCCGCGTATCCTCCGGCGGCATCGGTCGGACCGTCCGTTCCGTCGCTTCCCACAGAGAAGACCGCCGCGCCGGGCATTCCGCTGATTCCGGGCGCGGCAGCCAGCGCGATTTCCTGATTCCGGCCGCCCAGGCCGTGTCCGGTCAGCTTTACCACGGTCTCCCCACCGGCAATGAAGGCCAGTGATTTTCCGTCCCCCGCATGGGTCTGCAGTATGGACGCCAGAAAACTTCCGGCCTCCCTCGCCTGGCAGCAGAGCCGGTCTGTCAGCAGGACCGGTTGGTATCCCAGCTTCCGGCAGGCTTCCGCGGCGGCGGAGCACAGTTCCCGGACACTCCCGTTAATCTGTGTATGCACATTATCCAGTGCTTTGGGGGTTTCCGCATCCAGAAGTTTCAGCGCATCGTCCGACATTCGCAGCGCATATTTCTTCTGAATCCGCCGTGCGTCTTCCGCAGTGGAGGAATCCGGACAGGCGGGACCGGAAGCGATCATGTCCAGCGGATCCCCCAGGATATCCGAAAGAACGACAGCTTCCACCTTTGCCGGCCGGCACAGCTGGGCAAAACGCCCGCCCTTGACGGCGCTGAGCCGCTTGCGGATCGTATTGATCTCCACGATGTCCGCGCCGCAGGCCAGCAGCTGGCCCGTAATATCCTGCAGTTCCGCTCCGGAAACCAGCGGTTTTTCAAACAGGGCGCTTCCTCCGCCGGACAGCAGGAACAGCACCGTATCCTTTTCCGTCAGATCCGACACCAGATCCAGGGCCGCCTGTGTTCCGCGGAAAGAATTTTCATCCGGCACCGGGTGCCCTGCCTCCCGGCAGGAAAAATTCGCGATCGGACCCATTACATGCCCGTATTTCGTCACGACGACGCCGTTTTCAATCCGGCTTCCCAGATAATCCGACGCAGTTTTTGCCATCTGCCAGGCCGCCTTTCCGGCTGCCACCAGCAGCACTCTGCCGGGAAAATCCATATGCTGCAGGGCCCGCCGCACCGCAGCGTCCGGCTTTACCGCCGCAATCGTTTCCCGGACAATCTGTTCCGCGTGACTTCTCAGCGTCTGGTTCATGGTTTCCCTCCGTTTTCATAAAAGAAGACGCACCCTGTCCGGTGATAAAGTGCGTCTTTCCTGTCCCCGGGAGACCCGGTTTTTTCCTGAATACCGTCCCTCTTTTGTCTCAGAAGGTATGCAGAAGCCAGCGGAAATCTCCGGCGTCCAGCTCAACGGTTCCGGCATCGCTTTCCTTTC
>JAEEGL011106114.1_pt1 | contig 11056 bp, 6 predicted proteins | sample 9134231 | NCBI WGS metagenome assembly JAEEGL01 (sample SAMN16246548, study PRJNA631951) | gut metagenome | biome: gut microbiome; feature: rumen; material: fiber-attached | host: Bos | place: Iran: Karaj | collected 2018-10
CCACAGCATCCGGTATTCGCCGTGGACAGGGATGAAATACTTCGGCCGCACCAGCGCGTGCATCAGCTTCAGTTCCTCCTGGCAGGCATGGCCCGAAACATGGACCTCCGCCAGCGCGGAATAGACGACCTGCGCGCCGCAGCGGTAGAGCTGATTGATCACCCGGCTGATGAATTTCTCGTTGCCGGGGATCGGCGTCGCGGAGATGATCACCATGTCGCTGAGCCGGATCTGCAGCTTGCGGTGCTCCGCATAGGCCATGCGGGTCAGTCCGGCCATAGGCTCGCCCTGGGAGCCGGTGGTCAGCACCAGGATGTTCTCGTCCGCGTAGCGGTCCAGATCATCCTGGTCGATCAGCCACTCCTCCGGGATCCGCAGCTCGCCGATCTCCATGGCCACATGACTCACATTGACCATGGAACGGCCGATGAAGCAGATCTTCCGGCCATAGCGGATGCCGTTGTCGATGATCATCTGCATCCGGTGGATGTTGGAGGCAAACATGGCCACAATGACCCTGCCTCTGGCGTCCTCGAACATCTTCTCGAAGGTGCTGCCGACCTTCAGCTCACTCATGGTGTAGCCGGAGCGCTCCACGTTGGTGGACTCGCAGAGCATGGCCAGGACGCCCTTCTCGCCCAGTTCGGCCAGGGCATGCAGGTCGATGACCTCCCCGTCGATGGGGGTGTAGTCCACCTTGAAGTCGCCGGAGCAGACCACCGTCCCGGCGGGGCAGGTGATGGCGATGGCGCAGGCGCCTGCGATGGAGTGGCTGACGTGGATGAACCTGGCGGTGAATTTGCCGAGACGGACCTCGTCCCGGGGACGCACCACATGGAGCGGAATGCCGCTGATCCGGTGCTCCTTCAGCTTCAGGTCCACCAGGGCCAGGGTCAGTTTGGTGCCATACAGCGGGGCGGGCACCTGGCGGAGGATGTAGGGCGTGGCGCCGATGTGGTCCTCGTGGCCGTGGGTCAGCAGGAAGGCCCGGACATTCTTTTTCTTCTCCACAAGGTAGGAGACATCCGGAATGACCAGGTCCACCCCCAGCATATCCTCCTTGGGGAAGATGCTGCCGCAGTCCACCACCACGATGTCATCCTCGTACTCGAAGACGTACATATTCTTGCCGATCTCGTCCACTCCGCCCAGGGAGACGATCCTCAGCTTGCTTGCAGGTTTATTGGAATTGAGTTCTTTCAAGGGAACTCCTCCTTTCCGTGGTATCCGTATATTTTCATCAGTTTGTTTGTCTCGTCACGATCCGGTAAACAGATGTGGCAAAGATACACCCGGTCTGTCATTTGCCGCGCAAAAGCAGACCGCGCCTATTCATGAAAACGAACACAACTCAATGCATTTGATTCCACTGTGGTATGATTATATCGCATAAAGGCGAACATTGCAATGAAGAATCCGGTCAAAGTTTGGCCCAAACAGGGGGCTCCGGACGTCCGGTCAATCGGTGATCCGCTTCAGCAGTCGGCGGCTCACCACGATCCAGCACAGCATGTGGGCCGCAAAGGTGAGGAACCAGCTGATGGGGTAGGAGAGGTAGAGCACCTCCAGGGTGTGCCAGGCCGGCTGGGCGAAGACGGTCAGGATCCAGACGATCCGGAAGAGGCAGGCGCCGGTGAGGCTGACGAACATGGGAGCGATGGAGCAGCCGACGCCCCGCAGCTGCCCCACCATGGTGTCCATGATGCCGCAGAGGAAGTAGCTGCGCATGATGACCCCGAGACGGAGCATGCCGAAGCGGATGACTTCGGGATCCGAGTTGTAAATGGAGAGCAGGGATTCCCCCAGGGCATGGAACAGGGTCCCCATCACCAGCCCCAGCACGCTGACGGTCCCCAGGCAGAGCCACATGACCCGCCTGACCCGGTCGGGCTTCCGGGCGCCATAATTCTGGCTGGCGAAGGTCAGATCTGCCTGGTAGATGCTGTTCATGGAGGTATAGACAAAACCCTCCAGGCTGGAAGCGATGGAGTTGCCTGCCACCGCAATGGAGCCGAAGCTGTTGATGGCGCTCTGGATCATGACGTTGGAGACGGAGAACAGACTGCCCTGGAGTCCCGCGGGAAGACCCACCCGGACAATGACCGCCAGCTGGTCCCGATGGATCCTAAGCTTTCTCAGATTCAGGTGAAGGGCGCCGGAGGAGTGGCAGAGACACCAGAGCACCAGGGCCATGCTCACTGCCTGACTCACAACGGTTGCGACGGCAACCCCGGCCACGCCCATGTGGAAGCAGATGACCAGCACCAGGTTCAGGGCCACATTCACCAGGCCGGAGATGATGAGGTAGAGCAGCGGCCTGCGGGTGTCGCCCACAGCCCTCAGGACGGCCGCGCCAAAGTTGTAGAGCATGTTGGCCGGCATGCCCAGGAAGTAGATGCGGACGTAGAGGGTGGACAGGTCAATGACGTCCTCCGGGTTCCCCATGAGTTCCAGCATGGGCTTGGCCAGGAGGAAACCCATGGCTCCCACCAGAATGCCGGAAATGCAGGCCACCGCAATGGCGGTATGGACGCCCCGGGAGACGCCCAGGTCGTCCCCGGCTCCGCGCTGCCGGGCTACCTGAACGCTGGCGCCCACGCTCAGCCCCATGAAAACGTTCACCAGCAGATTGATCAGGGAGGAGGTGGAGCCCACCGCCGCCAGGGCCTGATGACCGGCAAAGCGGCCCACCACCACCATGTCCGCCGCGTTGTACAGCAGCTGAAGCACGCCGGTGAGGATCAGCGGTCCGGAAAAGAGAATGATCTTCTTCAACAGCGGCCCGCTGGTCATATCCATCTCGCGCCGCGCATGATACTTTCTGTGAAACACGGTTCTTTCCTCGTGCCTCAGTGGGCGTAGGACGACAGATAGATCTTGGTGACGACAGGACGGTTGAACAGGCGGAAGGGCATCCATTCATACGCCCCGGATGCACCGAGTCCCGGGGAGACGTACTCCGGGATGCCGTTGATCCAGGTAAGTCCGGTGATGCCGCTGTCCCCGGGGAACCATCCGCAGTCGGGCACCCAGACCGGCCCGATCCAGGGCAGACGCCATTGTCCGCCGCAGAAGTGGCCCGCCAGGATCAGGGAGGCATGGCGGATGGAGAGGGCGTCACCCCGGTCGATCCAGCTCAGAAGCGTCTGCATGTGCTCCCGGGTCACGGGAGTGTGGGAGATCACAATGCGGACGTCGTCCTCCTTCATGTCCTTGACAGCCTGCCGGATGGCGGAGATCCGCTCCAGCTGATACTGGCAGACCCGCTTGGTGGCGGCCTGATCGGGGGTCAGGGCCGTGATGGCGTTGAGCTGGTTCAGCTGGCCGGTGTACTGGTGCTCGATGGTGTCCAGATCCAGGGCGTACAGGGATTCGGGGATCAGCCAGACCCTGGCCCGTCCGTTGCGCCCGCGGGCGATGAGCCGGGGGGTGTCCAGGATGGCCACGCCGGCGTCCTGCAGCTGCTCCGCCCAGGCGGCCAGCGGGGAGATGCTGCCGTGGGCGGTGGCATCCAGATAGGGCGGATCCTCATCCCCGGGGACGTACACGGTGAGGGTCCCCTCCGGGATGACGGAGAGCAGGGACAGCAGCGGCTGCATCTCTCCGTCACGGCCCAGCATGTCCCCTGTGATGACACAGCAGGAGAAGCGCTGACCGCTGATGGCCTGGGCGACACTGCCCTGGTTTTCTCCCAGGGTGACCCCGTGCAGATCGCTCAGATGCAGGATGCTGAATTCCTCGATCTCCGCCGGCAGGTTGGGCACGGAAACCCACACGGTCTCCAGGGCGACATTCCGGGCGAGCGCGAAATTCAGCATGGTGCCCAGCACCAGCAGGATCAGCAGCGTCAGGATCAGCCCGCGAAAAAAGCGGCGAGCCCGGTGGGGGCTGGTATCGCGGCCGAAGACGTAGCGGTTCTTGCGGCGGGGCGGCATGGCGGGACCTCCTTGTGCATGGGGTCAGTTCATTATAGCTGATTGGCGCGAAAAAGCAAGGGTCATGACAATGCTGGCGCAACCATTGTGACAATTGAGACGCACTTCTTGTCAATTTGGCCGTCCCCGGTGGACAGGGCCTGCCGCCTGTGCTATGATGCAGCAAGCAGCGGGGAGCTGCAAGGAGGTATGGGACATGATCGAGTTTGTACAGGCGACCAAGATCTACGGAAAAAGCGACCGTGCGGCACTGGACCGCTTGACATTGAAGGTGGAGGAAGGCTGTGTCTACGGCTTCCTGGGCCCCAACGGCGCAGGCAAGACCACCGCCATCAGGCTGCTGACCGGTGCGCTGCGTCCCACGGAGGGCTCCGTGCTGGTCAACGGCATCGATGTGGCGGAGAATCCCGTGAAGGCCAAGATGCTCATCGGCTTCGTGCCGGACAGCCAGGAGATGTACGAGCGCCTGACGGGCTGGGAGTATCTGAACTTTATGGCGGATCTTTTCAAGGTCAGCGTTCAGGACCGCCGGGAGCGGGGGGAGAAGTATCTGGCCCGCTTCGACATGACCGAGGCGGCCGGACAGCGGATCCAGAGCTACTCCCGGGGCATGAAGCAGAAGATCGCCTGCATCGGGGCCCTGATCCACGAGCCTCCGGTGTGGGTGCTGGACGAGCCCATGGTGGGTCTGGACCCCCGGGCGGCCTTCCTGCTGAAGGAAGAGATGCGCCAGCGGGCCCGGGAGGGCGCCACCGTGTTCTTCTCCACCCATGTGCTGGAGGTGGCGGAGAAACTCTGCGACCGGGTCGGCATCATCAACAAGGGCAAACTGCTCACCGAAGGGACGCCGGAGGAGCTCCGGGCCCGGACCGGGGACGCCTCCCTGGAGCAGGTCTTCCTGGAGATGACCGGCGGCGATCCCGCAGAGATGGAACAGGCGTAAGCGTGCAGAAAGTGTGACGTCATGAGAAACTATTGGATTCTGACCCGACTGATGCTGAGGAATCTGATTTCCTCCATGAATCCCTTCCGGGCCGGCGGCCAGAGGACGGTGAAGAAGGGGGACAAGACCATCGTCAAAAACAGCTCTCCCTTCCGGGCTGTCTTTGTGATCCTGGCCATGCTGACGGCTGTGGGCTTCGTCATCTACATCGAGTTCCTGATGTATGAAGGCATCAACAACCTGTCCGAACAGATGCGGCTGCCGAACCAGCAGATGATGCTGCCCGGCATGGCCATCTTTGCGGCCATGATGCTGACCATGGTGATTGGCCTGTTCCAGGGACTCTCCGAGCTGTTCCAGGGGAAGGACGCGCCCTTCCTGGCGGTGCTGCCGCTGACCTCGCGCCAGGTCTTCGCCGCCCGGATGACCATGCTCTACGTCTCCGAGATGGCGCTCAATGCCCTCTTCTGCCTGCCCGCCTTCGTGCTCTACGCCGTGGGCACGGGAAAGTGGATCCCCGTGGCACTGACCGCCCTGCCGGTGCTGTTCCTTCTGCCGATGCTGCCCCTGGCCGCTGTGGCGCTGGTTTCCTCCCTGCTGATGCGGGTGAGCTTCTTTGCGAAGCACCGGGAGAGCATTGTGATGATCCTCAGCGTGGCGCTGGCCCTGGCCTACTCGGTGGGCGTGACCCTCCTCAACAGCGCGGCGCCGGGGGAAGACGGCCCCTATGACTACCTGGTCACACTCCTCACCCAGGACAATGCGCTGGTGATGGGCCTGCTGGACCGCTTTCCGCCGGCCCGCTGGGCGCTGGACGCCCTGGCGGGGGATTGGGTGAAAATGCTGCTGTTTGCGGGTGTCTCCGTGGGCAGTGTGGCCCTGCTGATCTTGCTGGTGGGGCCTGTATACCTGGAGCAGGCCCTGTCCAGTACGGAGCGCACGGTGGTGAAGACCAAAGGCGTCCGGCATGCCACCTGGAAGATGAACAGCCGCTTCATGGCCCTGCATCTCCTTGAGTGGAAGGAGCTCCTCCGGACACCTGCCTGGGCGTACAACTCCCTGATGGGCGTGGTGATGTTCCCGGTGATGATCGGTATCGGCTTTATGGCCGGCTTCTCCAGGGTGGAGGGCGGCCTGGAATTCATCCGCGGCCAGCTGGCGGGGGTGGACCCCGCGTATGTGGCTGTGATCACCGCGGCGGTCCTGTCCATGGGCGCCATGGTGAACCCCGCCGTCTCCACCGCCATCTCCCGGGAGGGCGGCCGCTGGCCCTTCGCCCTGACTCTGCCGGTGCGGCAGCGGACACGCTTCGCCGCCAAGCTCCTGCTGGGGGAGGAGGTCAACCTGGTCTGCGGCCTGCTCCTGGCCGGGGTGGCCTGGTTCCTGGTGCGGATGAATATCCTGTGGCTCCTGGCAGCCCTGGTGCTGTCCCAGGTCATCGGCCTGGCCTCCGCGGCGGCCTCCCTCTGGGTGGACGCCACCCGGCCCCAGCTGAAGTGGAACAGCGAAATGGAAGCCATCAAGAAAAACTTCAACCAGGTTTTCGGTATGCTGATCTGGATGGCCTTCCTGGGCCTGGCATCGGTGCCTGCGTTCTTCCTCTGGGAGAAGGGCGGCGTCATCGTCATGCTGGCCTGCTCGGGGGTGGCCCTGGTGGAACTGGCTGTCAGCCTGCTGCTCCTGAACCGGGTGACAGAGAAACACCTGGTGCTCCAGGAGTAAGGACAACCGGAAACAACAAAGAGCGTCTCCGCCATCAGACGGAAACGCTTTTTGTGTATGGCCGGGAGCCGATCCTCCGCCGCCGCTCAGTCCTCGTCCTGAATGAGCCCGCTGTAGGTCAGGAAATTGTACTGGCAGTCGATGAAGTCGCTGACAAAGGCGGCGGACAGGACAGCCTGCTCTGGCGTCAGCTGATTATCCTCCACCAGTTTCTCCACAATGTACTCGATGGCGTCGTCTTCTTCATAGTAGGCGTCCCCGGCATTGCCGTCCTCATCCAGGACGCCGCTCTCATGCATGAAGGCGATGTCCGCGTCGATGGCCTGGCGCAGCAGGGTGTCCAGAAGATCCGAGAGGGGCTTGTACTCTCTGGGGTTCAGCTGGGCTTTGATGAAGAGAAAGGCGGCTTCCTTGTCGTACCCGTTCACGGCGATCCCTCCCTCAGTCGGTGACAGCATCTCTCAGCACTGGGCAACAGCCTTCTTGAAGGCCTCCAGGGTCTCGCGGAAGACCTCCATGGCCTTGCGCAGGGGTTCGGGGGAGGACATGTCGATGCCGGCCAGCTTCAGGGCGTCGATGGGCGGCACGCTGCAGCCGGCGGACAGGAACTTGCGGTAATCCCGCACGGCATCCTCGCCCTCGGTGAGGATCCGGTCGGAGAGGCTGACGGCGGCGCACAGGCCGGTGGCATAGACGTAGACGTAGAAGGAACGGTAGAAGTGCGGGATGCGCATCCACTCGTTGGCGATCCACTCATCCACCACGCAGCTGTCGCCGTAGTAGGTCTGGTTGAGCTTGTAGTATGCCTCCGACAGGGTCTCCCGGGTGAGGGGTTCCCCATTGGCCGCCATCTCGTGGGCGATGAGCTCAAACTCCGCGAACATGGTCTGGCGGAAGCAGGTGGTGCGGAACTGCTCCAGGAAATGGTTCAGCAGATAGGCCTGGGCCTTGGGCTCCGGGAAGGCCTTCAGCAGGTGACGCAGCATGACGGCCTCGTTGCAGGTGGAGGCCACTTCCGCCACAAACAGACTGTAGTCTGCCTTGGGCAGGGGCTGCGCGCTGTTGGAGAAGAAGGAATGCATGCTGTGCCCCAGCTCGTGGGCGATGGTGAAGGCGCTGTCCAGGGTGTCGGTGTGGTTCAGGAGCACGTAGGGGTGCACATGGCGCAGATCGCCGGAGGAGAAGGCGCCGCTGGACTTGCCCTGAGCGGGGAAGACGTCGATCCAGCCGCCGTCCCTGGCTTCCCGCAGCTTGGCCAGATAGTCCTCGCCCATGGGCTTGAGGCCTTCCAGCACCAGGTCGAAGGCCTTCTCATAGGGCAGTTCCATGGTGAAGTCCGGCACCAGGGGGCAGTACAGGTCGTACATGTGGAGCTCATCCACCCCCAGGAGCTGCTTGCGGAGGCGCAGGTAGTCCTGAAGGATGGGCAGGGATTCGTGCATGACATCGATCAGGTTGGTGTAGACCTCCCGCGGGATCTCCAGCGGCTCCATCCGGGCGGCCAGGGCGTCGGCGAAGTGCCGGGCGGCAGCCACAGCGCAGTCATATTTCACGCTGGCGCTGTAAGTGCCCGAGATGGTGGTCCCGAAGGCGCCGTAGCCGCCCATGATCTTCTCAAAGGACTGGCGGCGGATCTCCCGGTCCGGGGACTCCCGGAAGGCGTCCCAGGTGCCGTCCGTCAGGGGCTGGCGGGTGCCGTCGGGAAGCTCCATGTCTTCGAAGTGGAGGTCCACGGTGGTGAGCATGCTGTAGATGTTGTCCGGCGCACCGGTGACCTCCCCCAGGGAGGCCAGCAGACGCTCCTCCGCCTTGGAGAGGGTGTGGGGCTTCTGGCGGAGCAGGGTACGGATGTACTCGTCGTAGTCCGCCATCGCGGGGTCCGCCTGGATCTCCCGCAGCACGCTCTCGTCCAGGGCCAGCAGCTCCGGCTCCAGGAAGGAAGCGGCCGACCCGGCAGCCACCATCAGGCCCATGACCCGCTCAAAGAGGGCCTGGGCCTTGGGATCACCGTTGTCCCCCTCCCGGGAGAGGAAGGCGTAATCGGCCACGGGCATCAGCTCATCCTGGATCTCGAAGTAGAGCCGGATGGCGCGGCGGGGGTCATCCGCCACATGACCGTTCAGGGCGGCGAACTCGGCCACCCGTTGATTGACGGCCTGGAACGCGGCCTCCCAGGCTTCCTCGCTGGGGAAGATGTGGCTGAGGTCCCAGCGGTATTTCGGGTCGATCTCGTTACGGTTGGGGAGCTGAGGCATGGGAATCATCCTTTCTCTTGGTCGTTTGCTGCCGGGGAGCCCCGGCCGGTTTGCTGTAGATCAGGGAGCGGCGCACGGAGGGAGTGCTCCTTCCGTTGGGCGTGAAGAGGATCTCCTGCCCGGACAGGCAGAGGACGCCCGTGGAGCCGGTCAGGGTTTTCTTTTCCAGGAGCAGCTGCAGGAGCCTGGCGGTGAGCTCCGGGCCGCCGCCCCGCTGGAGGGCATCCTTCCAAAGGGTGAAATGACAGGCGGTCTGGTCACACTGGAACGCCCGGGGGCTTTCCAGGACCTTGCCCTTTCCGCACAGGGGGCAGACCGCCTGGTCCACCGGGGCGTTTGACCAGCCCTTTCCCTTTCCCCGCTTTCCCCCCCTCCGGGGATCCTCGGGGAAGGTGACGGCGGGGCTCTGGTCCCGGGCATAGTCCACAAGGAAGGCGGAGAAACGGCGGATGCTGTCCATGAAGGCCAGGGGGTCCTGTTCATCCCGGGTGATCCTGTCCAGCGCCAGTTCCCATTTGCCGGTGGTCTCGGCTGAGGTCAGGGATTCCGGCATCACGGAGATCAACTGCACCCCCTTGTCCGTGGCCAGCAGCTGCTTTCCCTTTCGGGCCGCATAGCCCACCTGGATCAGCCGCTCGATGATGGCGGCCCGGGTGGCGGGGGTGCCGATGCCGCTGCCCTTCATCTGCTGGACGATCTCCTTGTCCCCCGAGTCGGCGCCGGCGGTCTCCATGGCCCTGAGCAGGGACGCATCGTTCATCTGGGGCGGAGGCTTGGTGACGTCCTCCTTGATGGAAGTGCCCTGCACGGTCCGGGTGTCCCCCTCCTTGAGCGCGGGCAGGGGCGTGTCCTCATCCTCCTCGTCCGCGTCCTTTTTCTTTGCCTTCTCCTTCCTGTCCTGGGCGGCCGGGGGGATGGCCCGCCAGCCCTCTGAAACCACCACCCGGCCCCGGGTGCGGAAGGTGTCTTCCTCCACCTGGGTGATGACCGTGGTGGCGTCGTAGAGGTAGTCGGTGAGGAAAGCGGCCAGGGTGCGGCGCACCACCAGGTCGTAGAGGGCGGCCTCGTCGGGGGTGAAGGTGGAAGGATCCACCCGCTGGGCCGTGGGGATCAGGGCGTGGTGGTCCGTGACCTTGCTTGCGTCGATGGTCCTGGGACCGGTCCGCAGCTTGCCCTCCTGCATGGTTTGAGGGACCCAGGCCTGGTAAGCGTCGGGCAGCAGCCGGAAGGTTTCCGTAACCTTGGGGATCATGTCCGGAGGCAGGTATCGGCTGTCTGTCCGGGGGTAGGTCAGGGCCTTGCGCTTCTCATACAGCTCCTGGGCCAGCTTCAGGGTCTTGTCGGCGGTGAAGCCCAGCAGACGGTTGGCCTCCCGCTGCAGACTGGTGAGGTCGAAAAGCTGCGGCGGGCGGTCACGCTTCTGGACCGTCTCGGCTTTGATCACCGTACCCTGCCTGCCCTGGACCCTGTCCGCGATGACCTGGGCGGCGGCTCTGTCCTTGAGCCGGTTGTCCGGGGAGAGGGCGGGGGAGAACCACATGCCCCGATAGTCTCCGAAATCTGCTGTCAGAACCGCATACTGCTCCGGCTTGAAGGTTTCGATCTCCTGCCTCCTGCGGACCAGGATGGCCAGGGTGGGTGTCTGCACCCGGCCCACGGAGAGCAGTGCGTCATAGCGGAGGGTGAAGGCGCGGCTGGCGTTCATGCCCACCAGCCAGTCCGCCTCGCTGCGGCATTTGGCTGATCGGAACAGACCGTCGTAGTCCGCGCCGGGGCGGATCTGCTGAAAACCCTGGCGGATGGCCTCGTCTGTCATGGAATTGATCCAAAGGCGCTGCACGGGTTTTTTGCAGCCCGCCATGAGGTAGATATAGCGGAAGATCAGCTCCCCCTCTCGTCCCGCGTCGGTGGCACAGATGACGGCGGCTGTCTCCGGGGCGTTGATCAGCTGCTTGACGATGGCATACTGGCTCTTCGAGGAAGGGATGACCTTGAGGGGGATCTCCGCCGGCAGGATAGGCAGGGTGGCAAAACTCCACTTTTTATACTGCGGGTCCAGCTCATCCGGTTCCTTCAGGGTGACCAGATGCCCCACGGCCCAGGTCACCACATACCCGTTCCCGGTGAGGCAGCCTTCACCACGCTGGCCGCAGCCCAGCACCCTGGCGATGTCCCGGCCCACGCTGGGCTTCTCGGCTACC
>JAEEGL011135439.1_pt1 | contig 11056 bp, 9 predicted proteins | sample 9134231 | NCBI WGS metagenome assembly JAEEGL01 (sample SAMN16246548, study PRJNA631951) | gut metagenome | biome: gut microbiome; feature: rumen; material: fiber-attached | host: Bos | place: Iran: Karaj | collected 2018-10
CGAGTCCCTGCTCGTCGGGAGCAGACAGAAAATTCTTATCAAGTTCGGTAAGTTTCGGCATATTCTTCTCCCTATGCTTTTTTTATAATTTTATTATCCCACATTTGATTTGTCAAGGGCAAATTTGCGCGTATTAACTTTACATTATAAGTTTTTTTATTGCAAATTAAAGATAAATATGATAAAATAAGTTTATTATTATAAGAAAGAGATTTTAGCGATGACCTCTGAATACAGAGATGAATACATAAAACTGAAAAGAGCTTTATTCAACAAGCACTATTCAAAGCTGAATAAAGAACAGCGCCGCGCAGTATTCACAGTTGACGGACCTCTGCTGATCCTTGCGGGCGCGGGAAGCGGGAAGACTACCGTTCTTGTAAACAGGCTCGCTTATATCATAAGATACGGAAACGCATATCATTCGGATCACGTTCCGGAAGACGCAGAAAGAGATCTTATCGAGATGAGAGCTGCATATGACAACCTTTCAGGCGCAGCTCTTTCCGAGTACCTTCTCAAGTTTAGCGCAAACCCGCCTATGCCCTACCAGGTGATGGCGATAACGTTCACAAACAAAGCCGCGAACGAGATAAAAGAGCGTATTGCAAGATCTTTCGGCGAGAACGCTGCCGCCGCGTCCGACGTATGGGCGGGCACGTTTCATTCCGTCTGTATGAGATTCCTTCGCCGTTGGGGCGAGCTCGTCGGTTATCCCCGCGATTTCGGTATCTGCGACGCGGACGACTCCAAAAAGCTCGTTACGGAGTGCATGAAGGATTTTAAGATAGATCAGAAGCAGTACCCCGTCAAGGGTGTCCTTCACGCGATAAGCTCGGAAAAGGACCGGCTCATCACCCCGGAAGAGTCAGCGGAAGGCGCGGGGGACGACGCGTATTACAGAGTCGTCGCAAAAGTATACGCCCTGTATCAGGAAAGGCTGAGGCAATCCGGCCTTCTCGACTTCGACGACATAATAATGCAGACGGTTCGTTTGTTCGACGAAAATCCCGACGTCCTCGAGACGGTTCAGAGCCGTTTCAAATACGTAAGCGTTGACGAGTATCAGGACACGAACTTCGCTCAGTTCCGTCTCGTCACTCTAATCGCCGGAGGATACAGAAATATAATGGTGGTCGGTGACGACGACCAGAGCATTTATAAATTCCGCGGAGCTACGATAAAGAACATCATGGACTTCGACAAAGTCTATCCGGATGCAAAAATCATAAAGCTCGAGGAAAACTACCGCTCGACCAAAACGATCCTTGACGCCGCGAACGCCGTTATAAAAAACAACAGCGAAAGACGCGGAAAGAATCTCTGGACGCACGGCGAAAGAGGAGACGATATAACTGTTAAGCGGCTCCCCACTCAGATAGACGAGGCAAAATTCATCACGGAAGAAGTCTCGCGTCTCGTCTCGTCCGGCGATTTCGACTACCGCGATATTGCCGTCCTATACAGAACGAACGTACAGTCGAGAAGCATTGAGCAGGCAATGGCAAGGTCAGGGCTTCCCTACCGTATGCTCGGGGCTCTGCGGTTCTTTGACCGCCAGGAGATCAAGGACGTTCTCGCGTATCTTGCAGTCATAAACAATCCGAAAGACAATATCCACCTCAAGCGGATCATTAACACCCCGAAGAGAGGAGTCGGCGCAAAATCAATAGAGGCTGCCGAGGTCATATCATACGCTGAGAACATTCCCCTGCTCGAAGTTATGAGGAGAGCCGACAGTTACCGCGCGATCCCCGCTTCCGCGGCAAGCAGTATGAAAGCTCTTGCTTCACTGATAGATTCGCTTGCAAAAGAAGAGATCGGGGTTTCAGATCTGATCGACAAGGTCGCTGTCACGAGCGGTTATATGGGCATGCTCATACGCGCCGGAGAAGAGGAAAAAGACAGGATCGAGAATATAGGAGAGCTTATTTCAACTGCGAAGCAATATGAAGAAGGAACGGACAATCCCACTCTTTCCGAATTTCTCGAGGACGTCGCTCTCGTATCCGACGTCGACAGGTACGACGAGACCGCGAACGCCGTGATACTCATGACGATCCACAGCGCGAAGGGGCTTGAGTTTCCCGTTGTATTCATTCCGGGCATGGAGGAAGGTATCTTTCCCGGATATCAGGCGATATTCAATTCATCTGAGATAGAAGAGGAGCGGCGCCTTGCGTACGTTGCGATAACAAGAGCGAAGGAAAAGCTCTATATCATATGCACGCACGAGAGGATGCTCAACGGCTCGACCCAGTACAATCCGCCGTCGAGGTTTCTGGAGGAGATACCATCCGAGTTGTGCGACCGCACGGACGAACATACCGCCCGCGTATCGTACAGATTCACCGAGGACGGATCATTCAGCTACGGCGGCAGGGGCCGCGCCGGATCATACGTATCGCATACTTACAGTAAGCCCTACGCAAAAACAGGTGCTTCAAGCAGAACGGTCAGCGCAAAAAGTCCCGTCGAGACCTTCTCGGAGGGAGACCGCGTCCGCCATTCAACGTTCGGAGCGGGAAGCGTCGTCTCGGTAAAGAAAATGGGCGGCGACTTCATGTACGAGATAAACTTCGACAAGGTCGGAGTCAAAAAGCTTATGGCGACATACGCCAGACTGACAAGCGAAGACTGAGAACAATACGGAAAAGGAGGTGATATAATGAAAGAGTTTTCCGTTTCTCTGAAGGAAAAAGCCAAATCCATCGATAAGTGCATCGTTATCTGCGTCGTCGCTATGATGGCTATGAGTATTCTGACGATACTCGGCGGATACCTTGCAGGCGGATACTCAAAATTCACCTTCTCCCGTTTCTTCACGCAGAGCTTTTCCGGGATCGTGGGCTTTGTCATAATGATATTCTTGGCATTCCTCGATTACGATATGCTGATCAGCCGGACAGTTAAAGGGATCTTCGTTTTCATGATAGGATTCCTTATTATTCTTCTTTTGTTCGGACAAGGCGAGATGGGAAATAAAAACTGGATATACATACCCGGTATCCCGTTCAACATCCAGCCGTCTGAATTCTGTAAGCCTCTGTTCATAATAACTTTTTCAAAGCACATCCACAGCCTGAAGCGAAGTATAAACCATCCGCTGAGCGTCCTGCAGCTTCTCGCGCACGCGGGTATCGTTATAGGTATGCTCGCGCTCTCAAAAGACCTCGGTACGGTGCTGGTTTACATCTGCATATGCGCGTTCATGCTCTTTGCTGCGGGACTGTCGATCTGGTATTTCGTCGGCGCCGCGGCGATAGCCGTCGCGCTTTTCCCCGTCCTCTGGTCCCATCTGAATTACTACCAGCAGCAGAGGATCCTCTGCGGGTTCAACCCGGAGCTTGACCCTCAGCTTTACGGATATCAGCCTCTCAGAAGTAAAGCCGCGATAGCGTCGGGAGGCTTCTTCGGCTCGGGACTCGTGGGAGGCACGGCATATAAATCGATACCCGAAGCACAGTCCGACTTTTTATTCGCAGTACTTGCCGAAAAGTCAGGTCTTCTCGGGTGTATCGTATATCTCGCCCTTATCTGTACTTTCGTTATCAGGATACTCTACATTGCAAGAAAAGCGAGAAAGGACTACGCGGCGACCATCTGCGTCGGCATCGCGGCTTTGTTCATTATTCAGACGATAGAAAACATAGGAATGTGCCTTGCGTTCCTTCCCGTCGTCGGAATCACTCTCCCGTTCTTCAGCTACGGAGGCTCATCCGTCCTTTCGTCTCATATCTGCGCCGGCATCGTGCTCAGTATTTACGCACACAAAAAGAAGTACTACTTCGAGCGGGAAGACGCATAAAGATCAAAATAAATAAGGTGAACGGATATCCGTTCACCTTATTTATTCCTTGCGCTCCATCACGCTCATATAAGCGGGACGTATAATCTTATCCATGCAGATCAGCTCTTCTATCCTGTGCGCGCTCCAGCCGACGATACGCGCGATCGCGAACATTGCCGTATAAAGCTCTCTCGGGATCCCGAGCATATCGTATACGAATCCGCTGTAGAAGTCGACGTTCGGACTGACGCCTTTGAATATGCGCCTCTTGCTCGCAATGACCTTCGGCGCCATCTCCTCTATGGAAAGATACAGCTCATAATCGTGTTCGCGGTGTTTCTCCCTGGCGAGGTCGCCGACGTATGCCTTGAATATCCGCTCTCTCGGGTCGGAGAACGAGTAAACTGCGTGACCCATACCATATATTAGCCCGGCGCCGTCAAAGGCTTGCTTATCGACTATCTTCGTAAGGTAAGTGGCGACCTCTTCCCTGTCGGACCAGTCGGAGACGTGCTCCTTGATATCGGAGATCATGTTCATGACCTTTATGTTCGCGCCTCCGTGCTTCGGGCCTTTTAGCGAAGACATGGCAGCAGCTATCGTAGAGTAAGTGTCGGAACCGGACGACGTGACGACTCTCGTCGTGAAAGTGGAGTTGTTGCCTCCGCCGTGCTCCATATGAAGAATAAGCGCGGTATCAAGCACCTTCGCTTCGGTCTCGGTGTAGCTTTTATCCGGGCGGAGCATCATAAGGATGTTCTCCGCAGTCGAGAGCGAGGGGTCCGGACGGTGTATGATCATGCTTTCGCCGTTATCGGAATAGTTGAAAGCGTGATATCCGTAGACTGCGAGAAGCGGAAACTCCGCGATCAGTCTGACGCACTGTCTCATATTGTTGTCTACGGCGGGATCGAGCGCCCTGTCGTCGTAAGAAGCAAGCGTCAGTATGCTTCTCGTCATCGAGTTCATAATATCGCTGCTCGGCGCTTTCATTATGACGTCGCGCGTGAAGTTGGACGGAAGCGTCCGGTAATAACCTATGAGTCCGGAAAAGTCGGCGAGTTCACGCTCGTCGGGCAGTTCTCCCATGATGAGAAGATAAGCGATCTTTTCAAATCCGAGGCTGTCGCCGAGATTCTCTATTAAGTGCTCTATTTTGTATCCTCTGTACCAGAGTTCGCCTTCGCCCGATACTTTTTTACCTCCGACGTACGTGGACGAGTTGACCTCCGATATATTCGTAAGGCCTGCAAGAACGCCTTTTCCGTTCTCATCTCGGAGCCCTTTTTTGACGCCGTACTCGTCATACAGACGCGGTGCGATCGAATTATTCCTGCGGCATATCACTTCATGGTCTATGTAATACTGTACGCGTTCTTCACGATTCATCCTCATCCTCCTCATCTTCGAGTTCCGTGCTCATTACGGTTTCGAATCTTTTCAGCATTTGCAGAAGGGCTTTCATATCCTCTTTGCCGTATTTTTCAACGATCTTTAAAAAGAACTCTTTGACCTGCTTCTCTCTTTCTTTAAGTACTGAAGCTCCCTCTTCCGTCAGAAGTACGAAAGTGCCGTCGGCTCCGTCGCCCTCATGCTCCCAGACGACGTAACCCATATCCCTCAGCTTTGCAACTGATTTCGAGGTTTTTCTGATCGACAGATCGAGCCGGTCGGCAAGATCGCTCAAAAACATCCTTCCCTCATATACGTCGCAGTCCGAATCGTCGATAGCGCGAAGCGTTCTGTAATCCGACATACTGATGTCGGCAAATTTGATCCTCATTTTCCCGCTTGTCAGCGAATATCTCACACGGATGATCTCGTCGATCAAAGAATCAAGTTCGTTTTTATCTTTCATTTTACTGCCCTCCTTTGTTATTTGGCGAAAAGAAAAAAGACGGCGCGCTTTGTCGTAAAGCACGATAAAGACAACGCCGCCGCTTTACTCATTCTTTCGGTTTCTTTTTCGGTCCGTAAAAACGCGACATGAACTTGCCCTGATACCCGAAATAGTATCCGAGCCAGATCACGAGCATTGCGGGCAGAACGGATGCGACCATATAAATCGCATTATAAAAAGTTTGTCCGATCTCGGCGATATGCTTGCCGAGCTGTCCGAATAGAGCGAGGTCAAAGCCCACGTAAGGCATCGCAAAAATGAATGAGGGAATATAGCCTATATCCGAGACGGCGTTTACAAATCCGTTATCAACGGACAAAAATTCACGAAGGATGGATGCGGCAAAATATAGAAGTGAAAAAACTATCATAGGCAGGGAGAAGACGAGCGCGATCTTAATACCGTAGTGCGGTCTGGGCTCCAATCTTCCTCCGTCGACTTTTATGCGGTCGCTCGCGCCTGCTTCCCAAATGAGCAGATACAGCAGATATCCGTAAAAGACCGTCCCGAGCACTCCGCTGATCACATAGATCAACGTAGCGTTATCAGGTAATCTTTCAGATGCAAAAGTCGTGATCGAAGAAAGCATAAATCCGAAAACGGCGGCTCCGAACCAGTTGAGCCACAGCCTTGTGATCAGCTTTCCGTATTGTTTCCAAAACATATTATATCCCATCCGGATCAATATTTATTTATTATATTTTATAGTATTATCAGAATTAATGCAAGAGAGTAAATGTAAATTTACATTATCTCAGTTCGTTATACGAAAAACCGCGGATAACTTCCGCGGTATTATCGTATTACACCGCAACTTCGGCGTCTTGATTTCTGACGAAAGTAGGGGTGATCTGGTGGAGCTTTTCTTCAACAAGCTTCATCATTTCATCATCGTCCTTGTCGTCGTCGTTTACGATTTCCCAGAGCTCGTCAAGCTGCTTTCTCAAAAGCTCGGGATCTATCTTGAGAGGCATTCCTATATGAATGCGCTCTTTTTCGGTCGTTCTGATTCCCTCTTCATCCATCAAGAGTTCTTCATAAAGCTTTTCGCCGGGGCGAAGACCTATATACTCGATTTTAATGTCTTTTCCGGACATACTGATCATCTTTTTGGCGAGATCCACTATCTTCACCGGCTCACCCATATCGAGTACGAATATTTCTCCGCCCTTACCGATCGCTCCGGTAACAAGTACGAGCTGTACCGCTTCGGGGATCGTCATAAAGTAACGGATTATATCAGGATGGGTGACCGTGACAGGACCGCCATCGGCGATCTGTTTCTTGAAAAGCGGGATAACAGATCCGTTGGAACCGAGAACGTTTCCGAAACGGACGCACGAAAAGCTCGTAGCGCCTTCCTCGTTTATCATCGATTGGATCACCATTTCGCAAACGCGCTTTGTAGCTCCCATGATGTTTGTGGGATTAACCGCTTTGTCGGTGGAGATCATGATAAACTTGCCGACTCCGTTGTTTCTTGCGGCAGTCGCAACGTTGATCGTTCCGAATATGTTGTTCTTGACGGCTTCGGACGGTGAAAACTCCATGAGGGGAACGTGCTTATGAGCAGCAGCATGGATTATCAGATCCGGCTTATACGTCGCTATGATATGATTTATTCTCGTAAAATCTCTGACTGAAGCTATTATTACGCTGAGATCGAGAGAATCGCCGTAATTACGAATGAGCTCCTGCTGGATATCATATGCGTTGTTTTCGTAGATATCTACGATAACGAGCTTCTTAGGCTCGTTTGCCGCAACCTGCCTTGAAAGCTCTGATCCGATCGATCCGCCGCCTCCGGTAATAAGAACGACCTTTCCCTTTATGAAATTCAGAACGTCGTCGCTGACGATCTCAACTGCATTTCTGCCGAGAAGTTCGTCCGGTGTGATGTCGCGTACACGGTTGAGGAAATTTCTGTTTTCGCTTTCAAAATCGATCAGTCTCGGCAGGATCTTCACCTCGGCGCCGGTCGTACCGCATTTTTCAATGACTTCGGACAGCTGTTTGTTTGAAGCCGAAGGCATGGAGATGATTATCTGCTCGATATTATATTTTTTAGCATACTTTTGGATATCGTCGGTGGAACCCGCTACGCTGAGCCCGTTGAAAGTTTTTCCGATCTTTGAAACGTCGTCGTCGATACCGATGACCGGCTTAATATCTGTACTGCGCGATATCTTTATCTCGGAAAGCATATGATAACATGCGTCGCCGCAGCCGACTATCATTGTTCTTTTCGATTTATTCTTTGATTTGCTGTTTTTTGATCCGGTCATCAGGTCCCGATAAATCCTGTATAGAATCCTGAAAACCACAAGTACGCCGGCAATGCACGAAGAAACCAAAAGATAGAAGAAGAACGGCACTTTATCTTCAAATGAATACCGGCTTATAAAATAATAAAGAGCGCCGGCGGTGAAAGAAGCTATCGTGCAGATCAAAAATTCCTTTGCTTCCGCGTATTCCCATAAGCTCCTGTACGTGCCGAAAATAAACAGTACAACAAAATAGACGGGCAACAATACGCCGAGAGCTTCGGCATAGATGCCTGTTAGTCCAGCAACATGTTTAACTGTCACAAAATAGCAGAAACTGAAAACAAGGACGACCAGGATCATATCCGCTATCATCAGCAGTAAATCTCTAATCTTTACTTTCAAGACAAACTCCTTTATTGACCGATTACCGTTCTCTCTGCTTCTTCAAGTTCACGGATTTTATCGTTTGACAATTTGTCGATGAGCTTAAGTGTTTTTTCAAGTCCGCTCTCCCCCGTTTTCTTCGGATCGTGAATGTCGCACCCGAACACGGTATCGTAACCTTTTTTGACCGTTTTTTTGACAAGCGATGCTCCGGAGAACGAATTTGCAGACTCGCAGTTGAACTGGAGCACGAAATCGCCGTTATAGAACATATCGGAAAACTCGCTCTTGGAATAGTATTCCGCGTATCTGTTGATATGCGCCATAACGGGTCTTACCTTGTGCTGGTACATTATGTTGTATACTTCCTCAAGCTCCCAGCTTTCGTACTTTCTGAAAGGAAGCTCGAGAAGTATGTAATCCGTTCCTTCGTAGCAGAGCTCGTCAAGTCTGCTGCGTTCCGAGAGATTCTCATACAGATGCACCTCCGCTCCGAGTGTGATATCCGGAAGCGATTCGGGATCTATCCGGTTTTCATTTATATAGAATCTCAACAGTTCCACAGACTCAGATCTGTGCTGAAGAAACGATTCGACGCGCTCACCCCGTTTTGCAAAGTGAGGAGTAGCGCATACACGCTCGATACCGCACCTTTTCAAATATTGAAGGATCCCGACTGATTCTGCGGGAGTAGAGGCGCCGTCGTCAATACCGGGCAGAAAATGAGAATGAAAATCAGTTTTCATATTTTACCTCACAAGCTAAATGTGCCCAGACCCGGTAGATTCTCAATATCCGTATTTTTTATAGTAGTACTTGCCGTATTTGCCGTACTTTCTGTTATAAGACAAACCTATCGTCTTATTTGACGTATTGGATAGGAATGAGCCGAGCAAATGTACGTTTGCAAGTTTCGCGCTTTCAACCGATTTTTTCAGATTGTCGTGCTTACATATCGAAGGACATATCGCAAGGAGGATGCCCGCCGTGTGCGTTGCAAAAGTGAGCGCGTCGGAAACGACGTTCAGAGGCGGCGTGTCGATTACGACGTAGTCGTAAAGCGACGAAAGCTCGGCAAGCAGATCTCTCATGGCTTTAGATCCGAGAAGCTCTGACGGGTTGGACGGGATCTTACCGGAAGTAAGAAGATCCAGGTTAGGTCTGACTTCCTTCTTGAGCGCCACGTCGAGCACAGTCTCACCGACAAGAACGGTTGAGAGGCCGCGCACGTTGCTTGCGGCAAACAGCTTGTTCTGAACGGGTTTTCTGAGGTCTGCGTCAACGAGGAGGACCTTTGATCCTGTCTGCGCGAGTACTATGGCAAGGTTGGCGCTTGAGATAGACTTGCCCTCGCCGGGAAGTGAACTGGAGAGAACGAATACGTTTCTGTTCTCAGCGTCTTCCGTTGCGGCGACGGAGAACATGAGGTTTGTTCTCAGGGTCTTGTAAGCTTCGGCGATATAGAACGAGGTCTTCGAGCTTACAAGCATATCGGATTTATAATTCTTAACGTTCTTCTTACTTTTGTTATCTTTGCTCATAATACGTCGAATACCTTTCTTTAGTTTTTACATTAAAGTTCGGGATATCGGAAAGCACCGGGATACCGTACTGCTGCGTTATCTCTTCTTTCGATTTTATCCTGTTGTCGAGCAGATAAGCAAGCACAAGGATCACCGCCATCGCCGCGGCGCCTATAAGTCCGAACACTACGGCGTTTCTCATATTGGGAAGATTACCGATATACGCAGGCTGAGCGTCGTCGATCGGGTTAGCCGCACCGACCATTATCTTCTCTTTAAGAACCTTTGGAACGACTTTCAGTATCGCGTTGCAGACTTCAACCGCGCGTTCAGGGTCGTCGTTTGTCACTGATATACTCATTACTTCCGTTTCATTTACTGACGATATATTTATCGCTCCGATATTAAGAGAATTATACAGATACGGTTCGTATGTTTCTCCCTTTTCAGCAGCGGCATCCGCCTTTGACTGCTCGGTAGCGTTCAGTTGGTCCACGATCTGCATACGCACCTGATTCGTGCCGATAACGACCGCACATGTTTTGATAAGGTTCGTCGCGTTGTAAGTATCGCTCGTACTGTAGATATACTTCGTGTCGTTTGAGTTTGTAACGTACATCGTTGCGGTAGAAGTCCAGGTCGGCTTTTTCTTCTGTTCCTGTACGAACCATTTGAAGCTGAAGAAAAGCGCAAAGCAGATGACTATCAGCCAGAACCTTTTGAGTAGCAATAGGGCAAGATCCTTGAAATCTATATCAAGAAGCGTGCCGTTGTTGTTATTGTTCACTGTTTTCACCTCGTTAATTAATCGTTATTTTGCAAAGGTCATATTCTCTTCATCTCAACATTCACGTTTCCGATGTCAAGCTCTACGACGCCGGAATATTCGCATCCGTCGAGCGGGCCTTCGGCGATAGACGCCAGCAGCTCGTCGGAAATGTATTCCCTGTTGTCCGAAATGATCTTCATTGCGTCGTCTGAGCCGCCGAACGAAACTGCGATGCGGTCGGATACGCTGAAGTCCGCTTCTTTTCTGAATACCTGACACTGACGGAGAATGTCTCTGAGATATCCTTCGGCAAGAAGAGCGTCCGTGAGCTCCGTATCCACGCTGACGATCAGGTCGCCGTCTTTGACGATGAGGACGTTGTCTCTTGCGTGGCTCGTGAGAGTAAAGAGTTCCGCGGGCATA
>JAEEGL011608917.1_pt1 | contig 11056 bp, 10 predicted proteins | sample 9134231 | NCBI WGS metagenome assembly JAEEGL01 (sample SAMN16246548, study PRJNA631951) | gut metagenome | biome: gut microbiome; feature: rumen; material: fiber-attached | host: Bos | place: Iran: Karaj | collected 2018-10
ACCTTCTTTGATGTTTGGACTCGACCATGTTGGCGATGCGTGTTCAAAAATCATGTGCATATAAGAGTTGCGAAAAAACTTTCAAGAGTAGTTGCAAGATTCAGAAAAAACATCTACTTTTGCACCGTTGATTCCCGGCAGCCTCTGATTCGTCAAGCTGTCGGGTCTGTTTTTATTTTTGCCACCCTTCTGTTCCTTGGGAAAACCTTGGAGCGAAAGGGCTGTGTTTTTCCTTTCGCCCCGCTGGGGCTTTGTTCGGAATTTGTTTTTTGTTGGCAGGGGGTTGCATTGCATTTCACCCCTGCCTAAATTCCGTCGTCACTCCGTGACTTGGGCTGTGGCACGAAGGAACCCCAGAGGGGTGAGAGGATGATAGGCAGGCGGTGGAGCATGGCGGAACCCCTGCCGGAAAATGGCAAGAACCCAACCATAAAAAATGTTGCGGTGTCGGTGTTTTTGTTTATTTTTGCAGTCAGAAACCAACAGAAATATAAATGTGTACACGTACAATCCATATCAATGACAGTTTGATGGAGCAAGTCAGACCTATGTTCCCCAACGATGATGTTTTGCAGCGGTGGTTGGAGCAACAAATGGAGTCTATCTTGATGAATTATTCGGCTCAACATAAGCCGAAACCTCCTTGTTCCTACACGGATGAGGAAATGTATGCCATCGTCAAGGAACGGTTGCAAAGTCTTGAAAAAGGAACAGCCGAACTTGTTGATGGCGAAGAGGTCTTCTCACAAATTCGTAAACGCTATGGCTTTAAGGCATCAGTGGCATAGCCAAGCCAAGATGGAGTTGGACGAGACGCTGGCTTATGTGTTTCGTGAGTTTGGAGAAAAAACGGCTGAAAAAGTGTATGTTGAAGTCGAAAAGCGTGTGAACCAGTTGTGTGCTTTCCCTGATTCGGGAATGCGGTATAAAGACTTGTATTACAATGACAAAGAGGTAAGAATCCTACACATGCGTAAATCCTCGATTATCTATTGCCACGATGAAGAAATGTTGTACATACTTGCATTCTGGAACAATCGGAATAATGATACGAATGCAACTGAAATGTTGTCGGAGAGATAAAGTGTTCCTATCATGTCCGCCCCAAAATTCATAGCAGACCGTATTTTTTCGCTTTCGAAGGAAAACCTTTCCTCGACTGTGATGCGCTTGGCCGTCACGAGTGTGGCTTTGGCCATTATCGTGATGCTGATTGCATGGGCCGTCGTGGTGGGTTTCAAGAACCAGATTCGAGGCAAGGTGATTGGCTTCGTCGCCCCGATACATGTGCAGTCGTTGGACAAGAACGAATCGGTCGAAGAAACGCCGTTTGTCTTGGATTCATTGTTAATCAGCAAGTTAAACTCAATTGAAGGTATTGCGCATTATCAAATGGTAGCCAACAAGGCAGGCATGATCAAGACCGACGACGAAATTCAGGGCGTGGTGTTGAAAGGCGTGGACGAAAACTACGACTGGACTTATTTCGGGAACTGCCTCTTGAAAGGGAAAACGCCTGAATATCAATCGGGTGAACGCTCCAATGAGGTGCTGGTTTCCAAGGCTATAGCCAACAAGATGCTTTTAGATGTAGGTGACGATGTGCGTGTGTGGTTCATCGACAAGGACATGCAGGCGCGGGGGCGGAAGTTCACCGTGACGGGTATTTTCGAGACGGGTCTCACCGAGTTTGATGAGCGTTTCGTCTTCGCCGACCTCAACCAAATCCGAAAACTGAATGGTTGGGAAGACAACGAAGCGGGTTTGTTGGAAATCGCGCTGAAAGACGGTTTCGATGCCAACCAAATCAATGAGAAACTGTATTATGCCCTGCCTTCCGAGTTGGCTTCCTACACCGCCCGCGATAGCAACCCTCAAGTATTCGACTGGCTTGATTTGCTTGATACCAATGTCTGGCTTATCATGGCTTTGATGTTGCTGGTAGCAGGCATTACGGTCATTAGTATGTTGCTGATTATCATTATTGAGCGTACTTCCACCATTGGCTTGCTGAAAGCGATGGGCGCGAGCAACAAGTTCGTCCGCGAGGTGTTTTTGCGTCGCTCGTTGCGCATTTTGCTTATTGGGATGCTCATCGGCAATGTTATTGGTTTGGGTTTCTGCCTCTTGCAAAAATACACAGGACTCATCAAACTTGATGCAGCGACCTATTATCTTTCATCCGTGCCCATCGAATTGCACTTTACTACCGTGATACTCATCAATTTGGGAACTTTAATTCTTTGGGTCTTGATGCTGTTGATTCCGACTTCAGTCATCAATCGCATCAGCCCTACCAAGTCGATTCGGTTTGAATGAGGAAAATTTCGTGTTTTTTTCCTGTAGTTCCAATAAAATCCCTATCTTAGCCGCCAAATCAACAGAATTATGATGAAAGACTTTACCATTCAACCGCTGAAAGGCTACGGCGAAATACCTTTCGGAATGACGCTTGACGATACGGTCAAGTTGCTGAACATGCCCGACTTCTATGAGGAGTTGAACGACATGGAAGAGACAGGAAACCGCTCCGTCTATTACGAATATGATGATATTCAGACGAATATCTATTTCGAGGGCATCACAAAGTCGGTGGTGGCTTGTTTCGAGACGGAGAACGAGGCTGCCACATTGTTTGGCAAGAAAGTGTTCGACCTCAAGAAGGAAGATGCCGTCAAGTTGATGAAAGACAACGGCTTCAAGGACGTGGAGGAAGAGACCGAGGACGGCGAACTTCGCGTTTCATTCGAAGATGCCATGATGGACTTCTTCTTCGATGGCGACGTGATGACCGCAGTAAGTTGGGGCGTACTCGTTGATGAACAAGGGGAAATAATATGATTGCCTCACGCAGAATGTGCAGAATACGCTGAACCTGTTGGGCGCAAAATAGGCATCGCATCGCGATTCATATAATTCTGCGAATTCTGCGTGAATAGAAAAGCGAATTCAGGGTGAAAGAGTAAAATATGAGACTTCAGCAGAAATACGACGCTTTCGTGGCCTATTTCTCGGAACACATGCCCATTGCCGAGTCGGAGTTGCACTACAAAGACCCGTATCAGTTGCTTGTGGCCGTGATTCTCTCGGCGCAGTGTACGGACAAGCGAGTGAACATGACCACGCCTGCGCTGTTTCAGCGTTTTCCGACGGCGCACGACATGGCGACATCGACGGTGGACGAGATTTATTCCTACATCAAAAGCATTTCTTATCCCAACAACAAGGCTAAGAACTTGTTAGGCATGGCACAGACTTTGGTCAGTGATTTTGGTGGCGTTGTGCCTGACAATTTGGATGATATGCAGAAATTGCCCGGAGTGGGCCGCAAGACGGCCAATGTGATGATGGCGGTGGCTTTCAAACAACCGGCCATGCCTGTCGATACACATGTGTTTCGTGTTTCCAACCGCATTGGCTTGACCCAAAACTCGAAAACCGTCCTCGAAACGGAGAAGGTCTTGGTAGCACATCTGCCTCAAAATGTGCTCTCTAAGGCCCATCATTGGCTCATCCTGCACGGTCGTTATGTCTGCCTTGCCCGCAAACCGAAATGCGACGAGTGCGGGATTACTGCAATTTGTGATTTTTACCAAAAGAAACAGAAAAAAGAACAATAAAATGGAAGAGTATTCAGAAAAACCAAAGAAAAGAGGTATCGGAAGAAAAATCCTCACCACTTTAAGCATCATCCTTGTTTTGGCTGTGGCGGGTTTTGTTTTCTTCAAGTTTTTTTACGTGTTCGGTAGCGGTGTGAAGGCTGGCGAACTTAACTTGTTCGTTTACAAGGGCTACGTCTTCAAGACTTACGAGGGTAGACTGATTCAGGCGGGCTACAACTCGCAGAACAGCAATGCGACCATCCAATCGAATGAGTTCAATTTTTCGGTGAAAGACGAGAATGTGGCCCGACAATTGGAGCGTTGCGCAGGAAAGATAGTTGAACTGCACTACAAGGAATATCTCGGCACCTTGCCGTGGCGTGGCATGACCAAGTATGTGGTCGACAGCGTTTATTCGGTTACCTCGGTAAACGAATCTCGCGATATGCCGATTTCAGTGCCTTTGGAAGTGCTTTAGTTGCTTCTCGAAATCTCCAATTTGCTGATTTCCACTTCGTTGTTTTCCGAAATGATTTCAATCCAAGTGTTGTCCTCGCTGAACCACTTGTATTGCGAACCGATGCGGAACAGGAAGGTTTTTTCTTCCTCTGCTGCTGCGATGGGCAACACAAAACCGCCGTTTTTGCCGCCTGAGCCTCCGAAGGAGACAATCATCGGGAAGGTCTTTTCGGGGTGCGGGTTGCGTACCTTGATAATGATATAATTGGAACGGCGCACGGCAACCTCAATCTTGTTGAAATCAAACCGTTGCGCTTGACCGGCGGCTAACAACATGGGTTCGCTGTTCAACTCATAAAGTTTGTTTTGCTCGATGATTTCGCTGATGCGGACAATCATTTCGGTAGGGTAGGTCTCCAAACCAAGTTCCTCGGCCTTGGTGTAGGCTTCGATGGCTTTGTCGAAGGTGTTGGTCTTGAAATGGCTGTCGCCCTCCTTGATGAAGGCGTTGTATTGAGCGCGTAAGGCTGCGATACGGTCATTTTCGGCACGCTCGGCGGTTGCTAATTGGGTTGTCGCGGTTGGGTCGTTGGGTTTGTAAACCAAAGCCGATTGGAAGTGGGTGATGGCTTCGGCGAACTGTTCAGCGGTCATGGCTTGGTCACCGGCACTCATGGCTTTGCTGTAGTTGGCTTCCAACTCGGCGGCCATCTGAGCGAAGATGCCATCGATTTCCTGAATCTTTGCCGTTGCGGTGGCATTGCCTTCGTCGTAGGCAACCACTTCTTGGTATTTCAGTTTGGCATTGGCATAATCCTGTTGGGCGAACAATTCGCCAGCGGCATCCAACATGCTCTTAATGGTAGCCTGTCGCTCGGCCTCCGCTGCGGCCAATTCGGCTTGACGTCTGGCCTCTTCTTCAGCGGCTATGCGGGCTGCTTCTTCTGCCGCCAAACGAGCGGCTTCTTGTTCTGCGGCAATTCTGGCGGCCTCTTGCTCAGCAGCGATTCTGGCGGCTTCAGCCTCAGCAGCCAACCTTGCAGCTTCGGCTTCAGCGGCCAAACGAGCGGCTTCTTGCTCAGCGGCAATGCGAGCAGCCTCAGCCTCGGCAGCCAAACGCGCTGCTTCTTGTTCGGCAGCGATGCGTGCGGCTTCCTCGGCATCTTGTTGGGCAATGAGCGGGTCTAATCGGGCAATCATGTCGGTAGCGTAAGCGTCACCTGAAACCACAGTCAATGCACTCTGGTACTGGGCTTTAGCCTCTTTGTAAGCCTTGCTTTCATATAGACGGTCGGCCTCGGCAATGATGCCGTCGTAGCGGTCGGCAACACCTTTGGCGGTTTGATAATCGTTTTTCAAGGTGTTGGCTTGCAGGTCGTTGGGGAAAAGTTCGAGGGCTTGGCTGAGTTTGTCGATGGCGGCCTCATAGTTTTTGCGCAGGCCAAACTGACGGGCTGCCTCCATCAAATTATCGAAGCGCGTCATTTTCTCCGTATATAGTTGCTTTTTCTGTCGGGCTTCGGTGAGTTTTTCCTTGGGAAGTTTGTCGTTGGGGAAAATGCCGATGGCGGTCTCAAACTGCATGATGGCCGCATCGAAATTCTCCTCGGCCAAAAGGCTCTCGCCTTGGCTCATGGCCGTGTCGAAAGCGTCTTGCTTGTCTTGGCGTTCCTTCAGGATAGCGCGAACTGCATCTGCCTGACCGCCAACATATTTGTCCTCGGGGAATACCTTCAAAGCCTGCTCGTATTCCGACAAAGCCTCCTCATATTTCTGCTGGCCGTAATATTGGTCGCCGGCATCCAAATGGGCATAGAAAACCTCCTGCCGGGCACCGTCTTCCTGGATTTTCTTCACGGTTTCGTCAAGTTTCTTCTTGGCGGTTGCGTCGCCCGACTTCTGCTTCAAGGCCATCTCGTAATAAGTCTTCGCGCTGATGTAGTCTTTGGCTGAAAACTTGTCGTTGCCCTTCTTCATCAGCGACTCGTAGGATTCGGCGTTTTGGGCTTGCATGATGTTGGCGCTCAATATGATAGAAGCACCAAACATCATGGAAAATATGAGTTTTTTGTTCATGATTCTAATTATTATCCCATTCTAACGGACAAACAATATTAATATTGTGTGTTTCCACAAATTTGTATTCTTGTAATCCAAAAACCAAACTCTCAACCCTAAACCCTAAACTCTAATCTCTAAACTCTCAACTAAATCCTCCCGTCCTTAATAGTAATAGTGCGGTCCGACATGGCGGCCAAATCGGGGTTGTGCGTGACGATGACAAAGGTTTGGTTCATCTCATCGCGCAGGCGGAAAAACAACTTGTGGAGTTCTTGCGCCGACTTCGAGTCGAGGTTTCCCGAAGGCTCGTCGGCCAAGACCACCGCCGGACTGTTGATCAAAGCCCTTGCCACGGCAATGCGTTGCTGCTCGCCGCCCGAAAGCTCGGAAGGCTTGTGGTCTTTTCTTGCCGTAAGATTCAGGTAATCAAGGAGTTTTAAAGCCTTTTCAGTGGCTTCCTTTTTGCCCATTCCGCCAATGAAAGCGGGAATACAGATGTTTTCGATGGCCGTAAATTCGGGCAAGAGGTGATGGAACTGGAACACGAAGCCGATTTTCCGATTGCGGAAAGCGGCCAAATCGGTGTCATTCAGTTTGTTGACCTCGGTTCCATCGATGAGAAGTTGGCCACGGTCGGCCTTGTCCAAAGTGCCGATGATATGCAGCAAAGTCGATTTGCCTGCACCCGAAGCCCCAACGATGCTCACGATTTCCTTCTTGTTGATATGCAGGTCGATGCCCTTGAGCACTTCGAGGCTGCCGTAAGATTTATGTATGCCTGTCGCTTGAATCATAACCGTTTATTCCCTCACAAACTTCAAAACACAAACGCCCGCCTCTGACTTCACCTGAACAAAATACACGCCGCCATTCAAGCCTTCAAGGTTGATTGCAGTCATGCCTTTGGCGTTGCTTTGTTGGTAGACTTGCTGCCCCAAATTGTTGAAAATCAAGATTTCGCAGGATTCATTGGGCAGGTTGAGGCTGAACTGGCCTTGGTTTGGATTGGGATAGATGGCCACATTGTGAATTGTGTTTTCGGGTGTGTCTAAACACTCGATGGACACGGTTTGCGGCCAAGCGTCGCAACCGGTGACGATGAGTTTCAGGTCGGCGATGTAATCCAACGGGTCATCAATCTCGACAATGGCTAAGCCGTCTTCGCTGGTGTAGCCCAAACCTATCATCTTTTCGTCACGGAAAAGGGCGCAGCGGAAGTTCTTCAGGCCATCGCCGTTTTCGTTGGTTACCTTGACCTCCATTGAGGTCATGCCTTCGAGGATTTCAGTGGGGTAGTCCACATTGGGCGTGAAAGGCTCGTCGTGCCACGGACTGACGGCCACATCGCCCATCATGTTCAGGTCGTAGAAGTTCCAGCGCAGGGCACCTTCTTCCCACTGGCCGGGAGCATTGACCCACGGCGCGGTCATGATTTTGCCTTCTCTCAACGCCATGCCGCCGTAGGGGATGCGGTCGTTGTAGTAGGCATCTTCCGTTTCGCGGGCAAGGTGGATGGCGGGACCTTCCGTCTGGCCTTCGTTGAACCATCCATAGCGCGAGTTGCCGAAGGTGGCCACGGCGAAGTTGCTGATTTTGGTCATGCGCTCAAGGATGCAGTCGCTGCTGAAGTCGCCGCAAATGCAGCCCGAAGTGTGGAAGAAAGTATAGTTGTGAACCACGCCGTTCACGCCGCTGAATTTGTTGTCGGTGATGTCGCTGTTAGTCCAGCCGGCCACATAGTTGGTGTTGGCGTGGCCGTCGTGGTGGACATATTGCGTGCCTTGGTTGATGGCGTTGCGCAGTTTGGTGCCGCTCCAGTTGCCTTCTTCTTCGTAAAGGCGGTTAAACTCGTAATACTCAGGGATTCCCGTGGTGGTGTAACCGTTGTCGTCGCGGGTGCCGATGAGCAGTTCAAGGTATTGGCTGCCGTTGCTTTCGGGATCGTCGAAGAGGTGTTCGCCAGCCATGATGACCTTGCGGAACTCGCCCAAAACAGGGTCGGTCTGATAGGTCATGGCTTTGTGGAGCATGTTGTTGAGTTCGTTTTGGTTGCTGAAACACATGCGCCCGATGCCGATTTCAGGGAGCAGGTCGTCTTCGCCGATTTCGCCCCAGCGGTTGTCGTTGTCGTCGTTCCAAGTGCCGTCTAAGGCGGCATAATACAGGTCGGCGGGGATGTCGTAGTCCTCGTAGCCGCTGCCGCTGTCTGCGAAGCAATAAAGGCCTCGATAAGGGATGGCTGGCACGTCGCCGGCAAGGTTCACCATCATTATGCCGGCGTTTTCGTACTCTTGGATGATGAAGTTGCGCAGTTTCTCAGGATTGTCACGACCTTCCATTGTGCTGATAATATCCTCAAAAGCAACGATTTTCGTGCGAAGGCCACGCTCCTCATAGAATTTTTCATATTCGCCAAATGCGCTGACATACTGCTGGTTGGTGACCACGAGCAAGTCGTAGCCACCCACGGTACGACCCTTGCTGTCATAATTCTGCAACATCTCAGGGTTTTGGGCGAGGCTCATGGCGCGTTGGGCATTGCCATTGTTGAGCCACAATTGGCGTGTTTGGTCGGTCCTTGATGCTTCCGTCGTGATTCTGACGGTGGCTTTCGTCGCATACATCACTTGACCCGTTGCGGGAATGTACTGCACGGGCGTAAATGCGCTGAAAGCAAAGCCGATGCCATTCATAAAGTGTGTGCTGAGTTTGCCGTATGCTTGGGCGGGGTAGACGCTTTTCGAGGCATAAAGGGCTTCGTCTATCTCAAACTGGTGGCGCACGGGATTGGAGTAGGTGAGGGCCGACTGGTAAGGATAAAGGTTGTGGCTACCTTCCATCGTCTGGAAATCAGAAAGTTCCACTTCGATGGCGACGGCTTCCGTGCCTTGTGGCAGCATCAGACTGACACTTTGCCAAGGCAACGAGGGTTGACCTGCAAGGGCGCTTTGCATACAATTCTTGAACTGGATTTGGTCATAACCTTGGATTTGGCTGACATTCGGTTGGCTGAAATGATAGGTCTTTTCGATGGTCTGCGCCGAAGCGAACAGGTTGACCATCAGGATTGAACCGATAATAAAAGCTTTTTTCATAGAAATTGAAATATTAGATGTTTACTATTAGGGTGCAAAAATACACATAATCATAACATTTTTACTTGATTTGTTGAAAAATGATGTAGTTTTGTCACCGAAAATAGTTTTCAAGAATATTTTTTGCATAGCGTTGTAACTTTTTTCTCCCATCTCCGTATTACGGGTATTACAAATCTATTGAATTATGCATAATTACAAAACCATTTCAATGTTTTTACTGCTGATTTCGAGCAGTTTAACCCTGTTAGCTCAGGAAGATGCCTACAACATCTTGACCAATCCCGAATTGGAAAACAGCGAACTCTATCGCAACGGGAACGCCTACCAGCGTGATTTCCTGCTCTTTGCAGACATGCTGGAAAACACGCACCCAATCTTTGCCGAAACCGGCAGAAGGCATTACGACATGGACAGCCTGACCCGCGCAGGCTACCAGTATCTCGTTGGTTGTGAGAGCGATGACCAATTGAAACAGTATCTGCAATCCCTCCTTTCGCCGCTCAACGATGGCCACTCGAAAGTGTCGATGAGCTTCGATGGCAAGATTTGTCCCTTCGCATTGTTTGCCGACGGCGACACCGCTTTCTACTTGACAACCATCACGAAGGAATTTTCCGCCGAGTTGGGGCACCGCGTCACTGCCATCAACGGCAAGCCTACCCGCGAAGTCATTGAGAGCTTCCGCCCCTTGACGAGCTGCGACAACGACAACCACTTCATTGCTAGCGTGAACAATTACATGCAGTTGAAAACGGCTTGGGACTACAACCCTTACCGCCGTCCCGACGACATGCTCGAGTTCCAATTCGATGACGGCAACACGGTTTTGCTGCCTGCGGTCGGACAAGAGGAACTTAGTGAAGATGAAGTTGAATGGTTCTATACCCCAAAAAGCAATGTTCCTTTCAAAAAGAGCAGCAAGTACTTCAGTTACAACATCATGCCGGAGAAACAGCTTTGCTACATGCGCTTTTCACAGTGCGTAGACCGAAACACGCTTCGGATGATGGAAATGTTTGGGCAGTCGCATGGGATGACCGAAGAGGAGTTGGCGCAAGTCCCTGATTTTGGCGAGTTTTTGCAAGAAATGTTTTCGGAAATGCGTCGGCAAGGCGTGAAAACCTTGATGGTCGATGTGCGCTACAACGGTGGCGGCAACAGCATGTTGTGCGACCAGTTGCTCTCGTGGCTGAAACCCGTTGATGAAATGCGCGAGACGTCAAGCCTCATTCGCGTCTCGAAGTTGTGGGAAACCCAATATCCCGATTTGGCGAAGGATTATAAGGAAAAGTTCCAAAAGAAAGGCAAGGCCTATCGCTTGGGCGAATTGTTTGATCCTGACTTTGTGGAAGAAGAGGGTGAGATTGAAAAGAAAATGTCTGAATTGTTTGTGATGAACCAAAGCCGCGACAGCCTTTTTACGGGCGAGGTTCTCTTCATGTTGGGCAAGGAAACTTTCAGCAGTGCCGGCTTGCTGATTACTTCTGCCATTGACAATGGGATTGGCACCATCATAGGGGAGAACAGCACCTTTGCGCCAAGCAACTATGGCGACATCCTTTATTGGGAACTGCCCAACACCCACACCCAAGGCATCATCAGCCACAAGATCTTCGTCCGTCCCGACGCCACCAAGCCTTACGAGAGCGCCATCATCCCCGACATTCCCCTGCCCGAGACTTGGGAGGACTACCGCGACGGCATTGACCCTTGCTGGAAGTGGGTGATGGAGAGATAGTTTTTTTATTGTTTTATTTTTTTTTCTAATTTTGCCCATTAAATCTGTCGAAAAATGAACAAAATCAGAGCCGCCGTAGTAGGTTACGGCAATGTGGG
>JAEEGL012106604.1_pt1 | contig 11056 bp, 9 predicted proteins | sample 9134231 | NCBI WGS metagenome assembly JAEEGL01 (sample SAMN16246548, study PRJNA631951) | gut metagenome | biome: gut microbiome; feature: rumen; material: fiber-attached | host: Bos | place: Iran: Karaj | collected 2018-10
CTTCCATGCCTATCCGTATATACCCTTCCGCCTTATAGGTAATATGTTTTTCATCATAAGCGCTCAGCCTGTCTTCAATATCTTCAAGCTGTTCTTCGTTTAATTCAATGATCTCCATTTTCGTCGTTATACCCCCTTGATCCGGGATTAAAATACCTGCAAACAGCAAAAACAATAATCGTACTTCTCATTTATTATGCAAAAAAATGTGCAGATACTCAACCTTTATCTGCACATTCCGTCCATATTTGTATAACAGTCGTCCTAAAAACAAGACCCGCAGAATATGACTGCGGGTCTTGTTTTGATCATTATAATGTGAAGTTCTTGAGATCTTCCCGGATAGTGGCCGAGAATCCGTTTAACTGCTCGGATACATCCGTAAGCTTACCGGTCTCTTCGGAAATAACACTGCTCTCATTGACTATCGATTCGCTTAAGTCGAGGATCTGGTTGACCGTCGCTGCCTGCTCTTCGGTAGCGGCTGCGTTGTTGGAAGCAACATCGTTGATCCTTGTAACTCCGTCAGCTATCTCACCGATGGCATCTGTAGCTTTGGTTATATCCTCATATATCGTATTGAACGACTCGTTCGAACGTTCAACACCGGCAATACACTTCTCCATATCTGCCAGACAGTCGTCCGCTTTCCTGTTGATGTCCACGATATTCTTTGTAATGGTCTCTACAAGGGAACTGATATTTGTAGCCGCATCCGTAGACTGGTTGGCCAGTGCTCCTACCTCGCTTGCCACAACTGCGAAGCCCTTGCCGAGTTCGCCGGCTCTTGCGGCTTCTATGGAAGCATTCAGTGAAAGAAGGTTGGTCTGCGAAGAGATCTCACCTATCGTGACCGTAATACCCTTGATCTCATCAACCGTAGCACCCGTAACACGGATTATCTTGATAAGTTCGCCGATCGTATCGTTAAGTGTCGTAACACTCTGGGTCATACCCTTCATCTCTGCCCTGCCGTCTTCGGAAGACTTAACCGTCGCCGCACAAAGTTCTCTGACCTGAGTGGAATTATCGGCAAGACCCTGAGATACGCCCGCAAGCTCGGTAGCAGCATCGGCAACTTCATCAATGGACTTGTTGAGTCCTTCAAGGTAACCGTTGAGTCTCTCGATCAGCTCATCCTGCGAAGCGTGAGAATCATTGAGTCTGCCCGATATGCTGTGACAGTCCTCTGCGCTTGAATTCATATCATCGGTGATATTCTTAAGATGCAACAGCATATCACGCATACGCGTGATGTAGCCGTTTAACTGCTCGCTTAAGGTTGTGATCTCGTTGTTGCCTTCCGGGCTTAACTCTGTGGTGAAATCACCGCCGCTTAAGTCGCCGATCTTACCGCTCACCTTAGAAACGGGATTTAAGAACCTGCTTATTACAAAGTACAGATACCCTGCAAGAAGTACCAAAAGGAGCACTGCCACAAGAAGTGTAACGTTTGCGGAAGCACCTATCTTCTGTGTTACAAAGGCATAAGGAGTTGCACTTACAACCATCCATGATGTTCCTTCGATCTCTGTTGCGGCATACATCATCCTGCCTGCAGCGGTATTTATCGTTGTGACTTTGTTCTCTGCAAAAGAACGTGACGTGTTAAGGGAAGCATATATCCCGTCAAGTCCCTTTACGACAGGATCCTGTGCATCGGAAACCAATGTTCCGATAACACTTTCATCGGTGCTTAAAAGTATATCCTTTGTTTCTTTGTTTATAATATATATCTTTACATCGGGCGAGCTTGAGATAAATCCGCTCATCTTTGCTGCCATCTGGTCGAATGTGATATCACTGCTTAAAACCGTATCCTTGCCGACCATTATGGCACATGCAAGACAGGTCTTGCCGGTGGAAGCATCCACATAAGGATCGGAGGTATATATCGCTCCGTTGGCTGCCAGCGCACCCTGATACCATGCTCTGTCGGTAAACACAAAGTCCGGACCCGGTATCCATCCGGAACCGTCCAAAAACGTCATATCCCCGCCGTAAGCCATATAGATATCCTGAGAGTCGGGATCTTCGGCCGTCAGCGCAAGTAACAGTTGACGTGTTTCTTCATAACTCATTTCCGGAGCGTTCTTTATAACATCTGCCGTCTGCTCAACTCTGTTCTCGATCAGGCTCCACCAGTTGTAGATTTCATAAGAATATGATACCGACTCTCTTCCGAGAAGTGACTGGGTAAGACTTTCGATATCCTTAGCCTGCCTGCCTATGCTCACATAAGTGAGGATTCCTATGATGAGGACAACTGCGGCAATGGTCAATACCAGAAAGATCTGCTTCAACGATCTTCTTTTCTTTTGCATTTCTTCAAACCTCCCGATAAATATTGTATTAAAATCACATAAAACTACTATATATCAGGGCAATTATCAAATAATTATATATATTGTATATTTTTTAAAAAACAAAAGAGAAATTTGTATATCGGACGAGCATATCCTTACGGCCAAAGAGCCGCAATAACTATGGCAGGCAGCATATTCGCGACTTTGATCTCCTTTTTCCATACAAGATTTATGCCGACGCAAAAGATCAATATATTGCCCACATACGATAAATGCGACAGTGCCGTATCGGTCATAAAAGAACCCGCCAGATGAGCGATAAAAGTGATCGTCCCCTGAAACAATAAAACCGGGATCGCGGAAAAAATACAGCCCTTGCCCATCGTCGCAGTCAGCACCAGTATTATGACAAAGTCCAGTATCCCCTTAGCCATCAAAGTGGAATGGTCGCTCATAACACCGTCCTGTATGGAGCCCACCACAGCCATGGCACCGATGCATACCGTGCATGTCGCCGTTATAAATGCGTTCAGAAACGCCGAATCCTTCTGATTTCCCGTTTTATTCTTAAGCCATTCGCCGAACTTCTCTATCCCGCTGTGTATATGCAAAAGTTCGCCGATCAGCGTTCCCGCCGCAAGGCTTACGATCATCATCATGGTACCGTTTTGTGTAAGCACACCGCCTTCTGCAGAAAGCATATTGCTCATCACTCCGCCGATCGCAAGTATCATCACTGCGATCCCGTTAGCGATCATGATCGCTTCCTGTATCTGAGGCTTAAGCTTCTTGCCAAACAGAAGCCCGCAGACTCCTCCCAATATGATCATCGCAACATTTATCAATGTTCCCATATCAAATACCTCACGGATCTAAAAATTCAGGACCGGATCACTCCGGTCCTTTATCGAACTAATCTCACTTTTTGGCAACGTCATTACCGATATCAAGAACATTGTACGGGGTTGCCTGATATACGTAATAGTTAAGCCAGTTGGTGTATAAAAGCTGCCCGGTTGAACGCCAGTTTACGATGGGTTCTTTGGTCGGATCGTCGTCCGGGAAATAGTTGACCGGGATCTTCGGGTTCATGCCCTTGTTTAAATCTCTGAAATATTCGTCCTTAAGGGTGTTCTTGTCATATTCAGCGTGAAGACCCACAAAGAACTTATGTGAATCAACGGTCTTAGAGATCGCAACACCCGCTTCATCAGAGTATGCCATGAGTTCAAGTTCCGGAACGGATTCGATCTTCTCTTTCGCAATGCCCATCGCTCTTGAATGAGGCGCCCAGAAAATATCGTCAAAACCTCTGAAAAGCGGCGAAGTGGGCTTACATACGATATGCTTGTATACTCCCGAAAGTTTTTCTTCTCTGTCGTAACGCTCAAGCCCGTAGTAATAATAGAGTGCGGCGTAGCATGCCCAGCACAGATAAAATGTGCAATGCACATGAGTCTCACACCAGTCGAATATCTCGGTCATTTCTTTCCAGTAAGCTACATCCTCAAATTTGACATAATCAAGAGGGGCTCCGGTAATTATCATACCGTCGAACTTTCTGTCCTTTATCTGATCAAAGGTCGTATAAAATGAATCAAGATAGCTTGCATCCACATGTGTGGGAGTATAACTCTGTGTCTGTAAAAGCTCAACGTTTACCTGAAGGGGACTGTTGGAAAGTTTTCGAAGTATCTGTGTTTCCGTTACTTCCTTATTGGGCATCAGGTTCATTATGAGTACTTCAAGAGGTCTAATATCCTGATGCATCGCACGATACTCGTCCATTACGAATATATTTTCTTTTTCAAGAGTCTCCCTTGCGGGCAGATCGCTTTTGATCTTAATAGGCATTTATCATCACCGTCCTAATTCAAATATTCTTTAACAAAATCCTCTTCCGTCATTATCGGCACACCAAGTTCCTTGGCCGTCTTATTCTTGGATGAGGTTGACATGATATCGTTATTTACAAGCACAAACGTGTTGTTAGATACAGAACCCGAAACCTTACCGCCTTTGGCCTCTATCGCATCTTTCAAGGCATTTCTGTTCTCAAAGAGGTTGAGCGACCCCGTTACCACGACCGTCTTGCCCGACAGCGCGCCGGTTGTGTCCTGAGGCGCATCTTTAGTGATTATAACGACTTTTAAAAGATCATTCAAGACTCTTAAATTCCCGGGATCCTTAAAATATCCGGAAAAAGAAGCTGCGATGACCTCTCCCACTCCGTCTATGGCCGAAAGGTCTTCCGCTTTTGCGGATATCATATCGTTTAATTCATCGTTGTAAAATCTGCATATGAGCTTGGCTGTGGAAAGTCCGACATTTTCTATACCGAGCGAATATATAAACTTGGCTGTCGGGATCGTCCTTGCCTTTTCGATACTTGTTATAAGATTTTCATATGATTTCTCACCGAAGCCTTCCATGGACACGATCGCATCCTTATGCTTTGAAATATCGAAAAGGTCCGCGTATTCCTTTATAAAACCCATCTGTATGAACTTTTCAAGCGTAGCCTCGCTTAAACCGTCCACATTGAAGGCATCCCTTGATACAAAAAGCGAGAACTTCTTTATGTGCTTTGCCGGACACTCGGGATTAATACAGTAAAGGCTGACCGCTTCTTTTACGGCACGCTCTTCGGTCGGTCCGTTACAGCACGGACAGGTCTTCGGGATCTTGATGTTTCCGCTCTTTGTAACATTTTCGCTTATCTGCGGTATTATCATATTGGCCTTATATACCTTTATATGATCACCGATACCCAGCTTAAGCTCTCTTAAGACCGAAAGATTGTGCACACTCGCACGGCTGACGCTTGTGCCCTCAAGTTCGACCGTATCGAAGATCGCAACTGGATTTATAAGCCCGGTCCTGGACGGACTCCATTCTATTTCTCTGAGTACCGTATCCGCAGTCTCATCCTGCCACTTAAATGCAATGGAATCTCTCGGGAACTTGGCCGTCATTCCGAGGCTCTTTCCGTATTCTATATCATCATAAGCAAGTACGAGTCCGTCTGACGGTATCTCATATGTTTTGACCGCTTCCGCAAATTCTTTGACTCTTTCATGCATAGTGGCACCGGTCACTTTGTAATGCTCCACCACTTCAAAACCGAGACCCTTTAAGAAATCAAACTGTTCGCTTCTTAGCTTAAACTCTTTACCTTCGGAAAGAACAAGAGAAAATGCGATAAGCCTTACACGCCTCTTTGCGGTAATGCCGCTGTTTAACTGCCTTACCGAACCCGAGCATAAGTTTCTCGGATTTTTGTACTTTTCATCCGGGTTTTCTATCTCATCGTTTATCTTATTAAAATCCGCATAGGAAATAACCGCTTCGCCTCTTAAAACAAGCTTGCCGGTAAATGCGATCTTAAGCGGTATATTGATAAAAGTCTTCGCGTTGGCCGTAATGACCTCGCCGACTTCACCGTTTCCTCTTGTTACGGCTTTTACAAGCTCGCCGTTTTCATAGGTCAAAACTATCGTAAGACCGTCAAGCTTCCAGCTTATAAGGCAGTCCCTGTCACCGGCCCAGTCCGCAAGTTCATCAACACTCTTTGTCTTTGAAAGGGAAAGCATAGGCCTGTCGTGGCGTTCTTTTGGCAGAAAATCCACCGCTTCATAGCCTACGTTGCGTGTCGGACTGTTGCTCAATACTATCCCGGTCTCTTCTTCAAGTTTTGAAAGTTCATCATAGAGGGCATCATACTCATAGTCGGAAAGAAACGACTCATCCTTGGCATAGTATTCCTCGGATGCCTTATTAAGAAGATCCACTAATTCCCGCATTCTCTCCATAACCTGTCAACTTCCTCTCTTGAAAGTACTCTGTATTCGCCGGGTTTGAGCCCGTCCAATGTAACGCTTAAAACTCTTACTCTTTTAAGGCTCATGACCTTATTGTCAAGAGCGGCCGTCATACGTCTTATCTGTCGGTTCAACCCTTGTGTAAGCACTATATTGAAGGTGTTTTTGGATACCCTCTTTACCTTGCACGGTCTTGTGACCGTATCAAGATCTTTAAGATATACTCCTGCTGACATCTTATCCGTAAATGCCTGGGTTACAGGCTTACTGGTACGCACCACATATTCCTTTTCGTGATTATTGGAAGCTTTCATCATCTTTTCGATAAGCTTTCCGTCATTTGTGAGCAAAAGAAGCCCTTCCGAATCCTTATCAAGCCTTCCTGCATACGTGACTCTTTCCTTGTATCTGACCGCATCCATGACCGTAATATCAGCAAAGGGATCTCTTTCGGTACAGGTAACTCCGACAGGCTTATAATAGGCAAGGACCACCTTTTCGTCCTTGGGTTTTATAAGTTTTGAGCCCACTTTAACGCTGTCGCCTTCAAACACTCTGGTACCCGGCTCAGCTTTTTTCCCGTTAACGGTCACGCTTCCCTTTGCCACAAGGTCATCAGCATCACGACGTGAACATATTCCCGCATCGGCTATATATTTATTTATCCTTATACCGTTATTGTCCATCAGACTCTTTGTCCTCTATAAGAAAAGAATATTTGGCGCTTCCTCTGAAACTTGCATGATCCCAGACCACGCAGACATCATAAATGTATCCGTTAAAATCATCACCCGAAAGCACCAAAGGAAAATTGAATTTTTCTTCGTCCGTAAGCTCGATTTCAATATAATCTTCGTATTCCACTCTTCTCTCTATCGCTTCGGTAAGCGGAAGATCGTCGGGGTCTTCGACCGCAAGCAGCATCGAGATCGGGTATTTATGTACATACGTGACTGCATCGGGTTTATATGCTCCCGTATAATCTATGGTAAGCTTGCCTTCCGAAGCGGCCTCGAAATAATTCTTATAAGTTCTGTCTATCGGATGAGCGGTATCGGTAGCGACACTGCTCCATTCTTCCTCGTTGACCTCATAAGCCCAGTTGACCTCCCATGGTGCCACGAGCATATTCTTTCCGCTGTAACTTACTTTGATATCGCTCGGATATGTCAGCGTAGCCTCTGTGATGTTTTCTCCTATCGGCTCATTTCCCGGCAGATCTGAAGAAGAACTGTCATAACCGCAGCAACCTAACGAGAGCATAAGACAATATGCCGTCAAAAAAGAAAAAACTCTCTTTAAAACTTTCATCCTAACCGTTTCCACACTTTGATCTTTGTTATAAAATCCCGCAAACATTGAGCTTGCGGGATAAATCACACATAAATTTTCTGTATACTACTGCTTCTCGGTATATTCGGTCTTCACATAACCGATCTGATCGTTGTACTTTATCTTGGACCAGTCGCCCACTTCCTCGACAAGTTCAACTATGTCGCCTGAATTTAAAACGCCTAACTTGGCGGCCGTCTGATCGGGCTCACTTCTTACATTTAAGAAATCGGTTGCCTTTATTTTGCCTACCGTGGGGATCTTACCGATATCTTCCATTTGATCCAGGAATTCGGATTTGATATAAGCTTCCGTCCCGTCGTAGTTGATCTTGGTCCAGCCGTTACGCATGACTTCTATAACTTCATATACCGTTCCGACAGAAGCGGTTCCCATTTTCTCGGCTTCGGCACTTGCGGATTTACGGACGTTTACAAGAGTATTGACCTTAACCTTTATTACTTCGGGTTCCTCTTCCACATAGTTTGGATCGTTTTTCCGTTCTTCCTCTTCACGGGCCTTGCGTTCATCTTCGAGTCTTGCCTGTATAACGGCTTCCTCGGTAAGCTGCTCGCCTACGGAAGAGTCAATTTCAACCGAGATCTGAGCCCAGTAGTTCTTAAGCTTCTCATCGGATTCCATAAGCTCCGCATACTGGACATTGACCGTATTCTTAAGATCCACAACATCTGCCTGTTCGGTAATGTCTTTGATAAATGCCGCTTCATCCTCGGCAAGCTCGCCTACATTGATATAATAAGTATCGTCTATATCCTTGCAAACATAAAATGACTCAAGTCCCGGGATCGAGGGCTCTGCTTCCTTAAGATACACATCCACGGTCACATATGCGATATATGTATCTATATATGGTCCGGGTTTAGTGTATACATTGATATTATCATATCTGTCGATATAAGGACTCATAGCCTCAAGCCTTAACTTCTCGGTATCCGATACGCTTCCCTGAATACCTTCCAGTGCGTCCACATCGACTGCCTTGATGGCATCATAATACGCTTTTATAAGAGCATTGATCTCCGGATAAGCGTTTTCTTCAAACACTGTCTCTTTAACTTCAATAACTTCGGTCTTTGACTCGATCAAAGCTTCCTCGGCAGCTCTCTGAGCTTCCTCGACACGGGTCCTGGCCTTTATGGCTACGACAAGTGTTATTCCGACACATACAAAAAGAATGATCGGAAGAATGATATGACCGTAATCCGTGAGCCATTCTTTGATAAGGATCATATAATCCTTTAATCCGTTATCGAATTTGTGAATGTTTTCTTTAAAAGAGACCGCTTTACGCGACTTTTTTATATTCATTTTTACACCTTGTTTCCTTAAATGCAGCCGACAGGAATCGAACCTGCATCAAAGGCGTCGGAGGCCTCCGTTCTATCCATTATACTACGGCTGCATATTGATTAACTACCGTCGGATATGCCATAAATACAAGAATTATGGCACACCAACGGAGATTATTTTATCATAAGCCTCAGTTTATGTCAAAAACGCTAAGCCGTACAGGCAAGCCTTACTTTGCCCTGTTTTCTTTCGAAATAGTAGACATTGTCGGACAGCACTTCACCCGGTTCAAGCTGTTCGGTATTTACCTGTCTGACCATCATCCTTAAGTTATCCGGCTCTTCGTTTCCGCTGTCGGGTATGATGATCAGCTCGTGAATGGAACTCGGAAGTATATACAGGTCGTTTTCCATCTTATCGGCAAAGTTTTTGAGCATATCTTCATACAGCATGCATGATGCGCCGAAATGTCCCGTTTTATTGGAAAGGATATACATCGGTATTTCTTCTTGGGTGTTTAGTCCTAAAAGCATTTCATTGACATCACTGTCATCCCCTCCACGGCTTAGTATCATATTCTTAAGCACTTCCGTGATATTGGATATCTCGCATCCGAGTATATTCCTTGTATTATAGAAAGCGTCTTCGTATACGGTATCTATGTCCGTACCCCACTTTTCAAAGCAGCTGTTTTTTATTATTATGGCTCCTTCTCCCATCATTTTATGCTTTATCTCCACATAAAACACTGCCGCAAGGTCCATGATCTTTACGTACGGAGCTTCACGCAAGAATTCCTTGTTTTTCTCATAATTGACAAGCTTGATCATTATACGCTTGGAAACTTCTTCGTAGTCGGTCATAAAATCAAGGTCCGGTGCTTCCTCGATCTCGTACCTTGAATAGCCCTCCACTAAAGTATCGATGATACTTTTTAATGATTCGCCCTTTTCGAAACTTTCATAAAATCCTTCAAGATAAAAAGTGGGAGAAATCGCGTTTCCGGTCCTGTGTACGCTTAACCCGGTAAGCTTGATACCGTTGTTTTTGATGACCTGAGTATGGGTATATTCATAATCTTCTCCCAATGCCGATGTTACCGCCTCAGATACATAAAGTTTAAATTCGTTAAAATTCATTGTAACCCTCCTGATCAAAATGCCGGGCCTTATACGATCTTTCGATTGCCCGGTTTTCTTTTATTGCAATAAAAAGGAGACAACTTATAAAAGTTGTCTCCGGACAGTCACAATCAATTTTATATCGATCAAACTTAAACTCTTGAAAGATACTCGCCTGTACGTGTATCGATCTTGATGATGTCGCCCTGGTTAACAAACAACGGAACCGCTACCTGTGCACCCGTCTCAACTGTTGCGGGCTTTGTAGCGCCTGTTGCGGTATCACCCTTGAAGCCGGGCTCTGTATCGGTAATCTCAAGCTCTACGAATAACGGAGGTTCAACGGAGAAGATATTTCCGTTATATGCCAAAACCTTACACATTTCGTTTTCCTTTACGAACTTAAGCGCATCGCCGATAGTATCCCGGTTTAATGCTACCTGCTCGTAGTTCTCTACGTTCATGAAGTAAAAAAGATCGCCGTCATTGTAAAGATACTGCATATCACTTCTGTCGATACGTGCCTGAGGGAACTTTTCGGTAGGACGGAAAGTACGCTCAACAACACCGCCGTTAATAACGTTCTTTAACTTAGTACGAACGAAAGCTGCTCCCTTACCGGGCTTAACATGCTGGAACTCGATAATCTGGAATACAGCGCCTTCTATTTCAATAGTAACGCCATTTCTGAAATCACCTGCAGAAATCATAAAAATCCTCCTAAATAATCAAAACACATAATTCCCGATTATTTTATACGAAATGTTTCAATAAATCAACTGTTTTTTTCTTTGAGCTTTAATCCAGTTTCGATTGCCGCAGTCAGAGAGTGACACAGCAAAAGCGAAACAACTATTCCCCTGATCTGACAAAGAAAAGCGTTACAAAGAACGGAAGTGTCAGTATCCACGGGTATGCATATCGAAACTGTACGACCGGCCCCAAAAACATCGTAAGTATATACATGATCGAAAAAGTTATGAGTGCAAGACCTTTTTTGTTCTTCTTATAGATAAACAGTAACGCCGCAAGTACGGTGGACATTGTATAAAACGATATCTTAAACAAAAGGTTTATGACCGGTGCCCGCAGCAGCACATCTTCGCTTACCACGGATTCGTAAAGGTATTCCACAAAAGGAAGTTTTGACTCATGCTTGATCTCA
>JAEEGL012173380.1_pt1 | contig 11056 bp, 8 predicted proteins | sample 9134231 | NCBI WGS metagenome assembly JAEEGL01 (sample SAMN16246548, study PRJNA631951) | gut metagenome | biome: gut microbiome; feature: rumen; material: fiber-attached | host: Bos | place: Iran: Karaj | collected 2018-10
AGTCCCACCTTGTAGGTGATGAAGCTCAGGGTGCCGATAATGGCGATCACCGTGATGATCACCGTGGAGATTCGGGCCACCAGAAGCAGGTTCAGGTAGGACAGCCAGGATCTGATGACCAGGCCGATGCCCACAATGGTCAGAAAGCCGATAAGCCCCACGGTGAGGTTGGTCTGCAGAAAGGCGGTGGCGATGAGCACCGGCATGAAGGTGCCGGAGGTCTTAATGCCCACGATAATGCGCAGGAACACCACAATAAACACGCCGATGGGCAGAAGCAGGATATTCTTGAACACCGCCTGCTCCTCAATGGGCAGGGCGTTTACCGAAAGGTCGAAGCGATCCTGGTTTTCGGCATTAGGGCTGTTCTGCCGCATGGCGAAGGCCTTCTTTTCGGAAACGTTGTTCCGGATAATTGAGAATACCACCTGGGAGTCCTCGCCGCCGGAGATTTCCAAAAGGGAATTGGCATTGCTTTCCCAGATAAAGTAGGTGCCCTTTTTGGGCTCCTTTTCCGATTCCGGATCAATGATGCGGTAGGAGTTGTCCGGATCGAAAATCGCCAGGTAAGGCACGAGATGCTGATTCCGGCGGCCGTCCTCCAGCTTCACCACTCTGATGATGCGGGCCGGAATTTCATGCAGGTTCAGGAGCTTAACGATAAGCTCCTGCCGGGTGAACTTGGAGAGCAAAAGCCGGGCGTTCTGATCCTGGGTCTTTATTTCCTGAAAAATCGCCTGGGTGAAGGACAGGGGATCGGAGCTCCGGCTCCAGGCGGCATTGCCGATCTGGTTTATGGCCGTGAGGTAGGGCTCCTCCAGCACCACCTTGCCCACCCGGGGCACGGTCACCATGTTGTTTTTGACGGAATTGTCCGCCAGAATGCCCAGCCGGTAGTACAGAATCTGATGCCCCGTTACCGCCCGATTTGACCATTCCGCTCTGGTATGCCCGGCGCGGTCATTGAAGAAGAGCCCGTAATTGGGGCTGGCGGTGTTTTCGGAAACTATTCTGAAGCCGGGCTGGCTGTCGGGCACAGCCAGGGAGACCTTCACCGGCTTGTTTTCATCGTAGGAAGCATTGAAGCTGATTTTAGCCTCAATATCCCAGGCGATGTTTTTGGAAGATGGAAACCATGGCACATCGAAGGTAACATGCTCGTAGATCATCAGGGAGATGCCCGTGATGAAGAGCAGGGCCACTACGATGTAATAAACTCCGCGGCTAATCATATAAACGCCTCTGTAAACACCTGTGGATAAATAATGTCCGGGAATATGCTCCGGCGCGGGGGAATCCCGCTCCGGGATTACTGCAGGCCGGAGCCGGCATCCGGGGAGCCTTCGCTGCCGTCAGCGCCTTCAGGGAGATCCTCCTTGGGATGGGCCAGCACCTGCTGGGTCTCTTTCTGCTTTTCCTTCAGCTCTTTCTGCTGTTCCTGCTGCGGCGCGGAACCGTCTTTGGCGGCCTTGTCCTTTTTGTTATTCCTGCCGGAGGAGTTCTTTTCTCTGTTGTTCACCCCGGCATCCTTGTAGGCTTCTACGGTAACGGAGCTCTCGATTTTCTTCTGCACGTTTTCCCGGGAGACATCTACCACGGCGATGTCCTGAATGAATTCCCGGCCTACCAGAAGCGGGAACTGCATCTTGTCGCGGTTTTTCAGGGAGAATTCGTTAACCCCGGTATAGGAGCCGATTTTTACGGTAAGCTTTACCACCGGCCGTTCCTCGGGGCGATCCGAAGAGGCCTGAATGATCACGGCGGTTCTGACCCGGGGGGCGGACAGATGAATGACATTGCCGTCATCCAGGGGAATATCGAAGTTGTACCAGACCTTGCCGTCCTTTTCCACCTTTTCGATATTGGCGGCATTGATGGAGGAGACGCTGGCGCCGGTATCGATGCGGCTGGCAAATGAGGCATCGGCTTCGGCGATATAGACCCATTCCTGATTGCCGAAGATCATTTTGCCGTTGTCAAGACGGGTGGCATCGCCGCTGACCTTGACAGCGCCGCCGGCGGTGTCCCGGGGGGCCTGGCCCGGAGTCTTCCGGATCTCCCCCGAAAGAGCGTTCAGCTCCTGCCGGAGACTCTGGTTTTCCTGCTCCAGCTTTCTGGCGGCGTTAGAGCAGGTTTCCTGGGTTTTAACGGTTCTGGCAGTATTTTCTTCAATAGCGGCTTTAAGTTCGTTCATGGTTCTGATGTCATCCTCCCGGGCCCGGGTCATTTCGGAGACCATGCGGGTGTTTTCATCGGTAACGGTTTTGAGTTCGGCGGCATCCGAGGCTGCCTGAGTTTTGGTGCTCTGACAGCCGGACACCGCAAAAAGGGCTGCCGGAATGAGAAATGCGATTGCTGCTTTAAGCAGGGATGATTTAATCTTCATTTTTGATACCTTTCTTGGCAATGAATATTGCTCGCATCGGGGCCGGATAGCCCTCGACGGTTTTGGAGGGATCCTGAGGATCCAGATAATCCTCCAGGGATTCGAAAGTCATAAGCTCGGTGCGATGCTGTTCCGCGGGAGTGGTCTTTTCCAGGCTGACCATGACGGGATCAGAAAACCCGGCGCGGCGGAGCAAAATTTTCAGGAAATCCGGCGCGGGGATAAACCAGACATTGGCCATTTTGGCATAACGCCCGGCGGGAAGCAGGACGGTGCGGGAGTCTCCCTCTGTAACCAGGGTTTCCAGCACGAGCTCGCCCCCGGGCCGGAGAGCGTTCCAGAGCTGCATGAGATGATCCGCCGGGCTCGGGCGGTGATCCAGCACCCCCATGGAGAAGACCGTGTCAAAGGCGTTCAGCGGGGGGAGATCCTCCATGATGAGGGGGAGGAGATGGATGCGGCTTTTCAGATTCTCATCGGCCACCAGGCTTTTAAAAACGGCGAACTGAGCCAGAAAGAGTCCCGAGGGATCAATGCCCACTACCTTGGCGGCCTGCTCTCCCAGCATCCGCCACATGTGGTAGCCGTTTCCGGCCCCCACATCCAGCACCAGCCGATCCCGGAGGGGCGTGATATGAGGGAGAAGCCGCTCCCACTTCATCCAGCTTTCCCATTCCGATGCCACCGGAACTCCGAAGATGCTGTAGGGCCCCTTGCGCCAGGGCATGTATTCCTGAAGGAGCTTTTTAATGCCGGCGCATTCCCCCGGAGACACGTCCTCCGGAGCCTGAAATGATACCACCCGATCAGAAAGAGCGATGCCGGCGGCCTTTTTGCCGTTAAAGCGTCTGAGTCTCCGGGTGAGATTCCGGAAGATCTTGCCTTCCCCGGATTCCTGAAACTTTTCCAGCTGGCCGGGAAGGGCGCGGAGCCAGGGGGCCAGTCTCTCGTCTTTGGCAATGCCCGCCAGAAAGTCATCCCAGGGTGCAAACAGGTTCATTATTCAGTCCTTCACAGCAATGATCGATCCGAAGTTAAAGCACTGGTACCAGAGCCCCGCGTGGCTGAAGCCGGCGGCTTTGAGATCGCCGAGCCTCTTTTCCGGGGTCTCGGTGATCATGACGTTTTCCAGAGCGGCTCTTTTCTGGCTTATTTCCAGATCCGAGTAGCCGTTGGCCTTCTTGAAGTCCAGATGGAGCCCGGTGAGGGCTGCCATGACCGCGGGATCCTGAAAGGAAAACTTTTCACTGAGGATAAGGACGCCGCCGGGAATGAGAGCCTGAGCGATTTTTTTCAGAAGGGCGCCCCGGTCTTCCGGCGGGATGAACTGGAGCACGAAGTTCATGACCGCAACGGAGCAGGGTTCCATCTTGCAGGCGGTGATATCCCCCAGAATAATTTCCACCGGAGTTTTCAGGCTTTGAGAGGCGATAATTTCCCGGGAGCGCTTCACCATGGCTTCCGAGCAGTCGATGCCGATGACCCGGCAGCCCCGGGGGGCGTTTTCCGCCATTTCCAGAGCGCAGGCGCCCAGACTGGATCCCAGATCGTAGAGACAGGTGTTCTCCCGGGCAAATCTCCTGGTCATCATGCCCACCGCGCTGACAATGCTGGGGTAGCCCGGAACGGATCTCCGGATCATGTCGGGAAAGACGCCGGCTACGGTTTCGTCGAAGACAAAGTCCCCGACATGCTCCTTCCGGGTCGCGAAGATATTATCGTGCATAAAAAGCCTGAAACGCCGTTGTAATTTCGGAATTATACCAAAAACCGGCGCCGGCGCTACAACCGGAGGAGCGGCCCGGAATGCAATTTTGCGAGCTCGCCCGCCGCGGTAAAAATGCCCGGAACCGGAAAACGCAAAGGCCCGTCTGACAAGGCTCCCGGGAATCCGTTCCGGAGGCGGCGGGGCAGCCGCGGCTACTTATTGTGAATTTTTTTGAGAAACGAGATAAAGCGCAGATTCCAGCGGTGATTGTCCAGAAGCGCATCCCGGCCCGCCCAGTAGGCGGTGAACTCCGCCAGCTGGCCCGGAGTATAGCTGGCATCGATGATGCCGGCCAGCCTTGCAGTATCCTTAAAGGTACTGTCAGGCTGCCAGTCGTCGGTCATCCGGTAGAGATGGCGATCCGTGTTCAGGGAGCGCTGATGGAGCGGCAGATCCATGGTAACCCCGTCCCACCAGCTGGCAAACTGCTGCCGGGATCCGGGCGCCGGACGCAGGAGACCCGCCGCGATGAGCTCGCACACCACGCTGTTGAGATCGCCGGCCCGGGGGGTATATTCCCGGGCGTTTCCCGAAACGCCGGTGCCGGAAATGGTCAGGGCCGGGGTGAGCCTATGATAGTCCAGCCGGATCTGCCCGTTCCTGCTTTCCGGCTTTATGCCCACGGCATAGAGCACCCGGGCTTCAAAGGACAGTGGGCTTGCGGTAAGTATTTTAAGTTCGGCAATGTTCACAGGGCATTCTCTCCTGATCCGGGATCCCGGAATAACATGGCTGCTTTCGGAATAACAAAGCAGTTTCCGGACTAAGTCCTGTTATTTTACTCTGCTTTTCCGGTATTCGGCTGTTCTTTGTCTGCTGCAAAGGGTCTGCTGCAAAGGATGCCCGGCTGCCGCTTTCGGAGAGTGTCAGCCGGCATGAATTTTGCTTCTGAAAAGAAAGGATCCCCGGAGTGACAATATTCCCGCTTCTCCGGCTTTTGTAGCCCGAAAGGGGATTCCTTGGTAGAATAAGCGCCTGTTAAACCAGATTCTTTGTTTTTGCGGCATATTCCGCGGCAAGCAGGAAAAACGAGCAAGAGAAACACAAGTAAGAGAACACGAGATGAAAACTTTAATATACTCAATATTACTGGCATCTTTGACGCTTTCTCTCACAGCATGCGGCGAAGATAATCCTCCGGCAAAGCCCGAAATTAATAAGGATGCTCTTCCTGAGGGGCGGGTGATTACCCCTAACAATCGCTGCGGGCAGGGCTTCAGCTGGTGCGAAAAGCAGCAGAAATGTCTGAAGCCGCTGACTCTTCTCAAGGGACGGGATCTCCACGACCTGAAGAAGATTTTTGATGAGGAATGCAATCCCTGAGATGAAGGGGATGTTTTTGTCATGAAGGCCATGAAGCCGGACGTAACGTGTCCGGCCGCTTCCGTTACCAGATCCCCCGGGGCCGCCTCAGGGGATCAGTCCTTTGATGACCGGGCGCAGGAGTTCCGGGATCGCATCTACGGCTCTGACAAGGGGACTATTCGGCTGGAGGCGCTGAGACAGGATTTTCAGGAAATTCTGGCGGCCTTCCCGGAGGGGCAGCCCCTGAGGGTTCTGGATGCCGGAGGCGGCTTTGCTCCCTTCTCCCGGGAGCTCGCAGTCATGGGGCATCAGGTTATAGTTACCGATATTTCCGGGGAAATGCTGGAGATCGGGAGACGCGACACCGGAGAACTCAGTTTCCCGGGATCCGGCGGCATTTCCTTTATTCCGGGAGCTCTCCAGGATCTGCCCGGCATGTTCCCGGGCCGGCAGTTCGACATTGTGATATGCCACGCCGTGCTGGAGTGGCTGGAGGATCCCTTTTCCGCGCTCCCTGTCCTCGCCGGCCTTGTCCGGGAGGGCGGCTTTCTCTCCCTTATGGTCTACAGCCGTCCGGCTCTCCTTTTTAAAAGTCTTATTGTGGGGAACTACCGTTATCTGGAAAACGGCATGCGCCCTCTCCGCCGCAAAAGCAAAATGAGGATGACGCCCCCCAATCCTCAGGATCCCCGGGAAATCCGGGAGGCCCTTAAGCCTCTGGGATTTCCCGAAACCGTCCTGAGCGGCATCCGGGTTTTTCATGATTATATGGCCCGCTATCATCTCGCGGAGATCCCTGTGGAGGAAATCCTGTCCTGGGAGCTTAAAATGCGCCGTAATCCCGATTTTGCTCATCTGGGGCGGTATGCGCATATTTTCGGAAGGAAGCGTAACGGAGGAGAAGGAGCCCCGGGCTGAGAGGTTCCCGGATGGCGAACGTCCCCGGGAGCGGGGGACGTTACTGTCAGAGGCGCAAGGAGAGACGCAGGCCGCTTCCTGACAGGAATCCGGGTGTTAAGGATTCAGTCCGGGGAGAGCAGCGCTTTCGGATCATGCCCCGATGAGTTTTTCTTCCAGTATTTGCAGATCGGAAATCTTCTTTGTGAGATTGGTTTGGCTGCCCATGTCTGCGGTGGCCATTACCCGTTCAAAATCCTCCAGCCTCCCTTTTTCCTCGCATTTCTCAAATAAGTCCACAGTCAGTCTGACATACTTGATAAGCTTGTCATTGAGCTCCCGTATCATATCATCACGGAAATCGTATTCAGGAGGTTTTACCCCGTTGTGGTACAGATTAACCATATTATTTATCGCCCTTTCCAGTTTGGACGGATCATAATAGTGTTTTCTGAGGAATGCCGTGAACTTTTCATTGCCTAAGTCCGACCGAAAGCCGGTGTTTTTTTGAAGAAATCCGTATAGTCGAGACTTTCTCTCATCGGCTTGAGTTTGTTACCATCCCGGAAGACGAAATGAATGTCCGGATATTTTTCCAGATTCTTGTTCTTCATAATGATAGTCTCGCCGTTCTCGGCGCAGGTTTTCAGGGCGGTCAGGCAATTATTGACGAGCTTCAGGTTTTCTGAAATCCGGCTGTTTCCCTGGTACTTAGCCATCATGCCGGACAGCTTGTCCGAATAGATGCCGTAATCAACCGTAGTTCCCGTTACATAATTCTAACCACACACTAGAATTATTACAAGGCAACCCTTTGTTTTATTGCGTTTGGTACTTGAATTAAGTTTTGGATGACTGTATAATGTGGTTATAATTGATTCTAACCACGGGCAGAGCTATGTATATCATCTACCAGAACAAAAAAGGGATCGAATATGCCCTCCTTGCCAAATCGGTTCGGAGTAATGGAAAGGTCGTGAAAAAATACGTCAATCTCGGTCGCGTGATAGACAGAGAGCGAGGCGTGTATCAAAACAGAGAACGGGGCGTATTCACATATAACGCTGAGAAAAATGAATACGGTCAATGTCCGGAAGATGTGGTGCCGCCCAAAGATGTTAAACGAGGTGCGTATTATGCGATTGACAGAAAACGGTACTCTCTGCTGGTTCTGAGATTTGGCGATGTGTTTTTTCTTGACCGGTTTCTGCATCAAACCGGAATCATGGATGTTATTGACGCGATCCCTTATAACAACAAGGATACCCTGCATGCACTGGTGGCTTTTTATATCCTGTCCCCCGTTGCAAACTGCCATGCTCAGGACTGGTATGAACTGAGCTATGCCAAGGTATTGTATCCGAAGGCGGTCTTATCCTCTCAGCGAATAAGCGAAACTTTGAGCATGCTGGGAATGGAGGAATGCAAGAGAGCCTTCTTCCTCTCATACTGCGAATTTGTCAGAAAGTGTCAGATGACTGATACCAAAGGAAATTTTGGCCTGAAGGAGATTGATGATGCTGTCCTGATTGACAGCAGCGGCCTGCCCAATGATATCAAAATGTCTGTTACCGGCTTAAACAACCACAATGGCAATATCAGCATAGAGGTGAGGCTGATATATGTGGTACAGCAAAAAACAGGACTCCCGCTGTTCTTCAGGTATGTATCAGGAAATGTTATCGATGCAACCACTGTGAAAAGAACGATAGAGGAGATGAAGGGACTCGGCATCAATACAAAGTTTGCTCTTCTGGATTCCGGGTATTACAACGGTATCAATGCGGATATCCTGATGAATGCCGGCATCTCTTTTATATCAAGGGTTGGGACAAATCATAATATTTTCAAAGACGCCGTTGCGGAATTTCGCAGGAATCTTGAATCAAAAGAAAATCTGGTAAAACATAACGGGCGCGTTTACTACATAGTCGAAACCAAGGTAATGATAGGCGAAAAGAAGGATCGTGATGCTTACGGCTACTTCTGTCTTGATACCGTCATGCGAAATGAAAGCCAGAAAAGAATCAGCGCAGCATTAGCAGATGAGGACATGGAAGACGGCAGGCTTTATGATTCAATGCAGTCGGCAGGTCTTTTTATGCTGGTATGCACCCGCAGGATCGAGAGGCAGTACCTCCTCAGGTTATATTTTACGAGGAATCAGGTTGAAGAAATTTTTAAGATAGGGAAAGGAATTGGAAAAATGCTACCGCTGTGTGTGGAATCAGAGGGCACCTTCAGAGGGCATTTGATGGTAACTTTCATTACATCGGTGATTACTAAAATACTGATGGATAAACTGCTGAATACAGGGCTGACTCCGGAAATACTCTTTTCGGTACTTCAGTATCAGATTGTCCAGATATTCCCGGAGTATCTTCTGACATCTGAGCCGGTGAAACGTATGAATGAAATATACAAGCACTTCAAGATCAAGTGTCCTTCCACGATAGACTATGTCCCTACTGAGGACGAGAAGAAGCGGATGGGCTATGTTCTGGAGGAGGCTAAGTGTGGTTAGAATTAACTAGCGGGAACTACGGATAAATATGAGATGCTTATCTAAGCGGCATTAAGCAGGAGCGTAAAGAATAGCCGCCGCCTCGGGAAAAAGGTTAAAATGTAAAAGCGGATTTGGTTTTTGCAATGAGGGATCCGCATTGCCATAGATTTAAGGTTTGGCGTCCCGGCGGGAGAGGGCTTTTTTAGGTGTCTCTGACGGTATTTTTTGAGAACAGTTTGTCAGAGTCAGTCATCTCCGAAAGCCTCCGCAATAATTCCGGGACTGCCCTGATTAGCGGCCTCTTCGTTTTTCGGAGCGGCGTTTTTTCTTTTTTAAGCCGGAGGGGCTGCCTGGTTTTCGCAAAAGCCTCCGGAATGCATGTTTACGGGTTTCTTATGTTCTCTCGTTATTTTGAAAAACGGTTTTCAGTTCTGTTTCTTCTTGCGGCCCTCCTTTTTGTTTCCCCCCTTGCGGAAGCCAAAGAGGATGTGCCCTGGCTTATCTACTTTTATCTCGTGGGTTCCGATCTGGAAAGCGGCGACGGCAGCAATGATTCCGGCGGCAGCGCTACCTCGGATCTTCAGGAAATCGCCGAAAGCATGGCCGGGAAGAACGTCCGCTTTCTGGTGCAGACCGGCGGCGCCAAAGAATGGAAGAACGATGTGGTTTCCAGCAGCAAGGTTCAGATCTACGAGGTCAAGGATAACGACATTGAGCTTCTTAAAAGCTGGAACAACCAGAGCATGGGCCGGGAGGACACTCTGTCCCGCTTCCTGGAATTCGGCGAGTCCCGCTATAACCCGCAGCGCCGCATGATTATCTTCTGGAATCACGGGTCCGGCCCCACCGGCGGCGTGGGCTATGATGAAAACTTTTCCGATGACTTCCTGGAAATGTCCGAGATTAACGGGGCCTTTCAGAATGTTTACGGAAACGTGGAAAAGCCCTTTGACATCATCGGCTTTGACGCCTGTCTTATGGGCTCTCTGGCTTCGGGCTACCATATGAACCGCTGGGGCCATGTGATGATTGCCTCCGAGGAGACCGAGCCCAGCCTGGGCTGGTTCTACACCCCGTGGCTTAACGCTCTGGAAAAGAATCCCCGCATGAGCCTCAGGAAGCTGAGCGAGTCCATTGTGAACACCTATCATGAGGATCTGAAGAAATATTCCGCAGACAGCAACAGCACCCTGTCCGCGGTTTCCCTGGATCATTTCCCGGAGCTTATGCTGGCCTATGACGAACTGGGCATCACCATTCTGGATGCTTTTGACGATCAGGGCGCTCTCCTCTCCAAAGTCGCCCGGGCCGCGAACAAATCCGAGTCCTACGGAATACAGAACAGAAAACCCTTTTCCGATGTTATTGATCTCCGCCAGTATGTGAATAACCTGAAGAGCCTGGCCCCCAAGGAGGCCAAGGCAGTTTTGAGCGCCCTGGACAAGTATGTCATTTACAGCAAAAACGGCCGTTATAAAAAGGGCTCCGGGGTGTCTGTCTACTATCCTCTGGATAACTGGAAGGATCCCTTTAGGTACGTTCTTAAGCAGGGCGCGCCCACCTCGCTTAACCTGGCCTACGGTCTTCAGGTGGGGGCTGTCAATAGGAATGATGCCGAGAGAATCGGGGATCAGATCGACTTCAGCCACAGATTCCTGAAGGAAATGCTTAATATCAGCAGAAAATATGACGGCTATGCGGACAGCGGCGCGGGGAGCGGAGGAACCGTAACCCCGCCGGTAACCCCGCCGGAAACTCCGGAGCCCGGGCCTTCCTCCGGAGGACACTTCAGTTCCGGCTTTGCCGCCGGCCTCAGTTCCGGCACCGGCGGTATTGTGGCCTTTGCCCAGCAGGCCCAGACACTGCAGAAAAAGGGCATCGACAGTCTTGAAGATGTCAAGGTGGCCTTTGACAGCGACTCCAACGCCTATGTCAAGGTGCCTAAGGATATCCTTCCCCTGATAAGCAGCGTGAAGCTGGAGGTGCTCTTCTACGAGCCGCCTTCAAAGGACACTCCCGAGGGCATTCTCGTTAATGTGGGATCTGATGTCCGTCTGGAGGCAGACTGGGACAAGGGCGTGTTCACCGATGGTCTGGACGGCACCTGGGCCGCTCTGGACGGTCATCTTCTGCCCCTTACCGTGGTTAATGTGACGGATGATTATGTTAACTATGACTGCAGCATCAAGATCAA
>JAEEGL013823629.1_pt1 | contig 11056 bp, 13 predicted proteins | sample 9134231 | NCBI WGS metagenome assembly JAEEGL01 (sample SAMN16246548, study PRJNA631951) | gut metagenome | biome: gut microbiome; feature: rumen; material: fiber-attached | host: Bos | place: Iran: Karaj | collected 2018-10
TAGCAAAAGGATTGGTTTTAAGGCCAAGGCCATTACAAGCAGTAATTACAATACCAAGTAGTTATAGTTTTCCAAGTGGACATACATTAACATCTATTGTTTTATATACTACTCTTTGTTATATGTGTACTTTACATAAAACCAAAAAAGAAAAAATTATTTATTTTACATTAGTTAATATATTAATATTTTTAATAGGTTTCTCTAGAGTATATTTAGGTGTACATTTCTTTTCTGATGTGATTGGAGGGTTAATACTTGGTGTGTTAAGTGAAATAATGATTATTAATATTATTAGTAAAAACTTTAAAAATAAATTATTATATGGAAAAAGTAATAAAAAGTGTTGAAATTTATTAAAAAACATCATATAATACTTTATGAAATGCAGGTGTAGTACAGCGGCTAGTATGCGGCCTTGCCAAGGCTGAGGCGAGGGTTCGACTCCCTTCACTTGCTCCAAAGGCAAAAATCGTCGAAATTTTGACGTTTATACATGAAACTCAATTGAAATATTGAGCTTTTTTGTTTTCAAGAAGTATAAAAATAAGCTACATGTTGGCATAATAACAATATTAATTCTAGAGAACTTTCGCAAGTGCAAAATAAATTTGGTGTCACATAAACGCTAGAATTTATTTATAAATATTAGTGTTGTGATACCATCATCTTATCCTGATAGAAAAAGTTAAAAAAACATGCCCTCTGAGGGAGCATATTTAATTATTATAATATAATTATTTTGTTTATTTTCTAATATGAGAATCTATTTCATCCATCATATCTTTAGAATTCTCTATATACTGATCAATTTGTTGTAATTGTGGTGTGACATATTGTTGTTCTTCCCACCTTTGCACATGAGCTCTCCCAGCATTATACTCAATGGTTTCATTTAATACTTCTAAGTTTCTTTCTTCTGGATTTACTTGTTGATCATTATTTTCTTTTTCAGAAACTTTAAACTCTCCAAAATGAAGCATTACTTGTAAATCATCTAAGCGTTCTTCTAATTTTTTCTTTTCATACTCAGATAATTTACTTACTACTTTTTTTCTTTCCTCCAATTTCGAACTTACCATTGCTAATGATTGTTGAGCTTTTTGAATTTTTAATAACAAACTTTGCTTATCAATTTCTTCTTTATGTGCTGATGGTTGTTGATGTTGAACCTGAAATTTCTTAGATACTGAATCATTGTTATTTAAATAAGAAATATTTGTTTCATCATTCATATTTTCTAATCTCCTTACTCTATCTTGATTTTGGTTTGTCTTTTGACTGAACTTTTCTCATTTCTTCAATTGTTTCAGCAAATTTATCCAAGTCTTCCTGACTCATATTATCTAATTCAAATGGTGTTGGATATTCTTTTTCATAAAATTTCACTACACCAAAACTATGATAATCATACATCTTATCTGCAGGAACATTTTCACTCTCATATTGATAATTAACATCACTTACATTTAAAGAACTAATAATATTTCCATTTTCATTAACAATTACATTACCTAAAGTTGTTGAAACTGTTTGCGGTAAATCTTTTCCACGAAGAATCTTTAAATTTTCTGGTAATTCTATAATATAAGCTGTCCTTTCCCATTCATTAGCACTTGGAAATATATCTTGAATTCTAATTCCATACTGATTTAAAACTTCTACATTTGGTGCTATTCCATCATGACAAAATATTTTCATTTTTAACCTCCTACACTTATTATAACATGGTTTTGATTTTTTCTAACACAAATTATTATTAATTACTACCTACTTCTAGAATTATTTAATTCATTTTGAATATTTCTTAAATTACCAATTTTTGAATGAACTTCTTCAATATTATAATATACTCTCTTAAAGTAAGGAAGTAGCGAATCATATAATATTCTGCCTTCTTTAGGATCTTGTTCTAATAAATCTTGAATCATTTTTGTTTGTTCTTTCACTGAAAAAATACCTACCAGTTCCTTTTGATGTGGATTATCTTTAGGATTAACAAATACTGATGTGCTAATAGTAGTTAATGTAGTCTTGCATAAAAACGGTTCTGCAGCTTTCTGAGCAAGTAAACTTTGAACAAACCATCTATCATTAGAAACATTTTCATCAGGATTTAAACCTAGAAAAGTATATCTAAATACCTTATCTTTAGCTTTGGTGATAATGAAAAGTTTGCAATCATTATCCTTATCCATACTTGATATGTTGTCATAATGAATAATCAGTGGTTCATTTGGATTCATTAATCTACATTGTTGAAACAAGAAATTCTTATATTTCAATCCAGCAAAAGATAAATGTTGGTTTAATTCATTTGCTATATTTCTTGCATCTTCTTCTGACATTTCAGTAGATGATATATCTACGATTTCTTCCATTAATTCAAAAGCATTTTTATTTCTAATCTTAGGTATACCCAATAAATGAGGCAAATTATCATCTTCTATTTGAAAAATAACTTCTCGTTTGTTTGGTAAGCCTAAGGTCAATTCCATATTTCTATATTTTTCAACATAATCATAATAAGATGATCTTAACCATTTCGATAATTGTTTTATTTCATCAAAAGAAATGTCTTTTTTTGTTTTGCGTATTCCATCTAAAAATTCTTTTGTTTCTAATTTGGAAATTGTTCCTTCTCTTTTTTCAAAAGAGATTTTTTCTGATGTTCCATATATTAAACCTTCAAAGATTTCATATTCTTTGCTTAGTTCATCTAGTTTATCTTTATATTTATTTACTAATTCTTCATCATCAGTATTTAATGTTTCGTAAATATGCTCATAATAACTATAATAATCAGCTAAAAATCCTAAGATAATATCTGTATTATACATATTGTCTTTTTTTGCACCTTTACCTGCATATTGAACAATCAACTGTTGAACAGACATCTTTTCTTTGCTTGCAAAGTCTTCCATATATTCTTCATATTTTTTTTGTAATTCAGTAGCACTTAAATTATAACTCATTTTTACTTCCTCCCATTTTCGCTTTTTCGTATATTTCATTACTTTTTGACTCTAAATAATTTGAATCATATACTAGTTTTAATATTTCTTCTCTTGAAAAACTATCTAAAACATATTTTACAATTGTATAAGCAAATGAGTAATTACCTTTTCCATAACTTCTAAAATCACTTTTTAATAATTTAAAATCACAATTATTTAAATCAACCATTGAATAATTTTGATTAGATAAGTTAGTTGCCAGTCCTTCACTAAACCATATATTTTTATAATAACTATTATTAACTTCATCATGACAAGCATGAACAATTTCATGAAGTATCATTTTTAAAGTTTCTTCTAATGTAGAATCTTTATGAGTTGTATATTTTTTTTGATCTTCAATATCTAAAATGCTTATAATTTTAGAATTAAAATCTGTATCTCCTCTTACATATTCTTTTATTGACCCATATTTATTAATAATAAATTCTTTGAAAGATTCATACTTCATTATTCTAATAGTATATCTATTTTTTAACTTTTCTAAATCAAAAAAATTCAATATTCTTTTCTCATTATTTCGTATAAAATTTAATACATCTTCAAAATATTCTAAATTAATTTCGCTTTTAAATATAAAATTAGTTGTTTCACTTTTATTCATACTCGCTCCCCATAAATTATTTATATATTACAATTATATCACATCAAAAAAGCACTTTAGAAATATCTTATAAGATTTTTGTTTTTTCTACTAAAATGATTTTGACTTTTTAAATTTTTATGATACAATCTGTATATCAATTGAGTAAATATAAATGGTGTCAATATTTCTTATATGGCACAAACAATTGCTCCATTTGATTTCATAGTCCAAAAATGGACTTTTTATTTTGCTAACTTTTTTATTAAAAATATGTTATACTTAAATAGAGGAAAATATGAATAAAGATATTAAGAGGATATTATGGGTAACTGCATTATATTCATTTGCTGGTGGATTATTTTATAACTTTATAGAACTTTGGTTACTTGGAAATAGTTTTAGTACTAGTGAAGTGAGTTTTATATATAGTATTGGTGCATTAGTGACTGCCATAGGAATCATGGTGTTTTCTTATGTAATAAAGCAAAAAAATATACAAAATTTTGCTTTAGGATTATTAATTATTAAAGCCATAATATTTTATTTAATGTATCAAATAAATGGTATGGGATTTAAAAGTATTATATCTATATTATTTATAATTGATTTTGTTATAGATACCGAAATATATATTTTATTATATCCAATGATTTCATCAATTAAGAAAGATGATAAATTATATGCAACACGTGGACTTACTTATGAAGCATTTTATTATATAGCATTTTTTATATCAGGAATGTTAATTGGAAAAAAATTATTAACATATAAATTTACTTATAATACTTATGCTATTATTGGAACATTTATTTTATTAATTGCAGTTGTAATATTGTTAGATGTTGATTTAGATAAGTATATTAAAAAAAGTAAAAAAACAATTAATAATAGTACAAGCTCATTAATAAAAGCACTTAAAGATATTAAAAAAGATAAAGTATCTATTTTATATTTATTGTTTGTATTTTTTGCAAATATATCTAGATTTTGTATACTTGCATTTACTATGATAATATTTACTAAATATTTAAATTTTGAATCTGGTTTTGCTTCTAATTTGAGATTAGTATTTAATATAGCATCTGTTTTACTTGCAAGTATTGCTTTAAGAAAATTAACATTTAAAAATAATTATATTAATATATTTATAAAATATGGTATTAGAGTTATTCTTTATTTAGTAGCATTACTATATTTTAATAACACAACTCTTTTAATAGCGATTGCTTATACACTAATATCAATATCATCATATACACATACTATTGATGCACCATATATAAATAGGTATGAAAAAGATGAACAAATAGCATTTCTTAATTTGAAAGAAGTTATTAATTATGCATCAAGAGCTATTGGTTATTTAGTATGTGGTTTGTGTATTGCAGTATCACTAAAAATGAATTTATTAGTTTCATTAATATTCTCATTAATATCTATTACATTTGCATGCACTGCTAGTTATTATATAAATAAAAAATAAAGTTATAAAAAGTAACTTTATTTTAATGTTAATGCATAATTAGAAACTTTTCTAAAATTTTCATCATAAGGATATTTTTCTCCGCTAAATTTAAGCCACATTTCAGACCAAGAGTCTCCTTGACTTAAATATTTTTGAACTGTTTTGTCATATAATACTTTATTTCCTTCTTGATTATTTAAATCAACACAATGTTCCATATCGTATAATTTTGCTTGTAAATCACATTCTAATTTATCACATTCAAATGCGAATAATGATTCTTTTGTATTATGACTATCAAACTCTAAAAATATTTTTTCTATTTCTTCTCCGTCTAATAATCCATTTAATATATTATGAACTGCTTTATGTTCTAACTCTTCTTTTTCTTCTTTACTCATATCAAATTGAGTTATATCTCCTATAACAGTTTCACCAATTTCATGGATTGCTAACATATAAATAACTTTTTTAATATCAATATCATAATCATATTCACTATACATAGCAAGTGCTAACATTTGAACACTATATACATGTTCTGCGATTGATTCTAATCTATCCCTTTTAACATTCCATATTGTCCATGCTGATCTCACAACATTTTTAAGTTTATTGCAAAGCATATAAAATTCAAATACATTTTCCTCTTTTGACATACTACCACCTTTAGTTAATTATTATACAAATTAATATTTTATTTGTAAATAAAAAAGCTGTTAATCTATTTCTTTAACAACTTTATCATTTAATGTATATCTTTTTTTATTAGAATTGCCTATACCAAGAAGTATTTCAATAATTAATTTATTTGAAAAATTAGAAACAATTCTAGGAGTTAATTTATCATTAATAATATAAACTTTATCATTAATATTAACACTATTATCTATTTTAATAGCCATCATATTCATTGATGTTTGACCTACTAAATAATATTTTTTGTTATTGATGAGAATATAATGAGAGTTAATTCCAAATCCAATTCCATTTGAATATCCTACTGGTATAATGGCGATTTTCATATCTTCATCTGCTTTATAAGAAAGCCCATATCCTATAAATTCATCTTTTTTAACATCTTTTATTTGTATAATATTTGTATACATTGTCATAGATGGTTTAATATCTAAATCAACATTTGTTATTACTTCACTTAAATTATATTTTTTATGAATATATTTATTTCTAATGTTTTTAAGTTTATTAATTATACCATTATTACTAGTTCTAATTGTTGGATTAAAACCATACATAATAGTTCCAAGTCTAACTCCATTTGTAAAATCTATTTTTTTATGTGATACTAAATTAGCACTACTAGTTATATGAACAATAGGAATACTATTTAAATCAATATCTTTTGTTAAATATTTAAATTTATTTACTTCATTGTCATATTGTTTATCATGAACTCCAACAGTAGATAAATGTGTATATATACCTTCTAATTCAATATATTTATTATCACATATTAATTTATATGCTTCATCTAATTCATCTTTATTTTTAAAACCTAATCTATTCATACCAGTATCTAATTTAATATGAACTTTAATTTTTTTATTTAATTTACTAATTAATTCTTTTAAATAATTCAAATCACTTATAGTTAATGTTATATTATTTTTAATAGCGATTTCTAAATCATTTAAATCAATTGGCACAAAACATAATACTGGTATATCTTTATTATAAAGTCTTACATTTAATGCTTCATTTAAGAAAGAAACAGCTATATAATTAATACCACCTTTAATTAATTCATTAACTATATATTCACCATGACCATAAGCATTACTTTTAACAACACCAAAATAATATTTATAATCATTATATTTTTTTATAATAGTTTTAACATTATTTCTTAAAATATCTAAGTTAATTTCAACATAAGTATTATTCATTTTTATCACCCTTTTTCATTATTTTTATTAATTTTGCATGTAATACTAATTTTTCTTTACTTCCATTACAAGTAGATAGTGTAAGTATTTTATCATTAGTATTAACATCTATTTTAAAATCAAATATACTTCTTGTTATTAAATTTCTTATAAATATTGTATATTCTATATCATTATTAAATTTAGTTAATAAATAATCACTAGTAGTGGCTATTTTATAAACACTAAATACTTGCCATAAAGTATTTGATTTTTCTAAAGATAATTTAATAATATGATTATCTTTATTATTAAACCATTTCTTTTTAGTAGTGTCTTTAAGTGTTCCAAACATAGTTTTATTAAATCTATTATGCCCATAAATAATTGTATTAGTGTCAAATTCATTTATATTATTTCTATAGTCCATAAATATCCATCCAGCTTCATTATTCTTTTTTTCAAATGAATGGTTTAAATAATAATCATTATTTTTAGTTTGTACAACTGGATAATTTATATTTGTTCCAGCAACATATATCCAACCAACTGTATCACTATTTATTTCTTTTAAATTAGAAAAATCTACATCTATTAATTTCATTTTAGTATAATCAAAATATAAATTAGATTTATTTATTTCACTTGTATTTTTATTATCATCAACTTCATTTATTATTGCGTTTTTATTAATTTCTTCAGTTTCATTAATTATTACATCATTATCTTTATTCCATTTAATTATTCTAAATATTGAAAAGATAATAATAGATATTAAAATTAATATAATTAAATATGTGTAATATTTTTTCATATTTTCCCTCAAGTAAATTATAATATATTTTTAATAAAAATGATACTTTTTCATAAAAATATGATATTCTATTAGTGGAAGGAGAACGTATGAAGAAAAGATTATTTAGAATATTTTCATTATTATTAGTATTGTTTTTAATAGTTGGTTGTTCGAGTACTAAGGTATTTGAAGAAAAAGATTTTAAAATTACTTTACCTAATTCTTTTAAAAAAGGTGATTTAGAATCAGTTAATTATTATTATGAATCAAACGATGCATTAGTAACTGCATTAAAAGAAAGTTTTGAAGATTTAAGCGCTTTAGGAATAAGTAAAGATTCAACTATTGAAGATTATGTAAAATTAATAATTGAAAGTAATGAAAAAGATGATCATTATGAACTTAAAGATAATTATGCATATTTTGAATATGAAGCAACAGTAGAAGATAACGATTTCTATTATATAGCAGTTACTTATAAAGGAAAAGATGCATTTTGGTTAGTTAACTTTATGTGCACTAAGGAAGATAAAAGTTATTACAAAAAGAAATTCTTTGAATGGGCTGATAGTGTAGAAATATAAATCTTATCGAAAGATGAGATTTTTTCTTTTTAATATGATATACTTTTAATAGATTGAGGTGATATTGTGAGACAAAAAGCTCTTGATAATAAATGCCCTAGTTGTGGAGCACCAATTAAGTTTAATGCAAAAACACAAAACTTTAAATGTGAGTATTGTTTTTCAGAATATACTTTAGAAGAAATGAAGAAGTATAATAATGCAAGCAATGAAGAAGCAAATAAAAAAGAAGAAATTAAAAAAGTTGTTAAAAAGAAAGATGATACAACATATGTAACATATTTATGTAAAAACTGTAATGCAGAAATAATTGCTGATGAAAATACTGCAGCAACTTTTTGTGTTTATTGTGGAAATACTGCTATACTTAAAGATAAATTATCTGGAGAATTTGCTCCTAATTTAATAATTCCATTTAAAAAAGAAAAGAAAGATGCGATTAATGCATTTAAAGGATTAAAAAAAGGAAGACCTTTAGTACCTAAAACATTTATAAATGAAGAAAACATTGAAAAAATAACTGGTGTTTATATTCCATTTTGGTTATATGATGTTAAAGTAAGTGGTTTATTAGAAGCAAAATCTACTGATATAAAAACATGGAGAAGTGGAGATTATACATATACAAAAACAGATATATATAGAATGGCTAGTGATGGAGAAATGTCATATGAAAAAGTACCAGTAGACGGATCTACTAGGTTTGATAATGATATTATGAATGCGATTGAACCATTTAATTATAATGAATTAGAAGAATATAATCATGCATATTTATCAGGATTTCTTGCTGAAAAATATGATGTTAATAGAGAAGATGCATTTGTTGATGCAAATGATAGAACATTAAAAAGTACCACAAATAAAATGTTAAGTGATATGCATGCTCCTGGAAGTAAAGTAGTAACTAATAATCAATTAAAACCAAATATTTTAAAAACTGAATATGCTATGTTACCAGTGTTTATGGTAAATATTAAATATAAAGACAAATATTATACTTTTGCAATGAACGGACAAACTGGAGAATTTGTTGGAAATATACCACTTGATAAAAAGAAAGCAGTTATATATTTCTTCTCTATTTTAGTTGGTGTATTTGCATTAATAATGTTAATTAGTTTAATAATATATTTAATTTTTTAAGGTGGTGAATTATGAAAAAAATATTTAAAATTATTTTAATTTTAGTGTTATTTATTTCCTTTAATAATGTATATGCGAGTACAAAAACATATGAAAGAAATAGTGGTAATAATTATGGTGTTAAAAAAGATTATCAAATTAATGAAACTATGTTAGAGCACATTAAGAAAACTAAATATGTTAATGCTGATGAAAAAATATATGATTTTTCAGATATATTGACAGATGATGAAGAAAAAGAATTATATTCTAAAATACAGGAATTTATAGAAAAAACAAACATGGACTTAGTTATTCTCACAGATAATGTTCCATATAATTATGATGAAGAAAATGAAGATTATGCAGTTGATTTTTATGATTATAATGATTTTGGAATGAATAATGAAAAATATGATGGAGTAATATTTTTTAGAAATACATATCCAAATGATAGATATTATGGAATATATATGACAGGAAATGCACAGTTATATTTTACTAATGATAGAAATGATAGTACTTTGGATAGCATTTACTATTATATTAGTGGTGATAGCTACTTAGCTGGTATTACAATGTTTATAGATGATTTTACTGGTTATTATGAAACAGGGATACCTGAAGAGTATAGTAATTCATATATTGATGATAATGGTAATTTAATATATGTAAAAAAATATCATCCACCTTTCATTTTTGCAGGTGTTTTATCATTAATAGTTACAATTATTACAATAGCAGTAATGGTAAGTAAAAATAAAATGGTTTATAAAGCAAGAGAAGCTAATGAATATTTAGATAAAAACTCAGTTAAATATAATAGGAAAGATAGTCATTTAGTATCATCTAATACTACAAGACATTATAATCCACCATCAAGTTCAAGTAGTGGAGGTGGTAGCCATTCATTTAGTGGTTCATCAGGAAGTGGACATAGTGGTGGAGGAAGACATGGATAAAATTAGTTTAAGCAACTAATTTTTTTTCTTGCAATTGTTAATATTTTGAGTATAATATAATTTGAAAATGATTTTCAAATTGGAAGTGATATAATGTCATATAAAACTAAACAAAAAGAATTAATAATTAATATTATTAAAAGTATTAATCATGAATTTACTATTAAAGATATTTATAATTCTTTAAATAATAAAGTGGGTCTTACAACAATATATAGAGTTATTGATAATATTGTAAATGAAAATGATATTAGTAAAAGAAAATTATGTAAACAAAAGAATTGATAAAAATAATATAACTTATTATGAATATTTAGAAAAATGTGATAATGAAAATCATTTCTTTTTGAAATGTAATAGTTGTGGTAATTTAACTCATGTAGATTGTGAATGTATTAATGATTTATATAACCACATAAATAAAAATCATAAGTTTAAATTAAATAAAGAAAATATTATTATAAATGGTATTTGTAATAAGTGTAGTGAAAGGAAGTAATTAAAATGAAAGAAGTAATTATTGATGGACTTATTGATTCTTTAAAATTATTACCATATTTATTTATAACATTTATAATACTAGAGTTTATTGAACATAAATTTAGTAAAAAGAATGAAGATGTTTTAAGTAAAAA
>JAEEGL014418241.1_pt1 | contig 11056 bp, 7 predicted proteins | sample 9134231 | NCBI WGS metagenome assembly JAEEGL01 (sample SAMN16246548, study PRJNA631951) | gut metagenome | biome: gut microbiome; feature: rumen; material: fiber-attached | host: Bos | place: Iran: Karaj | collected 2018-10
GGGTATCCCGGCATTCTGATCAGTAAGGGTGGAATCACCGGCAATCCAAATGACCGGAACTTCTTCTCTTATTATCCTGATTTCCACTTTTATATTTTTGTCATCTGATATTCCTGTCCAGCTGACAAAAATGGCTTTATCCTCGCATCTGTCAGGTCTAAGAGCGGGAATATAGGGAAACACAGCCAGATGAAATACCTTTTTGTAGGTTACGCCCTTTTTTGCTCTGATTCCGCGGTCAATCATATTCCTTCGCCCGGCAAAAAGAGTCATATTCTCTATGTCAGAATCCACAGCCTTTACGATATACTCCACCCGGTAGGTACCAAACTCCGGCACATCAGCCCTGAAAATCGTCACCTTCCTCCTACTGTCATAGGAAAATCCATCTTCGATTCTCCTCTTATTCCAGCCGCCATTATAAAGTGCTGCATCAGAATCCGTCCTATTATTCCATCCCCCGTTACATAGTGAAGTATCAGAATCTGAACTATAATCTCCTCCGGCCACCACCGGTTCCCAGATACCGCAGCCTCTTACTTTGGAATAATTGTCATCAATTCCGGATTGGCAAGCTTCAATTACACAATTAACTCCATATTTCATTTTTGCATCCTCAACGTTTATAACTAGTCAAATATAAATACTTGTTATATGTAGCTTACTATCTTCCAGGAATTCGATAAATCTCTTTTCTATTGTTTTCCATGCAATTTCAGCCATCTTTATGTAGTGAGTGAACAGTAACACTATTCACGCCATCCTTGCTTTCCATAATTGCGGAGTAGGGGTAATTGTTTTTTGGTTGCATTTTATAGAAGATTCCCATATAATACGAACTGTTGCAAAAGATAGATTTAGATATATGTGAGGTTATTTTTAATGATAAGTGCAAATAACGTAACCTTAAGAGTTGGTAAAAAAGCTCTTTTTGAAGAAGTTAACATCAAGTTTACTCCCGGCAACTGCTACGGTATCATCGGAGCTAACGGTGCCGGAAAATCAACATTTCTTAAGATCCTTTCAGGACAGATTGAGACCACAAACGGTGATGTGGTTATTTCCGATGGTGAACGTCTCTCTTTCCTTGAGCAGGACCACTTCAAATACGATGAGAATGTTGTTCTTGACACAGTTATCGCCGGAAACGCCCGCCTTTTCGAGATAAAGAACGAAAAGGATGCCATCTATGCCAAGGAAGATTTTACAGATGAAGACGGAATCAGAGCCAGCGAGCTTGAAGCAGAATTTGCTGAAATGAACGGCTGGGAAGCTGAGTCAGATGCAGAATCACTTCTTAACGGTCTGGGAATCGATACAGAATATCACTACAAGCTTATGAAGGAACTTGACGGTGCTCAGAAGGTTAAGGTTTTGCTTGCCAGAGCTCTTTTCGGTAATCCTGACATTCTGCTTCTGGACGAGCCTACCAACCACCTTGATCTTGATGCCATTGCATGGCTTGAGGAGTTCCTTATTAACTTTGAGAATACAGTCATCGTTGTATCCCATGACCGTTACTTCCTCAATAAGGTTTGCACTTACATTGCAGATATAGATTACGGAAAGATTCAGTTATATGCCGGAAACTATGATTTCTGGTATGAATCTTCCCAGCTCATGATTCGTCAGATGAAGGAAGCAAACAAGAAGAAAGAAGAACAGATCAAAGAGCTCAAGGAATTCATTGCCCGTTTCTCTGCTAACGCAAGTAAGTCCAAGCAGGCTACTTCCAGAAAGAAAGCTCTTGAGAAGATCGAGCTTGATACCATAAAGCCATCCAGCAGAAAGTATCCTTATATCGATTTCAGACCTGATCGTGAAATCGGTAATGAGGTTCTTACAGTTGAAGGTCTCTCCAAGACTGTAAACGGTGAGAAGGTTCTTGATAACATCTCCTTCGTGGTACAGCGCGAAGATAAGATTGCTTTTGTTGGCGGAAACGAGCTTGCCAAAACCACTCTCTTCCAGATACTTACAGGCGAAATCGAGCCCGATGAGGGAACTTACAAATGGGGTGTAACCACATCTCAGGCATATTTCCCCAAGGATAATACAAAAGAATTTGACAATGACTATACAATAACAGAATGGCTTACCGGCTACTCAGAGATCAAGGATGCTACATATGTAAGAGGCTTCCTTGGACGTATGCTCTTTGCCGGTGAGGATGGAGTTAAAAAGGTTAAGGTGCTCTCCGGAGGAGAAAAGGTACGCTGCCTTCTTTCCAAGATGATGATAAGCGGTGCTAACTGCCTTATCTTTGATGAGCCCACCAACCACCTTGACATGGAGTCTATCTCCGCACTTAATGACGGAATGATCAAATTCCCGGGCGTTGAGTTATTTGCCTGCCGTGACCACCAGGTAGTTCAGACTACTGCCAACAGAATCATGGAAATTCTCCCTGATGGTTCACTTATAGACAAGCGTTCAACCTATGATGAGTACCTTGAAAATGATGAAATGGCCAGAAAGCGTACAGTTTACAATACTGCTGCTGACGAGGAAGAGGACGATTGATCCCCGGGCCTTTTCCCATATAGCCCTATTAGGTTATATATTCCTGAATTCATTACAGGAATTTATAATATCCACATTAAATGATGCGAACAAATAACCTTAAATAATACTTGAAAGTATGGAGGAAACGAGCATGCAGGAATTTAAGCCGGTAAAAGAAGGAAAAGTTAGGGAAATCTATGATATAGGCGAAAACCTTATCATGGTAGCAACAGACAGAATCTCAGCCTTTGATGTAATCCTTAAGAACAAGGTAAGCAAAAAAGGTGCTGTTCTTACTCAGATGTCCAGATTCTGGTTTGACTATACCAAGGATGTAGTAAACAACCACATGATCAGCGTTGACACAGCTGACATGCCTGAGTTTTTCAGAACTTCTGATTTTACAGGAAACAGCATGCTTTGCAAAAAGCTTACAATGATACCTGTAGAGTGTATCGTTCGTGGCTATATCACAGGAAGCGGCTGGAAGAGCTATGTAGAAAACGGAACAGTTTGCGGCATCAAGCTTCCGGAAGGACTTAAGGAATGCGGCAAGCTTCCTGAACCCATCTACACTCCCAGCACAAAGGCTGAAATCGGTGATCATGATGAGAATATTGATTTTGAGCGCAGCGTAGAAGTTCTTGAAAAGGCTTTCCCCGGACACGGCAAGGATTATGCTGAAAAGATCCGTGACTACACAATCGCTCTTTACAAAAAATGCGCTGACTACGCTCTCACTCGCGGCATTATTATTGCAGATACCAAATTCGAGTTTGGCGTAGATGAAAATGGCGAGGTTGTTCTTGCAGATGAGATGTTAACACCGGATTCATCAAGATTCTGGCCTGTTGATGGCTATGAAGAGGGCCACGATCAGCCATCCTTCGACAAGCAGTTCGTAAGAAACTACTTGAAGGCCAATCCGGATTGCGATTACAATCTTCCTCAGGATGTTATCGACAAGACCATCGACAAATATCTTGAAGCATATAAGCTACTTACAGGCAGCGAGCTAGCAGTATAATTGAACAATATATTATAGTAGCTATAAATTGACAAGGGCATTCATAGATTGCTTAATGCTTTCTATGAATGCCCTTTTTTATGTAATAGAAAAATGCATCCTATTATATAAAAATTGTTTAGAACTAATCATATGTCAAGCACAATTGTAACAGGTCCATCGTTTATGGATTCCACCTTCATGTCAGCACCAAACACGCCGGTCTCCACATGAAAGCCCCTGTCCCTGCACTCTTTTACCACCATTTCATATAGAGGCTCGGAAACCTCCGGCCTTGCTGCATCAGTAAAGCCCGGTCTTCTGGAGGAGCAATCAGCATAGAGGGTAAACTGACTCACTATCAAAAGCTGTGCTCCGGCATCTTTGGGATTAATATTCATCTTCCCGTTTTCATCTTCAAAAATTCTAAGACCGCATATCTTATCTGCAATCTTCACAGCCTGTTCCCTTGTGTCATTTACATGAACCCCAAGAAGTACAAGAAAGCCCTTATCAATCCGGGCTGTTTTTTCACCGTCTATAGTGACCGAAGCCGATAATACTCTTGTTAGTACTGCTCTCATATTTTCACTCCATTATCAAAAAAGATGTCACGGATTGCTCCGTGCAATGATACATAATTATATGGCAGATAGACCTTTTTCCACCATATCCATATATTCCTCATAGCTGACCTTCACGCCGCCCATGCTCTCCAGATGGTCTGTATGAAACTGGCAGTCGATAAAAACATAGCCATTATCTTTAAGCAAATTCGAAAGTAGAATAAGAGCCAGCTTTGAACCATTTTCTTTGTCCGAAAACATGCTCTCACCAAAAAAGCACTTACCCAGGGATACTCCGTACAGCCCTCCGGCAGATTCCCCGTCTATAAAAGACTCTGCACATATAGCCAGCCCCCTGTCGAAGAGGTTCTTATAAGCTATTTCCATATCCGTGGTAATCCAGGTGCCTTCATTAAATTCCCGCTTAAGCCTGCACCTATGCATAATATCCGAGAAATCCCGGTTAAATGCTACTTTTATCTCATGCTTTTTCATGAATTTCTTCATAGAATGGGATACGTGTATTTCTGAAGGCTTTATGATGAATCTCTCCTTAGGACACCACCAGAGTATAGGCTCGCCTTCGTTGTACCAGGGAAAAATCCCATTACTGTAGGCAAGAATAAGTCGGTCCACAGACAGATCCCCGCCGATTGCAAGAAGTCCGTCCCCCTCAGCGAGCATGGGATGTGGAAAGCATATTTCTTTTTTATCCAATCTAAATACAGGCATACTTTGTCCTTATAATTCAAAAAATGCACAATTCCATTACCCTGCACTGACTTTAATGGTAAATTCCTTGTCCTTGACAGAAAGTGATAGCCTTCCGCCCTTACGGATCTTGCCGAAGAGAATTTCATCCACAAACAAAGGCTTGATATCATTCCTTATTACTCTGTCCACTTCTCTTGCACCAAATTCCATGCTTATGCCCCTTTCCTTGATAAGGAGCCTTGCTTTTTTATCAGCGGTAAAAGAAATCTTCTTATGAGCCAGCTGATTCTTAAGCTCAGAAAGCTTCTTGTCCACAATAAGAAGTGCCATTTCTTCGTCCATGCTGTTGAAGGTAACAATTTTACTGAGTCTGTTTCTGAATTCAGGCTGGAAAGTCTGCTTAACAGCCTCCAGCAAAGTACTGTTGTCCTGATTCTCACTGTAAAAACCGATACCGCTCTTTCCGATTCGATTGGCGCCGGCATTAGAGGTCATGATCACAATTACATTCCTGAAATCTGCTTTCCGCCCCTGATTATCTGTAAGTGTAGCGTAATCCATGACCTGTAAAAGAACATTGAAAATATCAGGATGGGCCTTTTCAATCTCATCTAAAAGAAGTACCGAAGAAGGATTTTTGCGAACGGCCTCTGTCAGGATACCGCCTTCCTCATAGCCTACGTATCCTGCAGGAGAGCCAATAAGCTTGGCAACGGAGTGCTTTTCTCCGTACTCACTCATATCAAATCTTAAAAGCTTACATCCCAGTTCCTGTGCCAGAGTCCTTGCTATCTCAGTCTTTCCCACACCTGTGGGTCCCACAAAAAGAAGGCTCGCCAGAGGCTTGTTTTCTTCTGTAAGACCGGCTTTGGAAAACTTAACAGCATTGACAACCTGGTTTATAGCTTCGTCCTGACCAAAGACTTTCTTTTTAATTCGTTCCTCCAGTGTGGACAAGCCCTGAATGTCATCTGTTTCAACTGTCTCAATGGGAACTCTGCAGATACTTGTAAGGATTTCATTGATCACGTCCTTATCTACTGTCTGGAGCTTTTTATCTAAGGGATGTAGTTTTCTGTAGGCGCCGGCTTCATCAATGATATCAATCGCCTTATCCGGGAGGAACCTTTCGTTAATATACTTGGCGCTCATGGAAACTGCATATTCCATTATTCCCTTCGCGTACTTTACACCATGATATTTTTCATATTTACTCTTAAGTCCCTCAAGAATACTGACCGTTTCTTCTTCCGTAGGCTCTTTTATCTCAACGTTTTGAAAGCGTCTGGTAAGGCTCTTATTCTTTTCAAAATACTTTTTGTATTCCTCAAAGGTTGTGGCTCCGATAAACCTTATTCGACCATCTGACAGATAAGGCTTTAGCATGTTGGATGCATCAAAAGAGCCTTCTCCCACAGCTCCGGCACCGGAGAGGTTGTGGATCTCATCAATATAGATTATGGGCTTTTCTTCTTTTCCTATTTCTGTGAGCACCTTCTTGAATCGCTTTTCAAAATCGCCTCTGTACTGAGTTCCTGCAAGCATTCCTCCAAGATCAAGAGCAAAAACTCTGGCTCCCTTTATGGCATCGGGAACATCATCCTCTCGTAGCTTTGTTACCAGGCCATAGGTTATTGCTGTTTTACCCACACCCGTCTCTCCGATGTGAAGAGGATTGTTTTTATCTTTTCTGCATAATATCTGTATGGTACGCTCAAGTTCATTTTCTCTTCCGATGAGGGGATTTACGTCTTCAAGAGTGTCATTAAGGCAGGGTGCATATAATTTCCAGCTGTTTGCAGAGCTTTCCTTGTTATTGGCAGCTTCTTCAGATTCTTCCCTGCCATAAGCTTCCTCGTATTCATCGGCAAGATTAAGTTCCTGTAAAAGCTCAAGTTCAGTCACATCCTGCTGTTCCATAAAATATACAGCATAGCTGTTTTCAAGGCCAAAAAGCGCGTGAACCAGATGCCTTAAGCATATCTCCTTGTTGCCACTGCTATAGGCGCTCTGGCCGGCATTATTTAGCATCATGGTAACACCGGCTGTCAGTTCTGTCTTAGTACCGTCGTTTTTTTCAACATATTTTTCTATGTACCCGGAAAGATCTTCTATGAGCTTTTGAACATTGCCGCCGCACTCTTCAAAGGCATCACTAAACTCCTGATTTTCCGTGATCATAAGAAGAACCATTTCAGGTGTTACGTATTCATATTTAAATCTCTGAGCAAAGCTTATAGCCTGCTGTATCAGTAGTCTAACTTCTTCAGACATATTCATGCTTCAGGCCTCCTCGACGGTCATTCGAAACGGGAAGCCTGCCTTTTTTGCTCTGGCAAGCGCTGCTCCCACCTTAGTTACCGCAATGTCATAGGGATATTTGCCCACAACTGCCATGCCCTTCTTGTGAACATTCATCATAATGGACTGAGCGGTTACATCGTCCTTGTGAAAAATATCCACAAGAACAGCCACAACAAAATCCATAGTAGTAAAATCATCGTTGTGCATGATTACATTGTATTGACGCGGCTCTTTTATCTTATTGGAGGTTTTCTCTTTAACGGATTCCTTCGTGGACATAATATTCCCTTCACTCATCATTCTCGTAATATTTTTCGGTAGTATCGTCATTCTGAAGCTGCTCAAGGAGCTGAATTATAAATCTTACAAAGCCCACAAGTATCAGGTAGCTTCCCAAAGTCACAGACTTACCATAATCAAGTCTCTGGGGAACAACCAGTGATACAATTCCCACATTCAGATTAACAACAGCAACCAGTATCATCCAGAATTTGGCTTTCACCGAGATTGTAGCCTTATATTTTATTATGTATCTGACACTGGCAACGGCAAGGGAAAAGAACACTATCGCCATAAGTACATTGGTCCATTTGGGTATTCGCTCCAGGTTGGACATAATAAAGACCATAATCCATATCAGGATCAAATGAAAAATCATACGCCCTCTTTTTATAAAGAGCTTTTCCTCGCGGGTTCCTGCTTTGACCAGCATTATGGAACTCCATATGGCAACTGTAAGTGCAATTCCTCCACCAAGGACACTGTACACTGCCTCCGGAATTGTAAGAAAAATTATCCCAAGGAAAATCATAAACAGATCAACGATACCCTGAAGAGATTTTATAGCATCCAGGATCCTGATTTTCTCAAAAGATCTCCACAAGGAGCCAAAAAACTTTCCTACTATGATTTTGGTCTTACTCTCGGAATTGGCCGCAGATAAAAGTATTGTTCCAAAATCATGGAATCCCCCTTTGGAAATATCATAGATTGTGGTAGCTCCGCCGGCTTTCATGGCATCAAAAATATCCTTGGTAAAAGCCTGCCTCTGTTCCATGGTTGCATTTCCTATCCAGTCATCTATGGCTCTGTTATATAGAGAACTCTCCTCATTCAAAAAGCTCCTGGTGACAAAATGATCCCCTTCAATCTGCCAGCTCATTCCAGTGTGCTGAAGGATTTTTTCCGCGCTGCTGGCTACAATTTTGTGAGAGACCTTAAGCTCAAAGAGCATCCCCACAACACAGAACTGAGGAACTATATGTACTATTCTCTCTTTTATTTCGTTAAACTTCTTTTCATCCAATAATTCCGGAGAAAAACCGGGGCCGTCATTACTGTAGATTTTTTTAATGCGGTTTCTTACTTCTCTTTGAGCATGCATTGCAGAGTAAACAGCCAGATTCCCCCCTTTGGAATGTCCTCCCACATATATATCTCCGGCATATGCGGAGGTTATAAACTGCAAATACCTTGCTGCGGCTCTCTGTGCCTCTATTTCCTCAAAGCTTATCTGGAAGTCAAGTCTCCAGTCATCTATTTCCATGGTAGTTCCCCGGAAAGCAACATAGTGACTACCATCGGGAAAATGAACCGTAAACGCAGTAAAAACCATGTTTTTATCAGTATCGTTTATATCAATGTAGTCAGATAACCATAGACTCTCAAATCGTCTTGACCTGGCCATGTAATATAGCACCCAGTCAAAATCGTATTTGCCAAGATTCTCAATACTATGAGTTTTAAAGTATTTATCGGCAGCATCCTTTATAGTGATTTTACCGTAGCTTCCTTTTTCGGGAACTATTCCCCCAAAATCGTTGTAAATAAGGAGTGCCAAGCCCAAATTATCAACTTCATTAAAAGGTGATTTCTTAAACGAAAGATCACCTCTCCATTTTATATATCTGATTATATTAGCCATAATTATACTGTCCTCAGAATTAGAAACGGAAATAAAAAATCCATATTTTATTCAGTTATATGAATAAAAATTCAAAAAAAGCACATATGATAAAGCATATATTAATTATAGCGCAAAAACATAAAATTTTTATTATATTATCGAAAACACTGTTTATTAATAATATCCATATATATAAAATATAAGTGTTTAAACTTGCATTGTCACAAGTCTTCTTACACATGGAGGTGCTCAACAAATGGCTAAAACATCTAATGCAAAAGATTCAAAATCATCCGGAAATGTCAGCTTTACAAGAAGCATAAAAACAAGACTTATCGCAGTAATGCTGGCTGTTACCATTGTCCCTCTTGTTATAGCAATAGCCGTAAGCTACAAGACCTCGACCGATAAAGCTATGGCAGACGCCATAGATGCACTGGACTGGCAGGCCTGGTATATTCAGTCGGAATTTGAAGGAATAGTTCAAAATAATATCAAGACTCTGCAGACCATGGCAGCTTCCCCATCCACGGTTTCATTTATCCAGCATCCGGATGACCCCACAATATCCGGCAAACAGCTTCTTTATCTAAAAAACATGGACGGTTTTCTTGCCGACGGTAATATTACTGCCATCACCGATAAAACCGGCCAACAGATTTTAAGAACCCAAGGAGAAAGAGTTAACGTAGCTGAGCGTGAATATTTTAAGAAAGCACTTAGCGGAGAACCTTTCGTTTCAGATATCATTGTATCCAAATCCACGGGACTGAGGCAGATGACCATCGCCGTTCCCGTAACCGGCGATGGCGGCGTTGTCATAGGTGTGCTCCAAAGGAACTATGATCTTAATGCCTTCCATGAGTTTCTTGCAAGTAATTCCGACGATGCATTCATAACTGACAGAACCGGTATGGTTGCTGCTCACTCTCAGTATGAAATCACTCAGGATAATGAAGACGACAGAAGCAAGTCAACTTTCATGACCAGCGGACTTGATAATGGCTATTACACAGCTGATACAGGTAAGGGCTATAGCGCAATTGTTGCCTATGTTAAATCTCCCACAACCGGGTGGACCATCTGTACAGCATCAGATACCAAAACCGTAACAAAAACTGCCAGATCCGCAGCCATGATAGTTCTCTTAGTTGGAGTTGTAATGATGGTGATTGCTGCAGTGATCTCTTTTATCATGGCAAAAACCTTCGTTGAACCCATCAAATACGTCAATGATGCCCTCGCTTATCTTGCCGATGGTCGTTTCCACAAGATAAGCGGTCACGACAACAGAAAAGACGAATTCGGTGAGATGATTGGCAACACAAATACCGTAATAGATAAGCTAAAAGAAATTGTTCAGAACATTAAGAATTCTGCAGCAGATGTGGGTTCCTCCTCCGAAGAACTTTCGGATATGGCCAATCAGATTTCCCAGACTGCCGAGGATGTATCCAACGCAGTTCAGGAAATTGCATCAGGTGCAACCCAGCAGGCAGATGAAATACAGAGTGCATCTGAAAATGTAGGAAAAATCGGAGATGCAGTAGGCGATGTGCAGACTTCCACAGGAAATCTTTCAAGTCTTGCTGATAAGATGAAAGAAGCTTCTGAAATATCAGGCAAGTCGCTTGCATCACTTCAGGATTCCTCAGCCGATATGACAGCCAAAATCGATGAGATTTCCAGAACCATCGCAGCGACTCAGGAAGCTGTTACAAATATTAACGGAAAGGTGGAAGGAATTGCTTCCATCGCAACTCAGACCAATCTCCTGTCCCTTAACGCTTCAATAGAAGCTGCGAGAGCCGGTGAAGCAGGCAAAGGCTTTGCGGTTGTTGCAGAAGAAATCGGAAAGCTTGCCGATGATTCAAAAGCGATGGCTGACGATATCAGAAAAGAGATGGATATCCTTCTTGATCAGTCAAAGGCCGCAGTTCAGGCTGCCGAAGATGTAAGACAGGGTAACATGGATCAGCAGATGGCTCTTGGTGAAACCCTTGACGCCGTGAACGGAATGCTAGGCGATATAGACAGTACCGTAGGCGGAGTTGA
>JAEEGL014426962.1_pt1 | contig 11056 bp, 7 predicted proteins | sample 9134231 | NCBI WGS metagenome assembly JAEEGL01 (sample SAMN16246548, study PRJNA631951) | gut metagenome | biome: gut microbiome; feature: rumen; material: fiber-attached | host: Bos | place: Iran: Karaj | collected 2018-10
CTTCGGCATCGACGCAGTACATCCAGCAGTCATAGCTGCCGAATACCACGGCGTCCCGGTCCCGAAAATGCGCCAGGTTGGGCGAGGCGGAGATCTGTCCCTCGGCGGCGAAGTCCCACAGGGTCCGTCCGCTCTCCAGGCCGATGGCCAGCAGGTGGCCGTCGATCGTCCCGATATACAGGACGCTGTCGCGGATCAGCGGGGTCGCTTCGATGTAGGTCGCCAGGTCGCGGTCGAAGACCTGCACGCCCTCCGCATCCACGCCGTAGAGCCGGCCCCGACGGTCCGCCCAGTAGCTGACACCGCTCCGGACGACGGGCGAGGAGACGGTGCGCGGGCCCGTGGTGAAGGACCAGAGCAGCTCCGGCCGGTCGGGGATGCGCACGTCGGCATAGCCGCTGAGCGAAGGGTCGCCGCGGAAGATGGTCCAGTCGGCGCCGCCTCCCCCGTCCCCGTTTCGGGAACAGGCGGCCAGAAGCAGGGCCAGTCCTATGAGCGCGCCCCTCTTCATCCTTTCTGCAGGTACAGGGCGCCGGTCGGACACAGCGCGGCCAGGGATTCGGAGGCGTGGGAACGGCTCTCTTCCGGGATGTCCACCTCCATCTCGAAGCCGCGCTTCTTGAAGGTGAAGGCATCCTCGCTGTTGAGCACGCAGAGCCCGCAGCGTATGCATTTCGCAGGCTCGAACCAGAGCGCGCCGTGGATGTGCCGGCGGAGCTTGAAGGGCAGGCGGGAATCGAGTCCGAAGCGGGACGACTTGATCCCGGCTTCGGTCGCAAGCGTGCGCAGGCGGCAGTCGTGACGGGCCGTGCAGGCGCAGTGCAGACAGGTGGAAGGCGTATCCACCTCGGTGCGGAGCCGTATCTTCTCGGCTTCGCTGAAGGCACCGATGCGCGAGGTGAAGGCGCTCCGGTCCGGCCGCTCCACATCTTCGGGACGGCCGCTGACCGCGATTTCTTCCATGGCGGCCAGCTCCCGGATGATGCCGCGGATGTCCACGTGGGCGTCCACCGTGCCGCGGCGGCACACCTTCTCACAGGGGGCCGTGCAGTCGTCGCAGCCCACGGCGGGCAGGGCGAAGACGGCGGCGAGCAGCCGGCGGCCGGCGGCGTAATCCTGCCGGTCCCAGGCGTCCAGGACCCCTTCTACGTTGAGTTTCTGCGGACAGGCGACGCTGCAGGGGGCCTCGCAGTCGGCCCGGTGGTCGCTGAGCAGCAGCTCCAGGGCCATCTTGCGCAGCGCGCGCACTTCTTCCGAATCCGTGTCGATGACCATGCCTTCCGCCGCCCGGGTGGAACAGGACGGAATCATCTGGCCGCTGGCGGCGTCACGCACCATGCAGACCATGCAGGAGGCCTGGTGGGCGGCATCCTGCGCATAACACAGGGTGGGCACGGAGATGCCTTCGCGGCGGCAGACATCCAGCAGGGTCTCCCCTTCCCGCGCTTGTACGCTTCTGTCGTTGATCGTCAGTTTCATCGGGGCACTTTGTGTATGGCGTCGTAACTGCACGCGCCGATGCAGAGGTTGCACTGGGTGCAGCGCTCCGTGTTGATGCGGTGCTTCTCATAAGGGGTATAGGCGATCGCGTCGGCCGGGCAGACCTTGGCGCACTTGGTGCAGCCGACGCAGTCGTCGCCGATCTCGAAGCGCACCATGTCCTTGCAGGTGCCGGTACGGCAGACGCCGGCCAGGTGCTCGCGGTATTCGTCCATGAAGTAGCGAAGGGTGGACAGGACGGGGTTCGGAGCCGTCTTGCCCAGGCCGCAGAGGGCGGCGCGGGTGATGGCCTGCGCGAGTTCTTCCAGCAGGGTGAGGTCCTCTTCCCTGCCCTTCCCGGAGCAGATGCGGTCCAGGATGTCCAGCATGCGGCGCAGGCCCACGCGGCAGAAAGTGCACTTGCCGCAGGACTCCCCGCTCGTGAATTCGGTGAAATAGCGGGCCACGTCCACCATGCAGCTGTCCTCGCCCAGGACGACCAGGCCGCCGGAGCCCATGATGGCACCGAGCCCCTTGAGGGCCTCGTAATCGACGGCGGTGTCGCAGTCCCGGGCAGGGATGCAGCCGCCGGAAGGGCCGCCGGTCTGGACGGCTTTCAATTTCGTGTCCCCTTCGAGTCCGCCGCCGATCTCGTAGATGATCTGGTTCAGGGTGGTCCCCATCGGGACCTCGATGAGTCCTCCGTGGTTGACCTTGCCGACCAGGGCGAAGACTTTGGTCCCCTTGCTGCTCTCCGTGCCGACCACGCTGTAGGCGGCCGCGCCCTCGCGCAGGATGTAAGGCACCTGGCTGAGCGACTCGACATTGTTGATCAGGGTGGGACACCCGTCCAGGCCCCGGACCGCCGGATAGGGCGGACGCAGGTTGGGGAAGCCGCGCCTGCCTTCGATGGAATTGATCAGGGCCGTCTCTTCGCCGCAGACGAAGGCGCCCGCTCCCTCGAAGATGCGGATGTCGAAGCTGAAGCCGCTCCCGCGGATGTCCTTCCCCAGGTAGCCGCGTTCCCGGCACATCTGCAGGGCCTTGCGGGTGCGGATGACGGCCTGCGGATACTCCGCGCGGATGTAGAAGATGCCCTCCTGCGCCCCGACGGCGTAGGCGGCGATCAGCATGCCTTCGATGACGCGCATCGGGTAGGATTCCAGCAGGATGCGGTCCATGAAGGCCCCCGGGTCCCCTTCGTCGCCGTTGCAGATGACGTATTTGCGGGGCGCGTCCCCGCCGGCCACCAGCTCCCACTTCCTTCCGGAGGGGAAACCGCCGCCGCCCCGGCCGCGCAGGCCGCTCGCCAGCACTTCGTCGATGACCTGGCGCGGGCTCATCTCCCGCAGGACGCGTTCGAGCGCACGGAAGCCGCCTTGGGCCGCGTATTCGTCGAAATCCAGCGGAGCCATGTGGCCGTAGCCTTCGGTGGAGATGCGTTCCTGCCCGGCGAAGAAATCGTTGATCGTCCGGGTGCGGGCCTCCTCGGGCGTCCAGATGTCGCTTTCCCAGACCGTGTCGGTCTGGAAATGGTCCAGACGGCGGAACAGTCGGTTGCGGAAACGCTGCAGGGGGCTTCCGGCTTCAAAATGGTTCAGCAGGATCTCCCGGACGTCCTCCGGCCGGACCTTGGGATAGCGGATGATGCGGCCGTCGGGCAGGGCCACGTCCACGAGGGGGACCTGGTTGCAGGCGCCCACGCAGCTGACGGGCTTGATCCGGACGGGCAGGTCCAGTTCCCGGCAGGCCTCGCCCACCGCCTCGAAGATCTCCGCGGTGCCGCTGGCCTGGCAGCAGTTCTCCATTCCGAGGCGGATTTCCCCGAGCACCCGGCCTTCCTCCTCTTCCGCTTCGGCGGCTTCCTGCCGCGCGGTCTGGGCGTTGAAGGCGTCGATGACTTCGTCCACCCTGCCCGGCTGGACATGGCCGTAGATTTTCTGGTCGATCTGGACGGCCGGCGCCAGGGCGCAACAGCCCAGACAGCCGATCTTCTCGATGGAGAAGCGGCCGTCCTCCGTCGTGATCGTATCGCTTTCCATCTTGAGCTCGCGGCGGAAGGCGTCATAGACAAGATCCGCCCCCTTGACGTGGCAGGCGGTGCCGTTGCAGACCTTGATGGTGTGCTTGCCGTAGGGGACAAGGCGGAACTGCGAATAGAAGGTCGAGACGCTGACCACCTGCGCCCGGGTGATCTCCGTACGCTCATAGACCCGTTCCAGGGCCTCGGAACGCAGGTAGTTGAACTCCTCCTGCAGGGCCTGGAGCAGCGGAATCACGCGGTCGGGACTTGTCCCGACGCGGTCGATGACCGCATCCGTGCGTTCCAGCACGGCGCGGAGTTCGGCGGCCGCCTTTTCCCTGCAATCCGTTCCGCACATACTACCCGGCGCTTACACAATAGAGATGATCCGTACTCCGGACGATGATCTTGCCGTCGGTGAAGGCCGGCGTGGCGAAGGTTGCCTCGCCCGTGTTCACGGTCTGCAGCAGGGTCAGCTTGCCGTCGTTGCGGAAGATGTACATGTTGCCTTCCGTCCCGAAGAGGTAGATCTTGCCTTCCACCAGCATGGGGGAAGCATAGAACTGGGTCCCCAGGTCCTGCTCCGCGAGGATCTCCCCGCTCTTGGCATCGTAGCAGATGAGCATGCCGTAGCTCGTGGCCACATAGACGTAGTCCTGGGTCGCCACCGGGCTGGAGACTTCGGGGAGATAGTCGCTGACCCGCCAGAGTTCGCTCCCGTCGCGGCCGTCCACGGCCACCAGGGCGGCGTATTCGCTGGCCCCGTAGATGATGCCGTTGGAGCTGCAGGGGCTCGAGCCCACTTCCCCGCTCATGCAGTTCACGCTCCAGAGCTGTTCGCCGTTGTCAGGGTTGTAGGCCGTCAGGGCCGGGTTGCCCATGACGACCAGCTGGGCCTTGCGGTCCACGTAGGCGATGACCGGAGAACTCCAGGTGGCCTTCTCCGTACGGTTCTTGCTCCAGCGTACGCTGCCGTCGCGCAGGTTCAGGGCGATGAGCTTGCCGTCGCTGTCGTTGTCGTACTGGACGATGACCTCACTGCCGTAGATGAGCAGCGAAGAGGCGAAGCCGTAGTGGTTGTCCGGAACGCCCAGGTTCTTGGCCCACAGACGATTGCCGTCCAAGTCGGCGCAGAGGATGTCGCCGGTGGCGAAGATGGCGCAGACCACGCTGCCGTCCGTCGCCACGGTCGAGGCGGCGAGGCCGGTATCGTCGTTGACCCGCGGCATGGCGGCGGGCGATCCGGGGATGCCCTCGGCGGAGAGGGTCCAGCGCAGTTCGCCGGTCAGCAGGTCGAAGCAATACAGCTCGCGCGCCCCGTCATCCGCTCCGCTGAGGAAGATGTTGCGCCCGTTCAGCACGGGAGAATTGAATCCGGCCTTGGGCACGGTGGTCTTCCAGGCGATGTTCGAGCCCCCGGCGAGGTCCCAGCGGGTCGGGACGCCGCGGGCGTTGGACTGCCCGTTGGAGTTGTTGCCGCGGAAGGCGTTGTGGGTGACGGTCGAGAGGACGGGCTCGGCCGGTTCCGCCGGGGTTTCCGCCTCCCCTGCCTCGGCCGGGGCGGCTTCTTCGGCGGCGTCCTGCGTCTGGGCGGGCGCCTCCTCCGTTTCTTCCGGAGCGACGTACGCGGTATCGAAAACCTCCTCTTCCGGGACTTCCATCGCCTCTTCCTGCTGCGCCAGCAGCTTGCGCTCGGCGCGTTTTTCCCCCAGGGAGGCATAGAAGGGCGACGAGAGGAAGGCGAAGACCAGGGCTGCGGCGGCTACGATCCCGGCTCCGCCCAGCACATAGCGGCGGGCCTTGGACTGGACGAGCCAGTCGTCCACCGGGTCGATATCCTTCTCCGGCAGTTCCTTGACATTCTCGAAATAGAGACGCAGGGCGGCAGTCATCACGATGAGCATGCCCAGCAGCAGCCAGATGCCGGTCTTGAGATGGCTCTTCTGCGTGAAATAGGCCCGGCGGGCCAGCAGGTCGAGTTCGCGTATCTGCGCCTGGAGCTGCGGGTTGTCGGCGTTGACGTCATTGAGCGACTTGAGGGTCTCGGCCACGTCCGTCTGGAGCGGGGTCAGCTTCCGCACCTGGAAGTAGTTGGTGACCAGCATGATCGACAGGGTCAGGGCGAAGACGGCCGTCACGGCGGCGATATTGCGGTAGAGTTTCTTCATTTCAGGTTCTGGGGGCAATAGCTGAAACACTTCCCGCAGGCGACGCAGCGGGCGTGGTTGATCTCATATTGTTTGCGGCCGCGCTTGAGCGACAGGCGGACCAGCTTGACGCCGATCACCAGGCCGATCATCAGGCCGGCGAGGGTGGCGTACAGCAGGAAGGCGGCCTGCACCTGCTCGACGGAGTGGATGAGGTCCTCCAGGGTGCGTCCCTGGCTGTAGAAAGCCTCCACCTCGGGGAGCATCTCCGCGTCGGGATGCTGTTCGGCATACATGACCTGCTCGTACAGATGCACCTCGCGGTGTCCGCGGGCGAGCTGCGGGGCCGCCTGGCGCATCAGCAGTCCGCCGGCGGCCATCAGGACGGGGATGATGAGGAAGTACAGCAGCACGCGGCGCACGCCGGTGCGGCTGCGCTCCTGCACCTGGTTGGCATAGGGGGCGTCGATGGCGTCCACCGGGCAGGAATTGTGGCAGAGCTCGCAGTTGATGCAGGCTTTCGGGGTGATCCCGAAACGGAAGACCTGCACGGAAGAGAACAGGCTCAGCAGGGCGCCGTACGGACAGATGAAGCGGCAGAAGGGCCGGCCGGTGAAGATGGACATCACCAGCAGGATGACCCCGAAGCTGATGACGCCGACGTCCCCGCCCAGGCGGAAGATCCCGATGAAGGGATCGAACTGGCAGATGAGGAAGCGGGTCCGCGTCAGGGCGTAGAGCAGGGCGAAGGCCAGGTAGATCCAGGGGATGACGCCGAGCGCCCCGGCGACGGCCTTGTTGATGCGGAAGTTCCGGACGTTGACCAGGTCCTGCAGGGCTCCGAAGGGACAGGCTCCGGCGCAGAACACGCGGCCGAAAAGCAGGGCGAAGACAAGGGGGATGAAGAAAAGGAGGAAGACCGCCAGCGGGAGGCTGTAGCTGTTGTCCACGAAGGCGAGGGCCACGTTCTGGATGGCGCCGATGCTGCACACGCAGCCGCCCCGCAGGACCCCGAAATACAGCACGGAGACGATGGAGGACCACAGCACCGGACCGCGGGTCCGCCTGCGATAGACGGCCCAGGTCGTGATGCCGAGCAGCAACAGGAACATGCTCACGTCCAGGACGTCCCAGAGCCGCTCGTTGGGGACGGCGTAGCTGTATTCCGGATACTGGTAGCCGGATTCGAAGTCGGGCCGCGGGAAGCGGCTGATCAGGGGGAGGAGCGTTCTCATGCCTGGTCCTTCATCTGGTAGGCCTGTTCATAGGGGACGCGGGTCAGGGCGCCCGAGGCGCAGACCGTGGCGATCTTGCATTCGTTGCAGTTCAGGCAGAGGTCCTGGCGCACCTGCAGGAAGAGCGAGCCGTTGCCGAAGGAACTGCAGCCCTTGACGCATTTGCCGCAGCCGTTGCACAGATCCTCGTCGATGGTGTATTCGAAGTAGGGATCCTCGATGAACTTGCGCTGGATGGCGCCGGTCGGGCAGATCATGTTCTCCGCCGCCGTATTGAGTTCCTTGGCGTTGGTCCGGTAATAGCCGCCGCAGAGGTCGCAGTAGCCACAGACCTTGTTGGCGTGGACGCAGCGCACGGCCGAAACGGGCATCACGCAGTCGGTTTCGCAGCGGCCGCACTGGATGCATTTCAGCGGATCGATCTGCCAGTACAGGCTGGCCTGGGCGCCTTTCCTGACCTTGGTGGCCGCCACGCCTCCGGTGGCGAGGATACCGCCGCCCGCCAGGGCGCTGCCCAACTTCCGGAAGAACTCCCGGCGCCGGATGGGGGCATTCATTTCCTTCTTCTCCATAGGGCTAGACCTTGACCCCGCGGCGAAGCGGGCAGTTCAACGCGCACAGCGCACAAGCGGCGGAGACGGACTCCCCCGCCGCCGCCCGGGCCAGGCGCTCGTCATACCGATAGACGGACAGGCCGTGACGGCCGGCCGCGAGGATGCGTCCGTCGGCGGTAATCCGTACTTCATAGGCATCGCTCCCGCCTCCGAGCGCCTTCTTGTTGAGCAGGACGCTACGGAAACTCCCGTCGCTGCCGTAGCAGCTGACGCGCGGAATGCCCTTCTCCGAGGCGATGAGCTCCCCGTTCGGAGAGACGGTCAGGTGGACCGGATTGCAGCAGCCGCTGAAATGGCCCGCCGCGGTTCCGGCCGTCCCGAAGGCGGCCAGGAACTCCCCGTCGGAGGTGTAGCTCTCCACCAGGTGGCGGCCCGGATTGGAGCAGTAGATGACGTCGCCCCGGTGGGTGATGCCGAAGGAATAACTCGGGACGACGAAGCCCTGCGGACTCCGGAAATAACGCTCCAGGCTGCCGTCCTTGCGATATTTCCAGATCTGCTTGGCGCCCGCGTCGGTGACGAAGACCCCGCTGCCGTTCACGGTCAGGGAGCAGTAGTCGGCATCGTCGCTGCAGGCGTCCCAGCCGTCCAGCTGCGTCCCGTCCGCGCCGAACACGGCGATGCGGGCCGGAAACAGGACGTAGAGCCTGTCCCCGTCGGCGGCCAGGTCGCGGACATCCTCCCCGACGGGGAAATCCCCGGCGGCGTTCCCGTCGGGATCAAAGAGCAGCAGCCTGTCCCCGCAGGCGGCGGCGAGGCGCTCCTCCCAAAGTTCGAACGCGGCGACCTCCCCCGGCGTCCGGAAGGAGACGATGCGTCGATAGGGCGAGACGGAAGTGTCGCCGTCGCTGATGACGAAGGGCTTGGCGTCGCTGTCGTAGAACAGCTCGTCCGGCCGTCTGGCCATCTTCCAGAGCAGGGTGCCTGCCGTACCCGCGATGACGCCACCGGCCAGGGCGGAGCCGCCGAGGCGGAGGAAATCCTTGCGGGAATATCGCTTCTTATTCTTGTCTTCCATGGCTGGAATCAGTTGATTTTCAAACATACGACCTGGTGCGAGTCGCGCAGGACCAGGTGCCCGTCGGCATAGGCCATGGGCCCCCAGGCGTCCACGCCTTCGTCGAGGATCTGCTGCTTGCGCACCAGGTCCATCCCGCCCCTGCGCAGGCGATAGACGGAGAGCACCCCGTTCTCGTCGAAGGCGAAGAGGCAGTCCCGGATGACCAGGTACGGGCCCAGGCCGAACTTCTCGTCCGGCTCCGAGCGCCAGATGCTCGTGTGCAGGTCGGAGGGATCATAGCAGACGATGCGCTCCCGGGGACCGCCGGCGTCCTTGGGGAGGATGGAGATGACCATCCCGTCATAGAGGATGGGCGTCTGCTGCTCCGCCGACAGGCCCTTGTCGGATTTGTACTGCTCGAGGATGTCCGCCTTCCAGGCGCTGCCGTTGCGGGTGACTTCCAGCAGGGCCCCGCCCGTGCCGTAGCCGGCCACCAGGAAGACCCGGCTGGAGGAGAGGCGCAGCGGCGACGGGGCGACCACGGAAGGCTGCCACTTGCCCGTGTTCCAGAGCAGGGCGCCCCGGTCCCCCGCTTCGGCGGAGACGCCGCAGACGCCGCCCACGCCCACATAGACGTAGGTCCGCTTGCCGCCCAGCTCCATCGGCATGACGGAGGAATGGCTCATGCTGTATTTGACGCTGTTGGGGGTGGTCCAGCGGACTTCCCCCGTCATCACGTCCAGGCCCGCCATCAGGACTTCCTCGCCGGCCGGGGCGATGACCAGGGTGCCGTCTTCGACCAGCGGGCACTGGCCCGTGTACCAGAAGGGCACCTCGGTCGAGAAGGCCTGCTGCATGTCCAGGCTCCATTTCAGTTCCCCGCTGAGGGGGTCGCAGCACATGATGTGGCCTTCCGGGCCGATGGTGACGACATAGCCGTCGCCGACGGCGGGAATGGTGCGGGAGAAGCCGTGGTTGCGCTTCATCCGGACGCGGTACCAGCGGCGCCAGAGCTCCTGTCCCGTCTCCAGGGAGAAGCAGCGGAGCATGTCGGAGAGCAGGGTCTCGTCATAATCCAGGACATAGACCCGCCCCTTGTAGATGGCCGGGGCGGCGTGGCCCTCCCCCGTCGTGAACGACCAGAGGACGGGGAAATCCGCATCCAGGGCCGGTTCCGGAGCGCTCCGGACGATGTTGTCCCGGCCGGCGCCGCGGAAGCCGGCCCAGACTTCCTGGTAGCCGGAGCCGGGAGCCGGGGCGTCGTAGCTGAGGAAATATTCCCCGACCACCACGTCGTCCGCCTTGCGGGCAAGTCCCTCGGGCCGGTTGTCCGCGCCGGGCTCCTGGGTGGACAGCTTCCGGTACGGATCGTACAGGTGCCAGCCGACCAGCAGCAGGGCGTAGAACACGGCCAGCGCCGCGGTAATCCGGGTCAGGTTTTTCTTGCTCATCGGGCGAAAGGCTTCTTTCGAAGAAAGAAAGATTCTTGCAAAAATAATGCAAAAATGCCATGCTCCAAATCTTGAAGCATGGCATTTCAGCTTTTAAGGGTATAAGTGCGCTATTTCACCTCGATGGTGACGATGCGACCCTTGATCGGAGCGTCGCCAGGCATGACGTCAGCCTTGGTCTCGATGTTGGCGGCGTTGTAGCCGAACTGGTTCACGAGGATGTTCTTGACGTACTCGGCGCGCTGATTGGACAGGCGGTCGTTGGCCTCGCGGGTACCGGTGCCGAGGTCGGCGCAGCCGGTGACGAGGAGCTTCTGGTCCTTCTTGAAGGTATTCTCGGCGTAGTACTCGAGACGGGCGAGTTCACGGCCGGTGAGGGTGGCCTTTCCGAGGTCGAAGTAGAGGATCTCGGGAACGGCGATGACTTGCTCGACGGTGGCCGGGCTGAAGCGGTTGTTCTCATACTTGTAGGTCTCGCCGTTTCTCAGGCCCTGGAGCATGTTCTCATACTGGGAGACACGGGCGGCCAGTGCGGAGGCGTTGCGCTCGGCTTCGGCAGCCTTGCTGTTGGCGGCGTTGAGCTGGTTGCGGAGGTCGTCGATGGCGCGGGTGTCGGGCTTCGGGGTCTCAGGACGCTGGAAGCCGCGCTTGCCGAGGTCGATGACCAGGCCGGCGGTACCGCTCAGGGCGGTGGTGAAGCGGCCGTGGTCGCGGTAGCGGCGCTCGGCGCTGGTGACGGCGGAGAGGTCGATGGCCAGGCTCACGCGGTTGCTCACGCGGAACTGGTTCATCAGACCGCCGCCCACGGCGAGGTTCTTGCGGGTGGCGCCGTCATAGCCGGCGAAGATGCCGCCGCTGCGCACGTAGAGGATGGGGTTCCAGACGCGGTTCTGCTTGTATTTGGCCGTGCTGGCGATGTTCCACATGGCATCGAGATAAGCCAGGTTGTAGCTGAAAGGGTTGTCTGCGGAGAACCAGCCCTTCGGATCGGCAGGCGAGTTCTGCAGACCCAGGTAACCGCCGCGGAAACCGATGGCCGGGGTGAACCACTTGCCGACATAGGCGCTGACAGCGGGATTGTTCGGGATGGAGAAGGCCTTGTTGTCA
>JAEEGL015194612.1_pt1 | contig 11056 bp, 10 predicted proteins | sample 9134231 | NCBI WGS metagenome assembly JAEEGL01 (sample SAMN16246548, study PRJNA631951) | gut metagenome | biome: gut microbiome; feature: rumen; material: fiber-attached | host: Bos | place: Iran: Karaj | collected 2018-10
CGCAGATGCTCCGAGGAGTACACAGAGAGCCATTCGGAATAAAGCGTAAATTACTTTTCTCTCAGCGAGTTTGCTCCGTGCCCTCAATGGAGCACATGCGACCTCTGAGAACTCTAAACAAATCAGAGTATTAAGAAAAAACTCTGTGCTCTCCGTGGCTCCGTGGGGGGATAAAATTCAACCGTACAGGTCGAAAAATTTTCAACAGAAGACATTCCTTTTTACATTATAATTCGTACCTTTGCACCGGAAAATTTAGAAAGTATAACGAGTCCCCGTATTCCTAATGGTATCCGCTATGCTTATAATTCAATTAACTATAAAACTCAATGAATAAGAAAACATTACTCATGCTTGCATTGTCAGTGGCTACACTCAGCGGCGCCGCAAGCAATCACGATTCAGAGACAAAGAATGAGGACACCCTGTCAGTAGCATTAAAAGGTAACTTCCGCTATTGCAACACCTACGAGCAGTTTGTAAACAAGGACTGGAAAAAGCTCGACACACTCTATTGCGAAGGACACAGCAAGAGTCACCAGCTATGGGTAGGAGGCAACGACTTCAAGTTTACAACAGGCGACAAGAATACTGACAAAGCTCTCAAGAAGGATGCTTTCATCGTGATGGTGAACGACACGATGTACATCAACTGCCGTAACCTGCGATTTGAGAAGACAAGCTTCGGAAGCGGATACACAAAAGCCAAGAACGTAGGAGCACACAGCCTGTTGTTCGTCAACACGATGATAGGCAAGGAAGCACAGAGCAAGCAGGCTATGTCTGGCTTCATGTTCGGTGCAATCGGTGGTGCAATCAGTGCCAGCCAGCAGATGAAGCAACAGGTATGCTACATAGTATCATCTGGAGCTGACGCCAAGGGCAACGTCAACATACGTTTCGTCAACGACGAACTTGTGGAGAAGATGCTCGCCAAGCACGAAGGACTCCTCAAGGTATATTACTCAGAAAGGAAAAAGACAAAGCGTCAGTTGGCTACACACGTCCTCCCATTGCTCGAGAAGGCAGGCATCTTTGAGCCTAAGAATGAAGCTAACAAACCAGCATGGGAATAAGATACACACCCGACTAATAACAAAAAAACTAAGCCTCACACCGAGACTTAGTTTTTTTGTTTTTTATGGCTTCACCACCACCTCATGTGTCTTCATCCTAATCACACGGTCATTTTCAAGAGTGAGGGTAACAAAGAAACAAGCCTTAGTTTCCGCCTCTACCATAGCATCAGAGTTCATCCTCATGGTGATACGCACTGGAGCCATAGGATGGTAGGCAAGGAAACGACTAACAGGAATGTCAAGGATATCTGCCTTACTTGTCACGACCTGTTTGTCAGCCGTAACGATAAAAGGATATTTGGAATCATGATAACCCATGACGGTAAACAAGTCATTAAGAGACTCGCCAGCCTTACGACCACAGATATCAATATCGGACGTAATCGTCATATCCTTGACTGGAGTGGTACGATATTGAAGCACGACAAGATTTGCTCTCGTGATATGATAATAGGCATCAAGCTGACGCTCTATCGTCTCGTCATAGTAGTCAGAGTGGAGAGGCTCAAGCACGTAAGACACAAAACTGCTGTCGAGTTCGCCAGCATCATACATCTCAGGCCATGACGATGACTGAGGGTATTTGCTCAATCTCTCCCACACATCATCATTGGTAATGAAGCCCAACAATGCCTTTCCAATACTTACCGTATCACCTGTATTGAGTGTGGTCTTTTGCTCATACGTGTTACCCTGGTCATCAGTAACAACCTCACTCTTTCCACAATAAGCCCATCCACGTGTACACTCTGGTGCCTCATACACCACACGTGTCCTTCCACCAACTAATTTATCATCGTCATCACCACATGACATGAGCATGAGGCAGAAGAATGACAAAGTCATAAGAATCCTGTTGTTCATATATATTATTTTTATATTTCACATTTCTGCAAACTTTTTTTAAAAACGAAAATTTGGAAAATTCCTTAACATCTATATATGCCGCCAAGCGGCCAATTAGAAAAACAAAAGAACTTTTCTCACCGACCGAATGGGAGGTAAAACATAGGAAAACAAAAGAAAACATTTTTTATTGTTTTTTATTTGTTTTTATCTGTTTTTTCGTCCGCACCTTTAGTGCGATTTCCTACCAAAACAAATAATAATTTTCTTTAATTTTCTAAATTTTCGTTTAACGGATTCACTTCAGTATTGAACTCCGTAAGTATCTGTTCTATGTAGATATCCTTATCGGTAATACCAAAGCCTTCCTTCTTGAGTTTGAGTTTACGCTTCTGTACTGCAGGTTTCTGTATGTCGAAGAATCGACCTATCTCATCATTTGTCAGGTTGAGACGTATGAGCATACACAGACGGTAGTCATCCTCAGCAAAGTCAGGATGAGCGGAACGGAGAGCACGCATATAACCATTATCTGTATCGTTGAGTAGGTTCTCAATATTTGTCCAGTCATTATCTGTACAGATAATCTTGTCCCTACGTCCCCAGAAACGGCTGTCGGAATCCTGACTGTTATCCTGCGAGAGCAGATTATGGATAAGTCCCGTCTTGGCATCAGCTATGTGTTTCTGAATACTTGCACGGTCATGTGTCTGGCGTGTTATTACCGCCTGTTGCGACTTAATCATATCGCTCTTGTGTTCTATCTCGTCTTCCTTGACAGCAATCTCCTCATCCTTCTCAGCTATCTCACGAAGATGTTTGAGGCGCATGGTCTCCTTACGCATCTGATGGTACTTGACAAGGAAAAGAAGCGATAAGATGAGCGTCGTAATGATGGATATGAACACTACCTTATTTTTGAACGTACGGAGTGCAACTTCCTGTTCCTGTTTCTCATGCTCTATATTAGCCTTATAATATGCGTTCTTCTCAGCCATACCTTTAAGAAACGCTTTCTGAGCAAATGCCATTGAATAGTCGTAATATTGACTTGCCTCCTTATACTCGCGAAGACCCATACTTACCTTGGCAAGCAACGTGTATGCCTTGGAACGAACAGTGATATTGTTTGTACCTATACATACCTGAAGTATCTTCTTTGACTGAGAGAGTGAGTCACACTGATAGAAGTAATCAGCAAGTCCGAGCAATGACTCCTCTGAGTAACGTCGTAGTCCACACGAAAAGGCTCGCTTGGCATATTCAAGTCCACGCTTGTGGTCTCCCTGTGTCTTGTATATGTTTGAGATACTCAGGAGAGCCATGTGTTTCATCTGTGCATCATCATGTCTGTTGGCAAGGTCGAGAGCTTTGCCATATATCTGTAGTGCCTTGTCGGTATTACCAGCACAAGCATGACAATAAGCCACATTGAGAAGTATGGTGATATGGTTGGACTCTGAGTCCTTAACACGCTCATATCCTTTGAGGGCTTCGTTAGCAACGGTGATGGCTTCCTTCGGATTACTCCACACCAGTTTCTGACTTAGGAGGTTGTTGGCACAGTAGTAAGTGTGCCACTCACCACAAGACTTGGATATGGCAATAGCCTTGCGCCATAGGTCTTCGCTATGCTTTGTACTGTCAAGCTGTGAATAGTGAATACCCATAAGGTAGCAGCTCTTCGCATAGAGACGTAACGTCCTACTATCGGAAGTAGTTCCATCTTCTGTCTCGTCATGGTAATAGGAATAGGCGTATTCCACATTAGCCTTGTCACTCACACGTCTGCCATCAAGATGGTTTACCTCCGCCCGAAGGAGATGATAGAGGGCACGCTCGGCATCATTCATACCGTTGTAGCTACTCTTATTGAGAAAGTACGTAGCACTATCAGTATTGTTAGGCACGAATGACTCAGCCATCCGCAGGGTACGACTAATAGACTTATCCTTGCATCCCGTGAGCAGCAAGGAAAAGGCAATAAGCATTATGGTTATTCTGTATTTCATAGAATTGGGCTTGATAAGTTTTTTAGATATGCAAAGATACTATGTTTTTCTAAAACATGCAACACAGATACTTGTATTATTCACAACAATAGCTATCCACATTGAAACTTGAGTACATATTTTCATCTTATCAACATCTTACCACAATAATAAAGGTGCAGATAAATAATACCATCCGCACCTTTCTGCTTATTGTTATTTGAACCTTGCCTTATATTCTGCATAGAATGTTTTTTCTGAAGTCTTCAGTTCGGCTTCTCTGCCTTTGAATTTGTCCATCACGTATTCGTAAGTATGTTCCATCTTTATTGGGATGGTGATTCTGAAGGTTAATTCGTTGTATTTCTCCTCTGGTATGGAATCAAACTTGATGATACAGGATGGTTCTAACCATGTTTCCTTAGTCAGTAGCTTATCCACTGTCTTTGGCACATCCTTATCAAGCATATATGTGAGTGTTGGATTCTCTATGCCATGAGGCATATACAGCTGGTCGCTGACCACATCGAAGAACTGGGCAAGATTCTCACCCTTTTCTTTTCCGAACAGCGTCTTGTCACAGGTTATTTGCACTTCACCATTTATGTAGGCTGTATAAAACTTTATCCAAGGATAATGTATTCCTTCTTTTATACTCTTCTTGTGTGCATCCTGTAATGGCTTCGTCTTTGTTTTGAAATACACGTATGTTGAGTCAATAAAACTATACCAGCCTCTGAAATTCAGCCCTTCCTTCTCCATGAGTTTACTTTGGTAACTTTCACGAAAAAAATTATATTCCAAAGTCATAGTTAAATAATCATTAAATGGAGAATTTGCATTGTGTGGGTCATACGCATCATTATGATGTGACATCTTTATGTTCAAGCGATTAATATACCCACCGTCTTCCATTAATCCAAATGGATCGTCATCAGATGTATCACGCCAGTATGGTTCTTCTTCTATAACACCCTCTACTTTGTTCTTCTCACAAGATGACAACGTGAAAAGAACAAGTGACAACATGATAAATATTTTTGTTTTCATATTCGGTTATCTTATTTTGAAATCATATATCATCTCTATATCTCTATTCCAATTCTTATCTTCATGGAATTTACGAATCCAATTGCCAGTCAATGTAAACCATTGCGTGTTGTCTTCACCATATTGTCCCCATCCCCAATTGAATCCAATCATCGTGATTTCTGGCGAACTGTATGTTTCTTCGAATCTGTGAAGAAGAGGTGGAAGAAGCATTTCTTTGGGATCTTTATTATTCGGGAAGTTGTCATATACCCATTCGTAATAGTTTACCGTCACTTTACGCTCACGTCTATATCTATCAGCTATAAAGGTATGTCCTATATTATTATCTCCCTTATTTGACTTTTTTAATGCACGTGTTTGCAAGCTATTAAACGCAGATAATAATACTGGCATTTCATTTAAAAGACTTTGACATAATTTTTGTGTATCATATTCAGAATATTTACACGTTATTCCGTATGCAGGGAATACTGTTCCTTTTAAGTTATAAAAAATAGCTGTAGAATTGTCATTTCCATAAGTTGTATCAAGTAATTTGCCCACATTTGCTATAAGTGGAGCTGAGGAAGAATCCGTATGAATATGCATATTGTCCCAAATATCTGTTGTATAATCACTTTGTAACATTTCGAAATGATTGACATTACCATTACAAGATGCTTTTGAAGGGGCTTTTTCTGGAACATTAATATGCGTATGTAAGAAATACAACATTTGTGCTCCTGCAATTGCCGTACATCCAGCAGGAACTCTCTCATCATAAGAATCTGACTTTAATGGACAATAACTATTATATGGATGAAATTGATGCCATTCAGTTTTAATAAGTCTATCAATTGAATCATAGACTTGTGAATATGTATAACTACCTCGAAATTCGTAGTGACCGTCAGGTATTATAATATCATCTCCTATACCTCTTGTTTTGTTTTTCTCCCTTATATATTCATTTGGATTGGAAACTGATTTCCAGAAATTCTGATTATTCGTGATTTCCTCTGATGAAAAATTCAATTGATTGTTACTGATATGTTTTATTGTTTTCATATCATTGGCAATCGTGCCTACCCATGCAGATAAACCTTCATTTTTTGACGCTTCCTCGTATGTTCCCACACTACTTTCTGCAAGAACAGCAGGAACACGTGTATCTGATGCATAAATTGTCCAACCACCATTTGGATGGTTCACTATGTACATCAATGTGTCGTTTGTCACATCTTTGTAACATTCAACCTGAAATCCAGCATCAATGTTGCCTCTTGTTTGATGATATTGTGCCCTGCACAATGTCTCTACGTCATCAATAGTTACAAAATGGCTTGAAGTGTTCAAATCACTTTGTGAAATTAATGCAGTTTCATCGTTATCTGTGCAACCAACTAATAATAGTAAAATTGCTAATTTAAGTATTTTCATATTAGACGTTATTTTATATCGTATGCAAATGTATGATTTTCTAATGAAATATATAATATGAGTAGTAAAAAAAATGTGATATAGAAAGTATTTTGCACGTTGTGACTCTAATTTGACCTATTTCTGAGTTTTTTCATTCGTATTCAATCAATATTTATTTTTATATACATATCAACAGGGTATAATATTTCAAAGTTGAGAACTTTTGTCATAAAATTCTCAACTTTTGAGAATAAGTTGCGCGACCTTCATTTTTTGCAATTTCTAAAATATACTGCGGAATAATAGTCTCATTACTGCGCAGTATTGAGATCATTATTCCGCAGTAGTTATTCTCATGCTCTGTTATGCCACTTAGTTTTACAGTTGTTTAACGGATGTTTAAGATATTGGTATAAATCAAAAATAAGGCAAGTTCCACAAAATCAACTTTTGGCTATTTGTATGGCTTGCGATGATGAATTATTTGAACCTAAGCACCGTCTGTTCGCCAAGAACTGTGATGGTTACGCCTTCCTTGAGATTCTTGAAGAATGCCTCGGAACGTGGATACCAGTTCTCACGATAACCCCAAGCAACCTTGTTGACAGCCTCAGTACATGCAGGGTCAACAGCCTTGGCACGCATAATCTTGTCGTATGCAAGGTTGAACTGCTTGCTTCGGTCAAGCTGGTTGGTGGTTGGTACACGGGAGATACAACTTGCATCATAGAGGTAAGCCCATCCGTATGTAGGGTCAAAGCCGTATGATTTCTTGCACCACTGGTGTGCCTTGAGATATTGTTTCTTCTCGAAGTATAATTTAGCAATGGAATGTGCATAACGAGCCTTCATCTTGTCACTCTTCTCCAGTTCGATGGCTTCTTCCATATAACGAAGTGCTCCCTTCTCATCCTTCTGCTCTATGAGACGGTTTGCCTTGGCAATGGCAGCACGTGGAGTTGGATGAATGGCATATACATAGTCGGAAGTCTTGAAATAAGTATCACTACCCTTACAGCCGAACCATTCGAGCACCTTGAGTACAGCATCAAGATATTCGAGGTCTTCCTTGTGATTTTCTATTTCTACAGAGTAGATACGTTCAAGAATCTCACAGTCGGCAGCCTCTGACTGTATGAAAAGTTCGTTGCACTTGTCCTTGGTAGGAAGATAGGCATTGACCACCTGCATAGCCTTTACAGAGTCGGTCTCAGCAAACTCCTTGGCTTGGTCAAGAAGGTTGTCGCAGATATCGTTACACTCAAGGAAGTCTCGCACGAACTCAGTACGCTTCTCTCCATTCTCCTTGTCAGCCATATAGCGGTTATAAGAGCACTCAATGAAGCCGTAGAGAACGAAAGCCTCCGTGTTAGGTCCCATATCATCAATACCAGAACGGAACATCTTGTAAGCCTTCTCTATGTCCATCTCAGGGCAATAGTAGTAGTAATCCCAGCCCTGGCGGCAGAGGATATTACCCTTGGTTGACGTTGTCTTAGGTGTGGCAAAAGAATTGAGAGCATCAAGATTCTCAAGACGCTTGTTGTAGATGAGCATCAACTTTTCGAAATACTCATTCTTCTTTTCGAGGTCTGTCTCCTTAGCAATAAGCTGCTCATACATCCATGCACCATCAGTATAGACACGTATGAGGGATAGTGGTGCCTTACGGAACACTACTTCCCATGGCTCCAAAGCCTCAGTATAGTCCTGCTGCTTGAAGTATTGCATATACAAACTCATATTTTGTCTTACCTCAAGGCTATCCTGACCATGACCAATACGGTCATCCATCTTAGTACCACTGAGGTCCTGTGCTGATGCGCCAAGTGCAAATGACAGGAATGTACATAAAGAAATAAGATGATGTTTCATAATCATACAAGGCCCCCCATCCCCCAAAGGGGGCGTCCATCCGGACAGAGGGTATATTGATATTAATAATTCAAAACGCAAAATTCATAATTACTACTGTATGCTATTGCTCTGAACAGCCGCCCCCTTCGGGGGTTGGGGGGCTAAAACTGGAAATATATGAATGGCTGTACCTCGCTACTCTTTACCTGAATAACAATCCAGATGACAACAACGAGAATGAGAGCCGTAACAGGCAGAGGGAGATATCCCATAGCCTTACGCGTCCTGTCCGACCACTCCTTTGGTGAGAAATGAAGGACAAAACCGAGAATCATTAGAGTTGCTACTCCACAGTAAGAACCTATCCACTGTGTGAGAATATTGAAATCCAATGAAGTGAATATCTGTCCGAATATCTCGCCAGCCGTCTTGAGATTAGAGGCACGGAAGAGTACCCAACATGCACATGCCACATGGAACGTAATGAGTCCTGTGAGTGGAAACAATAGATAGCGTACTGCCCAGTTAGGTGTCTTTGCGTTCTTACCAAGATAAGTGAGAGGAGAGAGTGCTGGCACAAGCGTGTGCCACATCTTGTCAAGACACAGGAACAAACCGTGTATTCCTCCCCAAAGGATGAATGTGAGTGACGCTCCATGCCATAATCCTCCGAGGAGCATGGTGAGCATGAGGTTCACATACTGACGGAACTTACCCTTACGATTACCTCCAAGTGAGATATAGAGATAATCCTTAAGCCATGAAGATAGACTTATGTGCCATCTACGCCAGAACTCCGTGACAGACTTACTCTTGTATGGAGCATCAAAGTTCTTAGGAAACTCAAAACCGAGCAGAAGCGCAATACCTATCGCCATGTCTGAGTAACCTGAAAAGTCGCAATATATCTGAAGCGTATAGCCATAGACAGCAAGGAGATTCTCCATTCCACTATACAAAGTAGGGAGGTCAAACACACGCTCCACAAAGTTCACACTTATATAGTCGGATATGACAGCCTTCTTGAATAATCCTGCAATGATGAAGAACATTCCAGAACCAAGCATCTCGTTTGTGACAACGAGTTTGCGACGAATCTGCGGAATGAAGTCGGAAGCACGTACGATAGGTCCTGCCACAAGCTGAGGGAAGAAACTCACATAGAAAGCATAGTCAAGCAGATTGCCAAGCGGCTTAATCCTTCCACGATAGATATCTATGGTATATGACAACGACTGGAACGTAAAGAAGCTGACACCCACAGGGAGGAAGATGTCAAGGTCCTTCCATACCATCTTCACATCAGGAATCCATGACGAAGCCTCACAGAAGAGTGAGCCAAAGAAGTTGGTATATTTGAAGTAACCTAACATACCAAGGTCTATGACGAGAGACAAAGCCACGAACAACTTAGCCATGGTGTCATAATATTTCTTGTCATGCTCCTTCTTTGAGTTTTCACCAAGCATCTTGACATGATGAATATAATAACCTATACAGAAGTCGGTAAGTGTGACAAGAGCAAGAAGTACGAAGTAGAATCCGCTGCTCTTATAATAGAAATAGTATGAGAACAGCGTCACGAACAATATTCGTGCCGTTGTAGCTTTCTGAAGGAGTGCATATATGAGTGACACTCCAAGAAAGAGAAAAAGGAACAATCCTGATGAGAATATCATCGGACTATCCGGATTGTATGTCAATATCTCGATTATACGAGAAGAATCTATGTCGAACATGAAATAAACAAGTAGCTCCTATCCCAGCCTCTCGTTGGGAAGCGTCATGATGAAGAGCCAAAATTATCCGTTGTAAGTAGTTAAATGTGAAGAAGCCTATCTCCTATGTATGGCGAAAGGCTGTTTGTCTATTAAGTCATCGTACCATGCGACACGATAACTCTTTCCTCTTCAGTGGGCAACCCTCTCGTAGTACGTCTTTATGATTGCCTCGCCAAGAAGTCTGCCCATAAGACTGTAACCATGAGCGGTGTAGTGGGTATTGTCTGACTGCATATAGCCATTGTCACGCCAGTTGGTACAAGCATATAGTTCACCTCCAGCAATACTGAACAAGTCCCAGCAGGCAATATGATTGTCGGCAGCAAACTTGACAATGTTCCTTGCAACCCTTGGAGTTACCTCATTACGAGAGAATGAATACCTCGGACGTCGTCTTGTTCCTCCTACCCTCTTATGGAAGTAAGAACCAGGAGGTGTGGTAAGTATAATCTTCACTCCAGGACAACGTGACTCAAGACGTGTGACAAGCGACATCATCTCCCTTGTGTGAGTTGATTCGTTATAGTTAGGTCCATGACTCTCATTTGTTCCGAAACTGACAATCACGATGTCAGGACGCTCATCATATACCTTTTGCATAAGAGCAGATTCCTCAAACTTCTCCACCCATGCACCATTGATGCCGTAGAACGTCATATTGAGACGTGGGAGAGTGCCAAGAAGCGTTGACTCAAGAGACTGAGGAAAATATTTACCCTTGACGTGGGAGTCGCCAATATGAACAATCTTAATACCCGTAGAGTCAGCAGCCTTGATAAGTGCCGAGTCGAGGTATTGCGCACCTATGAGACTATTCTTCTGAGTGTGCTTGAATGACGCTGGCATCTGTGTCCACCTACTTTGGGCAAGGACACACAGACTTGTCATCAAGGCAAAGGCTGCAATGGTTAATATCTTATTTCCTCTTGTCATAGTTTTCCTTTCCATTCATTAATACATCATAAAGTATGCGTGCAAGTTTCTTGCCACCCGCAAAGTTGATGTGAGTGTAGTCAAGATTTGCCTGCTTATGCGTTACCATTAGCGA
>JAEEGL015225256.1_pt1 | contig 11056 bp, 9 predicted proteins | sample 9134231 | NCBI WGS metagenome assembly JAEEGL01 (sample SAMN16246548, study PRJNA631951) | gut metagenome | biome: gut microbiome; feature: rumen; material: fiber-attached | host: Bos | place: Iran: Karaj | collected 2018-10
ATGGAGTTCAGCATACCGGCGATGAGGCGGATGCCCTCGTCGGCGCCCTGCCCCACGTGGTTGCCGGGGTGGAAGTTGTAGAGCGCCCCGTCGATCCCTTCAAGCATCATCAGCTCCTGCCGCATGGTGTCGGCGGTGTACTCCCTGATATGCTCGTCCGCGGCGCAGGGGTTGTAGATATACGGCGCGTGAGCCAGGGGCGGGTGCATCCCGTTCTCCCTGACGACAAGGTTGAGCTCCTTGAGATCGGCGGGATCTGCGGCGGCGCCGCCGCTCCCTCTCGGGTTGCGGGTGAATACCTGGTAGGTGTTCCCTCCCATCTCGAGGATCCTCTTCGCGGTACCGCTGTAACCGCCTGTCTTCGACATGTGACATCCGACGTAAAACATAAGACCTCCCCGCCGGCGGCGCGAAAGCCGTCGACAACCCGCCATTGACAGCGGGAGCAAAATGTGATAAAATCCTGGGAAAAGAGATTATTAAAAACGGGTGCGGGTCCATCCCCGGCGTCCGGAGAGGAACAGCAGAATTGAAAAAGAAAAGTAAATCGTTCAGTCTGAGAAGAACGACTTCTTTCGTCAGCTCGTTTCTCGACACTATGTACGAGGACAGAGTGACGGTCTACGCCGCGCAGGCGTCGTTTTTCTTCGTCATATCCTCCATACCGTTCATAATGCTCCTTCTCAGTCTGTCAAGCTTCATAATACCGGACGCCGCATATCACATGATGGCGTCCTTCGGCGCGACTCTCCCGCAGAACATCGGAAGATTCTACATGGACATCCTCTCCGAGCTCTACGAGCGGCCGCCCATCAACCTGATCTCGATCACCGCCATCACGGCGTTCTGGATGGCGTCGAGAGCCCTCTCGTCTCTCAGAGTGGGCATATCGAACATCTACCGGTCCCATCCGGAGAACACGTTCCTGCGGGACATCGCCATGTCCATCATCTACACCGTGGCGTTCCTGGTGATGATGATTTTGACCATCGTCCTGATCCTGTTCGGCAGGGTGCTCCACAACGCCGCCAACGCGGCGCTCCCGAATCTCCGTGGAGTCATTGACTCCGTCATCGCCTTTCGTGCGCCCATGATCTTCGTCTTCATGACGATCTTCTTCTGGATACTGTACTACGCGGCAAACAGACGTGGCGACTACATCGGGAAAAAGTTCGTCTACCATCTCCCCGGAGCGGTGCTCGCCGCCGCGGGATGGATCCTCTTTTCCTATATATATTCCCTCTACGCGATCTACTTCGACGGCGCGTCCTATCTGTACGGCAGTCTGACAGCCCTGATCCTGCTCATGTTCTGGATGTATTTCTGTATGATAATCCTTCTTGTGGGGGCGGAAGTGAACAAGACGCTGGCGCAGCGCAGAAAAAGGAAAAAGGAACTCGAGGGGAACGCGGAACGGCTGAAAGCGGACGCGGAAACGGAAACGGAAAGCAACGGAGATTGACTTCAGAAACGGGCTGCCAGCGCAGGCTGTCGATACAGTCGGCGTGAGCGGCCCGTTTTTTTATTATTCTTCGGGTGTGTACTCGTCGTCGAGGCCGGCGCCGATCTCCGCCACCTTCGCCTCGTGCTCGGCTCTTGTGACCGAGAAATAGGTCTTGGAACCGGAGGAAACGAAAAAGTAGTAGTTGGTCTGGATCGGATTCAGAGCCGCAAGCATGGCGCTGTTGCTGGGGCTGGAGATAGGCCCCGGAGGCAGTCCGGGATGAGTATACGAGTTATACGGAGAATCGAGTTTCAGATCCTCCGAAGTGAGCTTCGGCCTCTTGCCGGTCTCGTGCTGGATGGCGTAGACGATGGACGCGTCGGTCTCCAGATACGGGTACTCGTAGGGATTGTTCAGCCGGTTGTGTAACACGGACGACACCGTGCTGAAATCGGAGGGGCTGCCCGCCTCTTTTTCCACGATGGAGGCGATGGTGATGATATCGTCCACCGAAAAGCCCATAAGCTCGGCTCCCTGCCGGTATTCGTCTGTGAAAATGGTGTTGAACCGGTAGAGCATCTTGTTAATGACCGTCTCCTCGCTGGAGGCGTTGTAGAATTCGTAGGTGTCCGGGAAAAGATACCCGTCCAGCCGGTAGAATCTGCCGTCGGCGGCCCAGTCGTCGCCCAGCTCGTCGATGAACCAGTAGTCGAAGTCGTAGTTGTTTATGACGTCCACGTACTTCTCCCGGGTGCCTATGCCGGTCTCCACCAGAAGATCGATTATCTCATCCGTTGTATAGCCCTCGGGGATCGTCACCCAGGACACTCCCTGGGGGACCTTCGGCCTGAACTCCCTCAGCAGCTCCTTATACCCCAGCTGGGCGGTGATAGTGTAGTCTCCCGCGTAGAAAACGCAGGGGTCCTTTTTTATTTTGGCGTACATCTTGAAGATGCCGGGATATTTTATGATCCTGTTGTCGTGGAGGATGTCCGCCACCTGGTCGAGAGTGGCGTTCTCTGGGATCGTCACCTCCACCGGCTCCGCTGACTTGACGAAGGCGTACATGTCGTTCGCCACCATGACGATAAACACGGAGAGAAGGATCGCCGCCACGAGAACGAACGTCACGTACGCGAAACACTTGACGATGTCGGAGATCTGTCTGCCTTCGGAATCGTCGTCTCTGCGCCTTCTTCTCTTCTTTTTCGACGTCTCGGCTGTGATCTTGTCCGCCGTGTCTCCCACAAGAGTGGCGTCCGGCGGAACCTGCTCCGGAATGCTTATCTGCCTCGTCCGGTCGGTGGTCCCGTTCCCTCCCGCCGCCTCGGCAGCCGGTTTCTGCGCCGGGACGCCGGGGGCCGCGGTCTTCGGGACGGCTTCGCCGGTCGATCTTACCGGGCGGAGCGCCCTGACGGGCCGTCTGGGACGGCGCACGGGCGCCTTTTCGGCCTCGCCCGCGACTCCGGTCTGTTCCGTCTTCGGAAGACCGTTATTTATTTCACCGTTATTCACTTTTTGGCACCTGCCTTTCCGTTTCTTTCGTTCCCTCATCCGGCGCGCTGCCGGCGGATCAGGTAAGATACGTGACCGCCGCCCACAAAACGAGGAGGATCAGGAACGCGGGTGAGAAAAACGCCTCGCTGAAGGCCCTCACCCGGGACCGCTTTTCGCCCGGATCGGGCAAATACGAAGAATCGGCGTTGTTTTTGCCGTAGGATCTGTAGATCGAAGACGCCTCGAAGGCCATCACGATGGCGGCGATGAAAGCCACCGACAACAGGATGAACAGCGCGAGAATGCTGCTGATATTCTGCCTTTTCGCCACCGAGACGACGTAGTCCTCGAAAAACAGAACGAAAATATTGTTCACCAGATGGACGATCACCGAGGCGATCAGCGACCTGGTGGCGAAGGTCACCAGAGCGAGTATCAGCCCGCAGAACAAATATATCGGCAGTCTCACGAAGCTGAAATGGCTCATGGCGAAGGTGAGCGAACTCATGATGACGGCGCACGCGACCCCGTAGGAGGTGTACTCGGTGAGTATGATCCCGCGGAAGAGCACCTCCTCAGTTATTGCGGGAAGAAGGGCGAACGCCAGCACCAGATACATTCCGTCGAACACGCCGGGATTCATGGCGAACGCCGCGTATGTACCGGTGGATGAAGATTTGAACGCCTCGGGCGCGGCAGAATACATGAGCGTGCCCAGGAGAAAGCTCCCCGTGACCAGCAGAGCAGCCGCGGCGATCATGAAAATGATCGAAGAGAGCGGCATCAGCCGCAGGCGCAGGCGGGAGCGGTATTCCGAACCTCTGAGGGTGCAGAAAAACAGGGACGGCAGAGCGAAGATCAGAAGCTGGATCACGATCGCGGCGAGATACGGGTTTTCGTTCGCCGCAAGGCGCGCCGCCGGAATGAAGCGGCTCAGGGTGACGAGACCGAAAACCACGATGAGCAGTATCGGAGCCGCCAGGTTCGATTTGAACTTCACGTCTTATCCCTCCTTTCTCAAAGAGTCCCCGGTGAGGCGGAAAAATTACTTTTTGATCTTTTTGACCCCTTTTTCCGTGAGCAGGATGTCGACTGTCACGTCGTATCTGCCACGGGGTACGGAGTTCTGGATGAAATCGCTGTAAACGACGCCTATCTTGCACCCGGAAAAGGCGGACAGGTATCTGTCGTAGAAACCCTTGCCGTATCCGAGACGGTATCCCGACCTGTCGTAGACGAGACCCGGCACGAAGCAGACCGCGCTGCCGGACTCCTTCTCCGGGTCGAAGACCGGAAGGGAGGCGGACGGTTCACGGATCCCGTAAGCGTCGGGAACGAGGTCTTCGAGCGACGTCACCAGGTGATAATCCATGGTATGGGTGCTTTTTTCACATTTCGGGAACGCGACTTTTTTGCCCTTCTCCCACGCGGCGGCGGCGAGGGGATAGACGTCGATCTCGTCGTCCGTGGAAGCGTAGAGCAGAACGTATTCGGCGTATCTGAAACTGACAAGAGACGTGGCCGCCTCGCAGATGGCGGCGTCCCGGCGCGCCTTTTCTTCCCTGTCCATGGCGCGTCTGAGCCCTATGAAGTTCTCCCTCATATCATCCTTGTCTTTTTTTATGGAACCGGTATAAATGGGGAACCACTCCTTTCGCCGGCGGTCGGTGGGGTACTCCCCGGATCACCGGTAAATAACGGACGAGGCGACCTCCTCCGCCTTTTCGTTTCCGCGGAGAGTCCGGAGCAGCTCAAGAGCAAAATCCATGGCGCAACCCGCGCCTCTCGCGGTTATGAGCCGTCCGTCGTGAACGACTTTTTCCTCTCCCGCCTCGGCTCCGGCGAGATATTTCTCAAATCCGGGATAGCAGACCGCCTTCTTCCCCGCCGTCAGTCCTCTTTTTCCGAGGACCGAGGGAGCTGCGCAGATGGCCGCCAGGCAGCCGCCCGCCTCCACGGTTGCGTTTATGAACGCGTCTGTCTTGTCCCAGGAGTCTATGTGGCGCGTGCCGGGCATCCCGCCCGGAAGGATCAGCATCTCCGGAGGGTCCTTTTCGAGCATCCTCAGCGCGTCCTTCCCCGTCACGTCGCAGGACACCGCGATCCCGTGGGATCCCGTGGCCGCTTTGCCGGTCACGCCCACCGTGACGACGGAACAACCGCCGCGGCGGCGTATATCCACCGGCGGCAGCGCCTCGACTTCTTCAAATCCGTCTGCAAGAAGTACGTAGATCATTATTCTCTCCTTTCGGGGCCGTCATTCGTCGATTTCCCTGTCGGCGCCCGACGGGGAGCCGTCGTCGCCTCTCATTTTCATTTCCATGAGCTGTTCGCGGGTAAGAAGGACCTCTCGCGGCTTCTGCCCGGAGGGTTCGCTCACGTACCCCAGCTCCTGCATCCTGTCGATGAGCTTTGCGGCTCTGCCGTAACCGAGAGACAGTTTGCGCTGGATCAGTGACGTGGATATCTTGCCGCTGCTGACGGCAAGCTCCAGAGCGTCCATGAGCATGGGATCGTCGTCTCCGCCGAAATCGCCGTCGGGGGCGCTGTCCCCCTTCTTGCGGCCCACCTTTTCCGCCTCTTCTTCGATCTTGTCGAGGACCTCCTTCGAGTAGGTCACGTCGGTGCCGTTGTTCTCCTTGATATAGTTGACGACCCTCTCCACCTCTCCCTCGGAGATGTACGCGCCCTGAACGCGGATGGGCTTCGACGCGCTGACGGGGCAATAGAGCATATCGCCGCGGCCGATCAGGTTCTCGGCGCCCGCTCTGTCGATTATGGTACGGGAGTCCACCTGGGACGCCACCGTCATGGCGATACGGGACGGGATGTTCGCCTTGATAACGCCCGTGACCACGTCCACGGAGGGACGCTGCGTGCCGATGATGATATGTATACCCGCCGCTCTCGCCTTCGCCGTCAGACTCTTTATGGATTCTTCAACGTTGCTTTGCGCGGTGTCCATCAGGGAGGCAAGCTCGTCTATTATTATGATTATTCTGGGGAGCGGCGTCATATCCGGTTCGATCTGCGCCAGCTCGTTATACCCCGTTATATTCCTGACCTTGGCGTCCTCCAGCAGCCCGTAACGCCGTTCCATCTCGCTCACCGCCCAGGACAGTGCGCCCGCCGCCCTTTTGGCGTCGGTGACCACGGGGACTATCAGATGAGGCAGCCCCGCGAAGATCGAGAACTCGACCTTCTTCGGGTCGATGAGGATGAACTGGACTTCCTCGGGAGTCGCTCTGTAAAGCAGACTTATGATGAGACTGTTGATGCACACGGATTTACCCATGTTGGTGGCGCCGGCCACCAGCAGATGGGGCATCTTCTCGATATCGAGATACACGGTGTCGCCCGCCACGTCCTCGCCCAGGGCGCAGAAGAGTTTGGAATCGTTCTTTTTGAACGCCTTCTCCTCAAGCAGCGTGCGGAGGTAGACGATGGCCTTGTTCTTGTTCGGCACCTCCACGCCCACCGCGGATTTGCCCGGGACGGGCGCCTCGATGCGCACGCCGGTGGTGGCGAGGTTCAGGGATATATCGTCCACAAGGTTCAGAATGGAGCGCACTCTCGTGCCGGGCTCCGGCAGGAGCTCGTACCGGGTGATGGAAGGGCCGCGGCACACGTTTTCGACCTTGGTGCGCACGTTGAAGCTGCGGAGCGTCTCCACAAGCTTCACCGCGTTTTCGTGGAGCTCCTCGCGGACGTCGGTCTCCTTCTTGTTCCTGTCCTCCTGGAGCAGGTCGATGGGCGGGAACTGATACTTCTTCTTTCTCGGAGCCGGCTTCTTCTCCGCCTGATCGGACTCGCCGAGGTATTCCTCGTTCAGCCGCGCGACCAGCTCGGAGTCGTTCAGCTCGCTGACGTCCCGTTTGGCGCGTCTTTTGTCCTTCGGCACGTCGATGATCTCGGGGATCACCACGTCGTCGTCGGCGTACTCGGCTATTTCTTCGCCCTCGAGCATCTGGCGGCGTCTGGTCCGCGCCATGACCTCCTCGAAAACGCGCTCGTCGATCTCTTCCTGGGTCTCGGCGGCGGTCTCGGGCGCCTCCTCTTCGGGATAATCATCGTCTATGTCGATATCGGGAGTAAACGGCTTCTTCCGCTTGAATCTGAACACAAGGGGCTCCCGGATCTCCGGTTCTCTTTCCTCCCTGCGCTCCCTTCTGCGCCGTCTCTCTCTCCTCTCGGGGACCTCCGCGGGCTCATCCGCCTCGCGGATGCCAAACTGATCCTCCAAAAATTTCTCTTTTGCGGCTCTCTCCTCCTCGGCGAGGAGTCTCTCGGCAGCCCGTCTCTCCTTGCTCTCCGCCGCCTTGTCGGCCATGAGCTCGATAAACGCCTTCGGCGTGAATCCGAGCAGGAAGATGATGCAGATAAACAGGACCGCGAAGGCGACAACGAATGTGCCTATCTTTCCGAAGAGGCGCACCAGCGTCTCTCCGAGGACGCCGCCTGCGACTCCGCCTCCGCGGAGCTCCGCGGCTCTCGCGTAGTGGACGCCCGGATCTGTGGTCGGAGCGCCGTCAAAAAAGACGTGGAGCAGCACCGACGAGAACACCAGCGTGAGCGCGAGGCACACCGTCTTCCATACCGCCGTCTTCAGCGGCTGCTTCAGAGACCAGATCACGATACCGAGGATGATGAACAGCGGAAGAACGTACGCCGCGGCGCCGTTCATACCGAGCAGGAACCGTCTGATGGCTCCGCCCGCCACGCCGGACCTGTCTCCGGCGAACATGAACACCAGCATGAGTACCGCGATGATGGCGAGTATTATCCTGACGGAAAAAGGACTTTCCGCGACGGAAGACCCGCCCTTGGCGTCGGATCTCGATCCGGAGGAGGCGGTGTTTCTGTTCTTCATATTCGATTTTGTCGTTTTCTTCCCTCCCGAAGGAGAGGATCCGGTTCTTGGCATCGCGTTACCTTACCTTCTTTTGTTATTCGCCCGGGGGCGATTAAACGACTTATGACCCGTCAATAATCGGGGCGGGTCGATACTTCAAAATATAATTATATCAAATTCCGCGCCGTTTTTCAAGTGCGGGATCGGGGGAGGTGTCTTATGGGATCGGCGCGGGCTCCGGGCGGCGCCGTGAGGTTCGCCGTCGCCGCGGCGGGAGCGGTACTGGCAGGAGTGATAAACGGGATCCTCGGGACAGGCGCGGGGACCGTGTTCTACTTCGTCTGCCTCGCCGTTTCGGGAGGGGACGGGGACAGATCGAAGGACGACCTCTCCACTGCCATGGCGGCGGTTTTCCCTCTTTCCGCCGTCTCCCTTTTCACCTATCGGGCGGCAGGGGCGGCGGACGCGGTGTCGTTCTTCACCCTCGTTCTCCCGTCCTTCGCCGGCGGTCTCGCGGGGGCGCACTTCGCCGGGAAGATGCGCGGGAGAGTACTCAAATCCGTTTTCGCCGCGGTTTCCGTCGCCGGCGGGATAAACATGCTCCTGAGGTGACGCCGTGTACTTGCTTTCAGATATTGCGGCCGTGACGGCGTTTTCCGTTCTCGCGGGGTCGGGAGCCGGAGGAGGCGGCCTGCTGGTGGTCTACCTGACCGTCCTCCGGGGAGGGGATCAGATCGGATCCCAGTTCAAAAACCTCGCGTCCTTCGTGGCGGCGTCCTGCGCCGCCCTGCCGGTCCACATCCGCTCGCGTGATATCGATCCGGCTCTTCTGGCGGTCTTCGTTGCCGGCGGGATCCCCGGCACCTTCGTCGGGTCGCGCCTCAGATCCGCGCTCTCAGCGCAGGTCATATCGAAGATCTTCGGCGTCATGCTGATCCTCGGCGGCGGGTTCGTCCTTTTCGGGGTGATAAAAGACGCCGTCAGCCGAGCAGCGGGATCTCGTCGAGAATGATGTCCCCGACGCCGTTCATGATGTATTTCGGTCTGTACGAGAACTTGTTCAGCGTTTCGAGGTCGGTGACGCCGGAGAGCACCAAAACCGTGTCCAGCTCGCTCTCGATGCCCGCGACGATGTCCGTGTCCATCCTGTCGCCGATGATCACGGAGTCCCGGCGCGACACGTCGAGCTGCTTCAGGGCGTGGCGCATCATAAGCGGATTCGGCTTGCCTATGTAGTAGGGCTCGCATCCCGTGGCGAGGACGATGGGTGAGATCAGCGCGCGGCAGGCGGGCACGATCCCGGCGTCCGTGGGGCCGGTCAGGTCCGGGTTGGTGCCGATGAGGTTCGCGCCGTTCTGCACGAGAAAGACGGCGTGCTCGATCTTCTCGTAGGAGATGGACCGCGTCTCCCCGAAGACCACGTAATCGGGGTTGTAGTCATTCATGGAGAGACCCGCGTCGTAGAGCGCGTTCACGAGGCCCGGCTCGCCGATAACGTAGACGCTTCCTCCCGGGCACTGGCTCTTCAGAAAGGACGCAGTGGCGAGGGCGCTGGTGTAGAAATGCTCCTCGGAGACGTTGAGCCCCATCCTCTTCAGTTTCAGGGAGAGCTCCCGGGGAGAGCGCTCGCTGCTGTTGGTGAGGAACAGGAACTTCTTTTCGTTGTCCGTCAGCCAGTTGACGAATTCCGTCACGCTGGGGAGGAGTCTGTTGCCGTGATAGATGACTCCGTCCATATCGATTATGAACGCCGATTTGCTGTGAAGCTCGGCGAGAGATACTGTCTTTTTCATCGGTCTTTCATATCCTTTCGTGGAGTGCGGACCTCCGTTTTTTCCTCCGAAAAAGAGTCCGCGGGAGGCCCTCCGGCAAAAAATGCTTGACTTTTTGTCCGGGATGTGGTATTCTTTATAAGGTTATTGCCCTAAACGACCTGTGACGTTCCCCACCCGGGAGCGCCGCAAAAAGGTCCGCGCCATGTACCGCGCGTTCCCCCGGAAACGCCGTCGTTCGCGACGTACTTATTATACTATATTTTCTTTGATTTGTATATAGCGCGGAACAACTTGACAGGTTTTTTTCGGAAAACCGTCGGAAAGGAATCGCCGAAAGGCGAGTTGGTGTTATCTTGTATCGACGATCAGATGATTCTGAAATGTCAGCGAAAGACCGCACCGCTACCACCGATACGTCCGGCATCGGAGCCGGAGAAAACAAAAGAGCGAATCCGTCCGCCAACGCGGACCAAACGGTAGTATTCAGTCCCGTGACGACGTCGCGGGAGGGGGCGGGACAAAATCCCGCGGGACCGCGCAGAACGGTCCTCGGCACCTCAGCCGGAAAGAAGCAGATGCGGCGGAAAATGGTCGCGGACACCCTTCACGCATGGCGCGGCAGAATAATCCTCGCCCTGTGCGTGATACTGGGCTCCGTACTGCTGGTAGCGGGAGTCTACGCCACGTCAGAGCTCGCCTCGTCCCGTCGGGATGCGGGCGCTCCCTCCGGAAACGCAAAGACACTGGATCAGACGGATGAAAAAGAGTCCGTCGTGTTCTCCCTCGCCCTTGAAGGCGAGACGGAGGACGAGGCGGAGAAATCCACCAAAGGCACGACGGATGACAAGACGGACAAAGAGCCGGAGAAAGAAGGCGCCGCGGCGCCGACGGAGCCGGACAAGGAAACCGAAAAGGCGGACGAGCCGGAACCGGTATACTTCAACGTGGAGGTGCGCTTTGCCGATCGGGAGACCGTGTGGACGAAGACCACCGGCGAGACGGTGCGTGAGCTTCTCGAAGAGATCGGTTATACCCTGGACGAAAACCACTTCCTCAGCAACGTAGGACCCGACGACTACATCTGGACCGATACCGTCATCGAAATAGGCACGATCTACTACTCCACCGAGACGGTAACGGAGTACACTCCCTTTAGTACCGTGTACCTCGACTCCGAGGACTATCCCGCAGGAACGACCCAGGTCACCACCGAGGGTGTGAACGGCGTCGTTGAGGTCACTTACACCGTCGAGTACGTCAACGGCGTCGAGACGTACCGTTCCCGGGATTCCGAGAAGGTGATCTCGAATCCCACGGATCAGGTGATCACCATCGGCACCGCCGTTTCTCAGGACGAAGGCGGCGAAGGCCAGGGCGGCGTGATCTACGGCGCCGACGGCACGGCGTACAGTTATTCCCGCGCCATCACCGTCAGGGCGACTTACTATAACCTGCCCGGCAACACGGCGTCCGGCCTCCCCGTGGGAG
>JAEEGL010177414.1_pt1 | contig 11055 bp, 15 predicted proteins | sample 9134231 | NCBI WGS metagenome assembly JAEEGL01 (sample SAMN16246548, study PRJNA631951) | gut metagenome | biome: gut microbiome; feature: rumen; material: fiber-attached | host: Bos | place: Iran: Karaj | collected 2018-10
AATTTGCATACTGTATATGCTGCAGGAACATTATATGCATTGCATAGTGAACCATCTGGTATGTTTATTTTTGTATTTTCAATCTCCATACAATTATTTTTTATGTATGTTTCAAATGCTGGCTTTTGTCTCTTAAAGTCTCCATTTGGGCATTTATATGCTCCAAAATTACCATAGTTAAAATACTCATAAATTAGCTTTTTACCACATATTGGGCAATATGCCACATCAATTTTATCCTTAAAATCTAAACTTGAAAATTCGTTTTTTTCTATTCCAAAATACGTAATTTTATTTTTCTTGTTTATTGCAAATTTACTTGATAATGGGTTGTCACTGTTAAGAATTAAATGTGTTTTTTTGCTTATTTCCTTGTTAACGTCATCAAAAACCAAGTCAAAGTGCCCATTTCTAGCAAGCTGGTCTCTAGATAAATTGCTTATAACAAAATAATTTGGCGTAATATATGGTAAAACTTTTTTTACGTATCTTTCATCAACTTCAATAACCAATGCATCAACTTTAGTCTTGCCACTTATCGTCGAGCTGTCTAGTATTGTTGAAACGACACCATATATTAGGTTTGAGCCTAAAGAATTAGTTCCAACTTTGTAACCCGAGTTACTAAGAATATTTGCAATTAAACCACTAATAGTAGTTTTACCTGCCGTGCCTGTAACAAAAATAATAGTTGAAGGCAATTTAAATTTTTGCATTATATTTTTATCTAATTTTAGTGCAATTTTCCCCGGCGTAGACGTTCCTCTTTTTAACAATTTTAATACATTTTGTATAAATTTACTTATAGCAATTGTAAGCATATTAATTACTTCCTTTTTTTGTACGTATATTGTTTTTTATTATTATTTCATGTTTAGTATAATTCATTTTATATTAATATGTCAAGGACTTTTGAGGTCAACAAAGCCATTGAGTTCAAGTCTTACGTCCCCAATGGCTTATTGTTTTCAACTTGACTAGTTGTTTCTAAATTGCTGCTTGCAGGTTGATTATCTTTGTTTTTTACTTCCTTAAAGTAAAAGAATGCTCCTATAAGCATAACCGTAATTACAAATGTAAAAAAAGCAACTAACAATTTTAGTAGTTTTACCTTAACTTCTTTTTTCTCTTCCATTTTCATTCTCCTTTGTTTTTATTTTTGCCCATTTGCTTGTGTCCACTAGGCAATTTTTGTTCTTTAGTCTTCGTTATTTAGTATAAATCATTTTCTCATAATAAATCAATAGATTTGTGATAAATATATATCTTATTTTATATTTTTACTTGCGAAATTTCGATTTATGTAATATGATAAAAGAAAAAATTAGGAGAAAATATGCATTCTCGTTATATAAAAAGAAGAATTAATAAAATGCCTAAAATAAATTGGCCAACTGTTATTAAAATACTGCTAATTGTTCGGTGAACTTTTATTACTATTTTTTTTATTATACGTTTTCATCAAAAATAATTTGGACTCTCGTCAATTTGAAAAAGATATAGCAGAATTTGCACGTAAAAATAATGATACAGCATTTGAAATTGAAAACGTTAAATTATACAGTAGTGCATCGGCAGATAAAACAGCTGAATCACCAGAATTATCCGTTTCACAATTTACAGATATTTATTTTTTTATTTCTAACATTAAAAACAAAAAAATAAAGTCTTTTACAATAAACAATATTTCTTTTAACCCTGCACCAAAAATACGGAGTTCCTATGCTTGCTTATAAAAGCCCAGCCTTATTAGGTAAACTAGGTGAAAGTACTACAGCTCAAAATGATGAAATAGCCTTTAATGTCTTAAGTTCTGAAAACGGAGATTACTCTGAGCCTTTTGTATTTGATAATTTAAGTAATCCGATAACTCTATGCTATATTTGCAAAGATGTAAAAACAAACTTTCAAATTCGCTCATTCCCTGCTTCGCTTATTTACGATGGAAGGTTACTTAAATCAGCAAATGTAGATATTACAAGCTTAAATTGTTCTGTCTCTTTTTTAATAACTATTACAACTTCAAGTGAAGAAAAATATATATGCAAACTTTATTTGACCATTCCTATAAAAACAGAAGATAGTATAATTTTAGATGGTAATATTCATACCACTATAAACTTAAATGGATTACGGTAAATTTTATTTGGTATAACTTTTATGGAGGGATTTTTGAAAATGAAAAATGAAAAAACTATTCCAGAGCAACTTAAAGAGAAATTATGGAAAGTGCCGGAAGTAACAGATTTGCGTGACATGATTTTTAAATCTGCCGAGCGATATGGTAAAAAAGGTGCTTTTGAATTACGTGGCAAAGATGATAAATTATATAATGTTAGTTATGAACAAGTAAAAAATGATGTTGTTTCTTTTGGTACTGCTTTGATTGAAAAAGGGCTAACTCGGGAAGGCCATTGGATTAATTCGGCAAAAATAGCTATTCTTGGGTAATTGCTTATATTGCATCAAGTGTTGTTGGTATTGTAGTTCCAATTGATAAAGAACTTCAAGCACATGATGTAATTAATTTTCTGAATATTTCTGAAAGTATGGCTCTTATAGGTGATAATAAACTTTTAGAAAACATTAAGGCTGAAAAAGAACAAATAAAAAATTCTTCAATGCTTTATATCGATATAAATAATGAATCTCATGAATTTGAGCATTTTGATAATTTGTTAAATACTGGTAACAATCTAGTTAATGATGGAAATACCGAATTCAAAACTTTGCCCCTTGATAATAACGCACTACATATATTATTGTTTACATCTGGCACTACTGGTAAAGCAAAAGGCGTATGCCTTTCTCATAAAAACATTGTTTCAAATGTTATGGCAATTGCAAGTATAGTTAAGGTTGATACTTCTACAAAAGTTCTTTCTATTCTACCAATTCACCATACTTATGAGTGTACTATTGGTAATATGCTTCTTCTTTATGGTGGCGGAATGATTGCTTATTGTGATGGATTAAAGTATATTTCAAAAAATATTAATGAGTATAAACCAAATTTTATATTATGTGTTCCTTTACTTTTGGAAAATGTTCACAAAAAAATTGTTAAAACACTTTCTAAATCTATTCCTAAAAGGTATCAAAAACCTGGCGAAAGTATAATTGATAATTTGCCGTTTTTCCTTAAGCCTATTGTAAGGCACAAAATTAAAAAATCACTTGGTGGAAACCTTCATACATTTATTGTTGGTGCAGCGGCAGTAAATCCTCAAGTTGTTGAAGATTTCTTCAAATTTGGTATTCGTGTTTTGCAAGGCTATGGCTTAACAGAGTGTTCTCCCCTTGTTGCTGGGAACAATGATTTTTTTCATAACTATGCAGCAGCTGGGCTACCAATTCCTTTTATGGAGTATAAAATTGAAAATCCAAATGAAGATGGCATTGGCGAAGTAATTACAAAAGGCGATAGTGTTATGCTTGGGTATTATAAAGACGAAAAAGAGACAAATCGTGTGTTAATAGATGGTTGGTTTCACACAGGCGATTTAGGAAGAATTGATGAAGATGGCTTTTTGTACATTACCGGCAGATGCAAAAGTGTAATTGTATTAAAAAACGGTAAAAATATTTATCCTGAAGAACTTGAATATTACTTAAATAATTCTCCCGTTATTGAAGAAGCTATAGTTGTTGGCGTATACAATGAAAAAGAAATGGACACCATTGTAACAGCATCTGTTTTTCCAAATATGGATGCTGTAAGAGATACTCTAGGGAAAGAAAATCCAAGTGCATATGATATTCAAAAGCTGATGAATGAAGTTGTGCACGAAATAAATAAAAAATTTCCTAATTATAAACATATTAAAAACGTAAAAGTTCGTAATACCGAATTTGAAAAAACAACTACAAAGAAAATAAAAAGATTTGGAGATAATTTAAAAATATAATGAAATACATTCAGTGTGAGGCGATAATAGATTGCCTCACACTTTTACTTATTAATTAAATTTTAAGTATATTTTTGGATCAACTTGTTCTCCATCTTTCCATATTTCAAAATGTAAATGAGCATCCTCTGCCACTTCGAAAATTGCAGTTGTTCCAACTGTTCCCACTGTTTGTCCTTGCTCTATTTTTTCTCCTTCTGAAACAAACTCTGCGGTTAATAAATTAGAATATACACTTTGGAATCCATCATCATGTTCAATTATTACTGTTAATCCATATCTTGGATCATTTTTTATAGACTTTACCGTACCCGCTTCTGCCGCTTTTACGACAGTTGTTTTCTCTGCTTTAATGTCTATCCCTAAATGAGTAATCCATTCTTTTAATGTTTCAGAATATATTAAATTATCCTTGGCATATTCTTTAGCAATCTCTCCTTCTACTGGCATTTTAAAGCTTAATTCTTTTTTCTCTTCAATTTTGTCTTCCTTTTTATTGGTTTTAATATCACTTTCTTTTATTTCCTCACTTTGAATTTCATTTGCAATTGCTTCTTCTGGTTCTTCTTCCGTTTGCTCTATTTCTTCCTTCACTTCTTCTACACTTTTTCCAATACTACTACTTGCAGAAGTAGAACTATTATCCTGCACTGAAATACTTGGAACTAGCTCCCCAATTTTCTGCGTTGTAAGTTCACTTACTCTTGCTTGGTTTTTAACTCTGTTACTATATAAAGCATAAGTAATAGTAAATAGTATTACCGCTACTAACAATACTCCTCCTGCCCAAAACATTAATGTTCTAAACTGGTTATCTTGTCCATTTATTCTCCTGCCCTCTTCTCTCATTTTATCCTCCTCATACATTTATTTTATTCTAATTATTTCCATTATTTTGGTATTTATACAATATTTTGAATTTCTACTTCGGAATAAAAATGATGAATTATTTCTTCATAATTTTTTCCCGTATTGGCTAAGCTGTCTGCACCCGTTTGACTCATACCAACACCATGCCCATAGCCAATTACACTGAATATAACATTTTTGTCATCTGTATTTACTTGAAAATTTGCAGATTTTAGTCCAAAAACAGTTCTTGCTTCTACACCAGAAATATTTGTATTGCCAAATCTTATAGTTTTAACCCTACCGCTTTCCGTACGTTCGCTAATTTGAATAGGATCTGGCAAAGTCCAGTCTACTTTTATATCTGGGTGATTTACTTTTATTTTTTCTATAACTTCATCTTTGCTTAAAATAGCTTCAGATTGATATTGTGAATATGCATCCTCTCCAGCGGTTTCTACCGTTTTCAAATATGGATAATTGCTCCCTCCCCATACATTAAATGGAATCTCTGTTGCCCCTCCACTGTTAGAATGAAAAAAAGCATTGATTGGTTTACCCTCGTATGTTATTATTTTTCCCTGTGTGCTAACAACTGACTCTACAATTTTATTCCAATTTTCATCTCTACTTTTCTCGTCCCATTTTGTAAGTCTATCCTCCTTATTAATCCAAGCTTGGCAACATAATGAACTATCGCAAATATCTGCGCCTTCATGCTTTCCTTGTCCTGATTGCATTTTATATAATGTATATGTTCTTGCTACGGTTGCCTGTGCCTTTAATGCTTCAATATGATAAGTTGCCGGCATTTCTGCAGCTACAACTCCGTAAAGATATTCTTCAAGCAGTATTTCTTCAACCTCACCAGTTTTAGTATGCAGTAATTTTACTTTATTCCTTGTTTCAATTTTAGGTTGTATTCTTTCTGTATTTTCCTCTTTTGATGTTTCTTTAATCTCTTGATATTTGTTCGTAAGTATAGCTGGCAGAAAAAAACACAAAAAAATAAGCCCCATTAAAATTAGTAATAATCTTTTCAAATTATCCTCCTAATAATTGCAGACCAATTTTATCTTCATATTTTGTAATATCTTTTTTTCCATCCTTGAAACCTGTACCTGAGATATTCCAAGTATTTTAGCTGTGTCGCATTGTGTTTTATCCTTAAAATATCTTAGTAAAACTAGTTCCTTTTCTGTTGTATTTAAGTTTTCTATTAATTGTTTTATTGCTAATTTATCTACAATGCTACTCGCCTCATCTTCCCCAGTAGCAATTTGTTCTAGTTTATATGTATCTCCGTCATCATAAGCAAGCTCATATATTGACTCTAATGGTTGCTGGTATTCCAAGCATAATGCTATATCTTCCCTGGATGTATCCAGCATTTGAGCAAGTTGATTAACAGTTATTTCACTTTCATTTTCTTTTCTATACTTATCTTGTATTAACTGCACTTTTGCCCTTAAATCTTTTATACTACGACTTACTTTTACTGGACTATCGTCCCTTAAAAACCTCTTTATTTCACCGCAATATATATGGTACAGCATAAGTTGAAAGTTTGACCTCATATTTCAAGTCAAATCTTTGTATTGCTTTAATAAAGCCCATGCATCCAATTTGATATAACTCTTCTATGTCATATCCTCTTCCTGAAAATCGTTTTGAAATACTCCAAATTAAGCCATTGTTTTTTTCTAGCAATCTTTCTAATGCCATTTTATCTTTTTGTGCTTCTAAAATCTCTTCTGTTGTGTTTTCATACATTTATTAATTCTCCTGTTCTTTTTTTATCGTTTTTCTCATAGTTATTTTTGTCCCCAGACCCACAATAGATTCAACTTTAAGTTCATCCATAAAGCTCTCCATTATAGTAAATCCCATTCCTGAGCGTTCTAAATCGGGTTTAGACGTAAATAAAGGTTGTCTCGCAGTTTCAATGTCATCTATTCCTTTTCCATTGTCTGAAACTTCCACTTGAATTGTACTTCCAAATATTTGGCAATTTACTTTAACAACACCTTCCTTTCCTTCATATGCATGAATTATACAATTTGTAACTGCCTCTGATACGGCTGTTTTAATATCTGCAAGTTCTTCAATAGTAGGGTCTACCTGTGCAGCAAAAGCTGCAACTGTAATTCGAGCAAATGCCTCATTACATGACTTTGCCTTAAATTCTAATTTCATTTCATTTTCACATAAATTATTCATTTATACCTCCAACTTCAGCCAATTTTTTTGACTTTTCTTCCTTCAGCGGAATTATTTTTAGCACACCAGACATATTTAATATCCTTTTCATGCTTTCATTTACATTTTGAATTTCTATACATCCTCCGTAGCAGATGTACAATTTTATATCTGCCTATTAAAAATCCTATTCCAGCACTATCCATAAAACTTGCATTAGCAAAATCAATTATCACTTTTTTGGGCAAGTATTTTTCTATTTCGTTGTCTACTTCACTTCGTAGTTTTTTTGCCGAATGATGATCTATTTCTTCTGTTACGTAAATTATTAGCAATTTATCATTTTCCTTGAAAATCGTTTTCATATTTACCTCCTTTTACATGATTCATTGTACTACCTTTTCCATAATTTTCCAATAGCAAATCATGAGAAGTTTTGTCAAATTCTAAAAAGTTTTCGACACAATAAACATTTTTAAATTTTTTTTATAAATATATATTTTTAATTTTAATTTTGATATAATATTTATGAAAGTAAATTATGGAAAGGAGTATGAAGATGATTTTAAGAGCTATAACCTTTAATATGTGTCATGGTCAGGGATTAGACGGAATAATTGATGTAAAAAGGCAGGCAGAATTTTTAAAAAAATTAAAACCAGATATAATTTTTTTGCAGGAAATAGATATGTATACTCAAAGAGTTGATAATAAAGACCAAATTTATTCTTTAAGTAAGCATGTAGGTCTTCCTTACCGCTCTATGGGAATAAATATAAAATACAAAAATGGTTTTTACGGTGATGGATTGCTTTGTAGGTTTCCAATAGAGTACTCTACAAATTATTTAATGCCTTTGATAGATGATTCTCATGAGCAAAGAGGTTTGCTTCATAACAAAATTTCATTTGGTACTACCAGGCTTAATTTATTTTCCGTACACTTATCTACAAATGAAAAGGAACGTATTTTAGCAATAACAGAGCTAACAAAAATAATAAAGAAGCTACCTGCTACAGAGTTAATAATTGTCGGTGGCGATTTTAATGTAGGAGTTACCAAAATTGGAACTCATAAGTATTCATTTGAAACCAAACAAAAATATAGAGAATATCAGCTTTTAGGTAAGTTATTAGATAAAATTGATAATAAAGAAAATACTTGGTTTTCTTCTGAAGGAGCTGGTTGTATAGACACGATGTTTTATTCTAAAAATATAGAAGTAAAAAGATTTGAAACAATAAAGACAGATTTGACAGACCATAGTGCAGTTTTAGTGGAATTTAACATATAAAATGCTGTTGTAGATTTTTTATCTGTATAGAATCATAACCACCCGTAAAACGGGTGGTTTGTTCTTGTGTAACACTACTATGAATATTGGTAAAAAACTACATACTCTGTAATTCCTTTGAAGCTTGCGGGTCGTCGAGGACGCCGCCCCTACATTTTGTGTATTAACTTTCAAAAAAAAGAGTTCATAAATTAAATTTATGAACTCTTTTTTATTACATTGCTTCTTGATTTTCATTTATTTCTTCAGAATTAGTATGTGATTCCCCTTCATCTTGATTGATAACTTCCATACTAATTACTGAAACTTCGTAAGCTACTTTATTTAATACTGTTCCGTCTTCTAGTTTCTTTTCATATCCTCTTGATTGAACACGTCCTACTATTTTTACTTCTGTACCAACTTCTATATCTTGACAAAATCTTGCATTTCTTCCCCATGCAATACATGGAATATAGTCAGATTTATTATAAGCTCTATTTACTGCAAGTAAAACATCTGCAATTTCACGCTTAAATGGTGTCTGTCTATAAATAGGTTTTTTGCAAATATATCCACTTAGTATTACTTCGTTTGTAGTATACTCTTTTGATGCTTCAACGGCTTCATCAAGTGGTTTGAATGTAATTTCTTTTGCAAAAACAGTAAGTATAAGTTTGCTTTTCTCGTTTTCATATCCATTGTATGAACGGAATTGTCCTTCAATTTCTACTTTTCTGCCTACAGTTATGTCTTCTTTACTTAATAGTCTTTCTGATATTGTAATTGGAATTATGTCTGAAATATCACTTAATCTTGGCACTTCCAAGTTAAATGAGTAAAACTTTTCACCATAAATTTCATGGCTAAATGTTTTTTCACTTGCAACTTTCCCCACTAAAATTAAGTGGTTGTTTTCTGAATAATTTGTAATCAATTTGGTTTCCTCCCTTATTTTTTCTCTTCTAGGATTACGTCCCTAGAATATGATGTATATAAAACTTCTTTAGAATATTCATAACCATTTTCTATTATACTACTTTTTTTTGTCTTTGTCTACATAAAATGTTAATTTTTTCTACTTTTTTTGGAAATTTTCCTTTCTTTAGCGTTATTTTTCCTAATTCGAATACAATTATTCTGATCTTATTTCATTCTGGCATATATTTTTTGTTGGTTTAGCTTGTGTTTGTATAGATTCTTTATTTGGTAAGCCGAGTCATTGCCATACCTATTAAAATTGTAACAGTACTTATTGCCACCATATATGATATCATTCTTTCTTTTTGAAATACAAAAAACATAGAATTTTGCCTCCGCCTTTTAAATCCTATGCTTAAATATTCTTTTTATTACTATTTTATTTCTGCTTTTTTTATTGTTATATCACTTTTCATTAAATTTTTAGCAACTCTTAAAAAGTCTGTTTCCATATCTGTTAAATAAAATTCATTATTATGGTAATTCTCGTCTTCATTTAGGCTATTTGTATTTCTTAGGAAACTTCTTAAATACTCCACAACTTTTTTTCCGGTATTAACTATTTCAACTTTTTCGCCAAGTTCTTTTTTTATTATATCGTAAAATAATGGATAATGAGTACATCCAAGTATTAGCTTTTCTACTGGATTATCTTTGAAAATTCTTACATACTCATGTATTGTTAGTTTTGCAATTTCATTGTCTGTCCAGCCTTCTTCTGCCATTTGTGCCAAAAGTGGACATGCCTTGTTTACGACATAAACATCTGGATTATATTTCTTTATTTCTTTCTCCCAAGCATTACTTCTTATTGTACCAGTTGTTGCCATTATACCAATTCTATTTGGTTTTTCATTTTTTAATATACTTATAATTGTAGGTTCGATTATTCCAATAATAGGTATTTCGTATATTCTTTTTACTTCTTCTAATGCTTGACTAGTTGCAGTTCCACACGCAATAACAATAGCTTTAACATTTTTCGATAACAAAAATTCTATATTTTTTTTGCTTAATTCAACAATTGTTTCCTTAGATTTATTGCCATATGGAAATTGTTTTGTATCTCCTAAGTATATAATATTTTCATTCGGTAGACTTTTTATAATTTCTGAAACTACTGTAAGTCCACCACAGCCTGAATCGAAAACTCCAATTGGTCTTGTATCCATGATTTACTCCTTAATTTTTCAATATAGCAATAATACCATATTTTTAGTCCAATTGCAATATAGGAAATGTTTACCAACATCATCACATTTTGTAAAAAAAAATCATAATATATATTAAGTTAAATGAAAGGATTGATTTTTATGGATTTAGAGCAAAAAATGTGTCCAATAGTGGACGTAGATGGTTTTCTAGAAAAAGGAAAACAATTTGACTTAGACATTAAGCTACCTGAAGATGACAGAAATGTAATTTATGGCATTATAAAAGATTCCTATGGCGAACCTATAAAAGATGCTGTTGTAAAGCTAATAGAGGTAGATAAAAAAGAAAGAAAACCTGTAACTCATACATTTACAGATAAGGAAGGAGAATTTGTTTTTGGTCCACTTTGTCCTGATAAAAAATATGAAGTACAAATTTGGGCAAACAAAGTAAAGCATTATAAGTTATGTGCAGATTGTAGGCATGAAGGCAAGTGCTTAAAAGGCGTTGACTTAGATAAGTGTGATTTCAAAAATGATGATAAAGATGAATATCGTAGCTTCCCTAGTTACTCTGAAGCACCAGAATTGGCTGAAGAAGAATGTAAACCAGAAGAATAAATGGACCTTTGGGGACCTTTGGGGACGTTTCCCAAGCGGGGCTTTTGCCACCTTTGGGGACGTTTCCCAA
>JAEEGL010804786.1_pt1 | contig 11055 bp, 11 predicted proteins | sample 9134231 | NCBI WGS metagenome assembly JAEEGL01 (sample SAMN16246548, study PRJNA631951) | gut metagenome | biome: gut microbiome; feature: rumen; material: fiber-attached | host: Bos | place: Iran: Karaj | collected 2018-10
CGCCACGATGAAAACGATCAGTAATATAAAGCAGATGATGGAACAGGTCAAACAGCAATTGCCCTTTTTCAACCTACCTTCTCCATTCGTTCTTGCCATAGTCACCTCAAAGACCGTATTTTTAAAAATACGATCATATATTAAAAATGATAATATAAATTATACTACACGCACGCGCATTTGTGCAATAGCGGGAGCAAAAATTTTTCGATGGGAAAAAGAGGGAGTTCGTGGAAGTTTTCTTCTTTTTGACGGCAAAAACGGGCCGTTTCGGGCAAAAAAAGACGGAAATCTTGTCATTTTGCCTTGGGTGTGGTAATATGGTCGTATGAGATTGGACAAATTTTTAAAGGTCAGCAGGTTGATCAAACGTCGCACGGTGGCGGCGGACGCTTGCTCCGCATCCCGCGTTCTTTTAAACGGGAAGGAAGCCAAGCCCGCAAAGGAAGTCAAGATCGGGGACGAGATCGAGATCGTGTACGGCGTCAGCCGGCTGAAGGTCAGGGTGACGGCGGTTGCCGAAGTTACCAAAAAGCAGGACGCGTCGGACCTTTACGAAGTAATAGATTAAGATGAAAGGGATCGCTATCATTGCCGCGGCGGGTAAAGGCACCCGCGCCGGCGCCGACAAGGTTTGGATGGATATGGGAGGCAAGACGATGCTCGAACGGGCTGTCGCTCCCTTTTTTGACGCGTTGACGGTGGACGAGGTCTGCTTGGTGGTCGCGCCCGAGAGGGTGGCGGAGGCAAAAGCCGCATTTTCCCGTTCTCCCAAGCCCTGCAAAGTGGTCGCGGGAGGGGATACCCGCACCCAAAGCGTCAAAAACGCCCTTTTGACTTATGAAAACGAGGAGGACGCCGTCGTAGCGGTGCACGACGGGGCAAGACCCTACGTTACCCGCGGTCTGATCGAGCGCGCGATGTGTCTTGCGGCGGAAAGGGGAAGCGCCGTCCCGGTGGTCCCCTGCTCTGACTCCCTGCGTAAGGTTTCGGCGGAGGGCAGTCGCGCCGTCCCGCGTGACGGAGTTTATCGCGTGCAGACGCCGCAATGCTTCAGGTTAAAAACACTTTTGAAGGCGTACGCTTCGGGGGAGGAAGCCACCGACGACGCCACCCTTTACGAAAAGTTCGTCGGGGAACCGGCGCTTACGGAAGGGGAAGAATCAAACGTCAAAATCACCTATTTATCCGATATTTACAACAAAGTTTCAACACGCGTCGGCGTGGGATTTGACGTGCATCCGTTACTGGCGGGTCGCGCCCTGATCCTCGGCGGCGTCACCATCCCGTTTGAAAAAGGTCTGGACGGGCACAGCGACGCGGACGTGCTCACGCACGCCGTGATGGACGCCCTGCTGACGGCAGCGCATTTGCCGGACATCGGGCATTGGTTTCCGCCAAACGACCCGAAATACGAGGGCGCAAACAGCATAGAACTGCTGAAGCGGGTCAAATCGCTCGTTGCAACGGAGGGCTACGGCGTGCAAAACGTCTCCGCTACCGTGATGGCAGAGGCGCCCAAGCTCGCCCCCTATCTTCCCGAAATGGAAAAAACCGTGGCGGAAGCGCTGGGCATCCCCCCTTCCTGCGTGAAGTTTGCCGCGACGACGACGGAAAAACTGGGCGTCGTGGGCGAGGGCAGGGGAATGGCTGCGGAAGCGGTCGCTTTGCTTTCGGGCGGGAAAGTTTGACTTTGGCAATCGCGCGTGTTACAGTATTAAAGAGGTTTTAAGATGAAAAAGATCAACGCACGTAAAAGAGGCTTTTTTAAGCGCATGCTTTCGCACGCGGCTTTGCGCAAGCTTGCCAAGGCTTTGGTGCGCGCTTCGGAAAAAAGCGAAAGCGCGGGGGACGAGATCCTGTACGGGCTTCCCGGCGTCTTTTCCATGGACCTCACTTACCAGGATCAGTCGGTGCGCTTGATCAAGGAAGCAAACGCGCTTCGAGTGATGGAAAAGTCGGAAAAATCCGAAGTTTTTCTATCTGTGCGTGTGACGGATAAGGCGGCGTTGTCCGACCTTTATTTCCACAACGCCACCTGGCAAAAGGTGTATGCGGAAGGCAGGCTGATCTTTGCCGGAAAGGTGAAGTACGCCAGTCTTTTGATGCGCATTATCGCGGCGTGCGAGAAGGACTGCCTGCCGCCCCAAAAGATCCACGAATTATACGGAGAATAAGTATGCGTAAGTTTTTTGAGTTTCAAAACGGAGCAAAGATCAACTGCGGCGAAGCGGCGCTATTGACCATCGGGAAGGAGCTTTCCTACCTCGGCGCGGTCAAGCCCCTGCTTTTGACCTCCGCAAACGCCGTAAAACTCGGCGTAAAGGACAAGGTCGTCGACGCGATCGCCGGCGGCGAAGTCAAGCGCGTCATCGAGGCGGACCCCGTCCCCGCGGACGTCGACTTGGATTACGCCAGGGCGCAAAAAGAGATCTATCTTAAGGAAAAATGCGACGCCATCGTTGCGGTAGGCGGCGACGAAGTGATGGATACGGCAAAATGTATGAAATTGCTTTTGTCGCAAGATTGGGACGATATCCTCCCCATCGTGTCGGAAAGCGCCGTCAAGGGCAAAGATATCCCCCTGATATCCATCCCCAGCGAAAACGGTTCGGGCAAGGAAGCCAACGGATACGTGGAAGTAGGGGAATACTATCTTTCCTCTCCGGCATTGATCCCCAACGTGGTGATCATCGACGAAGACGTCGCGATGACGGCTCCCGCCAGGGAAGTTGCGGCTTCCGGATGCTACGCTCTTGCCAACGCGATCGAAGCGTACATTGAGACCGAGGAAACGGACGTCGCCGGCATTTATGCGGAAAAAGCGGTAAAATTGCTTGCGAAAAATTTGCTTCCCGCCGTGCTTGACAGCGACGATAAAGAGGCTTGTCGCGCCACCGCTCTTGCGGGGACGCTTGCCGGCATTGCGTACGGCGCGGTGCCTTACGGCGCTGCGCACGCTCTTGCGGAAGGGCTCCACAACGCCACGGGGGAACCTCTCGAAGAAATGTTTGCTTTGTCCCTGCTTCCCGCGTTGAAACGGGCGAGAGCAAAGTATGAAGATCGAGTGAAAAACCTTTACTTTTTCCTTGTGGGCGCTACGGAATTTGCGGAAACCCCGGATTCCGAGCGCGCAGACCGCGCCGTTGCCGCCGTGGAAGAAATTTTTGCGGCGCTCCACAAAGCGGGCAGTCTTCCCATCAAGATATCCGGCACCAAGATCCAAAGGGAATCGTTTGGCGCCATTGCCGACGCAGCGTGCAACAAGCGCGCCTCCATCACCGCCTTCGGACCCATCGCCAAGGACGAGTTTATCTCGATGCTGAACGAGGCGTATTGAGTGTTCCACGTGGAACGTTTTTCGTAAAAGGGCAGGGTTGTTCCACGTGGAACAACCTTTCTTTTTTGTCTTTTCAGGAAATCGTTTTCCGCAACAAGTTCGGATAATTCAAACAAAATTGTATGGTAAAAATCCTTTTGGAACCTACGTCGAACTTTTTGAAAAACGAGGTGCGCGCCGTTTTCGCGGGGGTTGGTAGGGCGAGGTAACTCTTGCCGGATCTTGGTTTTTCATTTGCGGGTTTTGCGCGGGATGTTCCACGTGGAACTTTTTTGCGAAACCCTTGCCTTGCGGACGTGCTTTTGGTATAATAGACGATGGGGGTAACGCCTATGAATATTGGTTTTGTGGTGGCGATGGAATCGGAGTATCTTCCCTTCCTTTCCAGACTTGGAAAGCTTGTGAATTCCGAAACTCGCGCCGGAATGGAATTTAGCAAATACGAGTTGTACGATCGTACGGTTTTTCTTGCAAAATGCGGCATTGGCGAGATCGCGTCCTCTGCGGCTACCGCGATCCTTCTCGGGGTTTACGACTGCAAATATATCGTCAATTTCGGGTTGGTCGGCTCGCTTGACGGGGCTTCTTGCGGCGCCATCGTCGCCGTGCGCGACGTGGTGCATTACGACTGCGACATCACCGCCTTCGGTCACAAGCTCGGCGCGCCTGCGGATCGGGAGGATCCGTATCTTCCCGCCGACGTCAAAATGCTGGGCGCGTTGTCTCGTTACGAATTGCCCGCCCTGCGCCTTGCCAGCGGCGACAAGTTTGTTGCGGATCCCGTTTTGAACAATAAGATAAAATCGGATTTTTCGGCGAATATTTGTGATATGGAAGGCGCGGGTATCGCGCTCACTTGCGCTCGCGCACACGTACCTTTTACAATGATAAAGTTGGTTTCGGACGGCGCGGACAGCGACGCCACCGAGGATTTTAAACTGGCAAAGGAGCGCACCTTCGGACGTGCGTTTGATATCGTTTTGACCGTTATACGCGAGGCATAGTATGGAAAAGATCGATTCCTTTAAGATCAATCACGATCGTCATCCCGTCGGATTTTACCTTTCCAAACAAATGGGGGATATCTACACTTACGATCTTCGCATGAAAACGCCCAACGGCGGCGACTATCTTGCCGTTCCCGCCCTGCATTCCATCGAGCATTTGGTTGCTACCGCTATTCGCAACGGCAGGGAAAAGGACAAGGTGGTCTATTTCGGTCCGATGGGTTGCCGCACCGGTTGCTATCTTTTGCTCAAAGGCATTGCCTACGACGAGGCGCGCATTCTTTTGATCGAGACCCTTCGCGAGTGTCTGAACTTTTCCGAAGTGCCCGGCGCAAAACGCGAAGAATGCGGCAATTATTTGGAGCACGATCTTGCCGGCGCAAAGCGTGAGATCGAGGCGTATTTGAGGGCTTTGGGGGCTTAATTGTTCGCAAAACAAGCCAAAAATGTCCCTTTGTCCACAGGTTATCCACAATTTGTGAATAAATTCCACTTGTTAAATATTGGCTTTTGTTGCTCAAAAGTCAGTATTTTTTTATACGATTTGTTGACTGTTTTCGCTTGCCTACACGCGCGCCTATGGAGTAAACTGAACGTGTGGCCGAAAGGGGCTTTCGCGCCGCGGAAAGGTCTGTCGTTCCAAGTTTGTCGGAGGGGAGTATGATCAATTATTTTTGCAAAAAACCGCTTTGGGAGTGTTCTGTAAAACTTTCTTTGGTTGCCGCGGGCAAGGAAAAAGCCGATCTTGTGATCAAAAACGCAAAATTGGTCAACGTCTGCACGCGTGAAGTTCTGGACGGCGTGGACGTAGCCGTCGCGGAGGGTAGGATCGCCCTCGTCGGGGACGCCGCGCATTGTATCGGCGAAAAAACCCGGGTGGTGGACGCCACGGGGCTTTATCTTGCGCCTGCCTTTATGGACGGACACATCCACGTGGAATCTTCGATGCTCACCGTTGCCGAATACGCAAAGGCGGTCATTCCGCACGGAACGAGCGGCATTTTTATGGATCCGCACGAAATTTGCAACGTTTTGGGGCTAAAAGGCGTCCGTTATATGTTAAACGATGCCGAGACCACCCCGCTCAAAGCAATGCTGACCACGCCCAGTTGCGTCCCTGCCGTCCCCGGATTTGAGGATACCGGCGCGGAGATCACCGCTGCGGACGTTGCCGAGACGATGAACTGGAAAGAGTGCGTCGGTCTTGGCGAAATGATGAACTTTCCCGGCGTTTGCGCGGGCAACGAAGCCACGCACGCCATCAACGGAGCCACTCTTGCGGCGGAAAAGACCGTGACCGGGCACTATTCCATCCCCGAGACGGGAATGGGCCTCAACGGCTACGTCGCCGCGGGCGTCAGGTGCTGCCACGAATCCACCCGCGAAGAGGACGCTCTTCAAAAAATGCGTCTCGGGATGTACGCGATGTTGCGTGAAGGTTCGGCGTGGCACGACCTCAAAGAGGTCGCAAAAGCCGTGACGAAGCACGAAGTGGATTCCCGCTTCGCCTGTTTGGTCACCGACGACGCCCATCCGTCCACTCTTCTTGGGGTGGGGCACCTCGATCACGTGGTGCGTCGCGCGGTAGAGGAGGGCATCGACCCCGTCACCGCCATACAGATGGTGACCATCAACGTGGCGCAATGTTTTAAGCTGGATCACGAGATGGGGTCCGTCACTCCGTCCAAGTGCGCCGATATGGTGCTTTTGTCCGATCTTGCGACTTGCCGCGTCGTAGCGACGTTCATTGACGGCGACCTTGTCGCCAAGGACGGAAAGGCGCTTTATACGGCAAAGCCGTATACCTATCCCGCGGACGCCACTTCGTCCGTGCACCTCTCGCCCGTTTCGGCGGAGGATCTCCGTATCCCGTCCGCCGGCAAAAACGCCAAAGTGCACGTCATCGAGATCATCCCCGCAAAGACCTTTACGAAGGACGTGATCGAAAGCGTCCCCGTCCGGGACGGCGCCCTGCAAGCGGCTCCCGAAAAGGACGTTTTGAAGGCGGTGGTGTTCGAGCGCCATAAGAACACCGGCAAAAAGGGCTTCGGCTTCGTCAAAGGGTTCGGCATCAAGGCGGGAGCTTTGGCGCAAACCGTGGCGCACGACGCGCACAACCTTTTCGTGATCGGATCGAACGACGAAGATATGGCGCTTGCCGCAAATACGTTGATTAGCTGCGGCGGCGGTGCTGTTGCCGTCAAAGACGGCAAAGTTTTGGGATTGGTGCCTCTTCCCATCGCGGGACTTATCAGCGACAGATCGTTGGAGGAGACGGAAAAAGCCGTCAAAGGGTTGGAAAAAGCCTGGAAGGACCTCGGGTGCGTTCACCCCTCGCCCTTTATGACGATGAGCATCATCCCGCTTGCCTGCCTGCCCGAGATCAGGTTGACCGATCGCGGACTGGTGGACTGCCGCACCTTCTCCTTTGTGGATCTTGTGGCGGAGGCCGACTGAAAACTTGTCAACCGGCGAAATCAAGAGTATAATTTTTTGTGAGGTGGATTTATGAAGATCACGAAGACAATACCGGCATTTAAGGATTATATCTGGGGCGGGACCAAGCTCAAGACCGAGTTCCACAAAAACGTCGACCTTGACAGGGTCGCGGAAAGTTGGGAACTTGCCGCCCACAAGGACGGCACCAGCGGGTTTGACGGGGAAAGCTTTTCCCTTGCAGACCTGTTTGAAAACCATCGCGAACTGATCGGCACCAACGCGGAAAAGTTCGAGCGTTTCCCGATGATCATCAAGTTGATCGACGCAAAAAACAACCTGTCGGTGCAGGTGCACCCCAGCGACGAGTACGCGCTCAAAAACGAAAACAGCTACGGCAAGACCGAAATGTGGTACGTCGTGGAAGCGGAAGAGGGCGCGGGGCTGTACGTCGGATTCAATCGCGACGTGACGGAAAAGGAATTCCGCACCTTGATCGCGGAGAACCGCCTGCAGGAAGTTTTGAACTTCATTCCGGTCAAGCCGGGCGAATGGTTCTTTATCGAAGCGGGCACCGTTCACGCCATCGGCAAGGGCGTCGTGATCGCCGAAGTTCAGCAAAACAGCAATCTGACGTATCGCCTGTACGACTACGGACGGGTGGGCGCGGACGGAAAACCGCGTGAGCTCCACGTGGAAAAGGGCGTCAAAGTCAGCAAACTCACCGCCTACACCCCCGACAAGAGGACTTCGTGCGAGTATTTCAGTTGCGAAAGCATTTCCCTCACGGGGAGCCGCACCTTTACGGCGGATCAGACCAGTTTCGTCGCCCTCGTCCTGATGGACGGCAGCCTGTCCGTGGCGGGCAAAACCTACCAAAAGGGCGACACCGTCTTCGTGCCGGCGGGCTACGGCGACTTCACCCTCGAGGGCGAAGCAAAGTTCGTTTTGGTGCGCGTTTGATATGCAAGGCGGTAAGGAGGGGCTGAAGCTTTTCAACGTCAGGTACCTTCCTCTTTTTGCCGCTTTTCTTATTCTCGGCGTGTTTTGCGTAAAAGTATCCGTTACGGTCGCGGCGATCCTTTGGATCGTCGCGGCTTTTTTGTCCGCAGCGCTTTTTGCCCTAAAACGGGTGGGAAAGATCGTTGCCGTCGCCCTCGTCCTTACGATGCTTTTGGGGTACGGCGCCGCGCGGCTTGACCTTTACCTCCGCAACGAGGTGGGACTCAACGAAACGGCGGAGATCACCTGCCGCGTGACCGACGTGACGGAAGTCGTCACCGAGACCGACGACGGGGACGAAGTTACGTACAAAGTCAAGGCGGACCGCCTCAAAAGCGGCAAAGCTTACGGCGGCGGCATCAGTTTTGAAACGGACGTTCCGCTCCGCGCGGGGGATCGCGTCGTGGCGTACGGTTACGTTTATATCCAAAAACTTTCTTTGGAAAATTTCTTTCGGGCGCTCAACTATCGAAAGGGGTGCAAGTACGTGATGACCGACCCCGAAATTCTTTCGGCCGTCGCGGGCAAGGCGCCGCTGTCCGACCGCATCAAGGAAGGCGCCCGCAGCATTTTGATCGAAAATCAAGGGGAGCGCGCCGGTTCCTTTGCCTACGCCACATTGTTTGGCGACACCGACTATATGCTCGAAGAGGACAAAAGCGCGATGCGCGAGGTGGGCGTGGCGCACGTTTTTGCCATCAGCGGACTGCACATCGGCGTGCTTTCGGGCGTTTTGCTGTTTTTGCTACGCAAACTCAAGGTCAAGGACGGCGTTTCGCTGCTCGTTTTGCTGCCCATCTTCGGCTTTTACGCGTACCTTTCCGGCTTCACGCCGTCGGTTTTGCGCGCCTCAATTATGGTGTGCGTCGGGCTTGCCGCCTCGCACTTCGGCGCCAGGTACGACGGCATCTCCTCGCTGTCGCTTGCGGCGATCCTTTTGCTGCTTGCGCGGCCGCTGTTTTTGTTTGACCTCAGCTTCGTGATGAGCTTTTTGGCGATCTTCGGACTTCAATCGTTGACGACGCCCCTCAAACAGGCGTTTTTGAGTCACGGCGTCAAGGAAAAACTTGCCGAAGCGCTTGCGCTTTCCCTCGCAACGACCGCCGCGCTCGTGCCGCTTTCCGCCGTGGTTTTCGGACGCATCACCCTCGTGGGTTTTTTGCTCAACGTCGTGGTCGTGCCGCTGGCCTCCGCGTCGTATATCCTTACCCTCGTCGGACTGTTGCTGACGGCGGTCGTTTCAAGCTTCGGCGCCTTTCTTAACGTCGTTTCCGTTCTGCCCGCCGCCATCATCGCGCTCAGTTCCGCGGTGGCGTCCCTCGACCTGACCGCAAAATACGCCTTTTCCACCCCCGAAACGTTGGTCTACTACGCCACCCTCGGCTTTGTGGGAAAGTACAGCCTCGCTTCCAAAAAGGTCAAGTTGGTCGCCGGCGGCATCGGGGCGGGCGTGCTTTGCATCTTGATCTTTGCGGTATAATTTTTGCGGCGGGGGTAACATTTTCCGCTTTTCGTGATAAAATATTACTATGAGCACAAAAGAGGACAAAACTTATTCCGTAGGCGTACGTTCCGGGGTGTTTGGCATGATAAGCAACGCCCTGCTTTTTGCCGCCAAATTGACGGTGGGGCTTTTGATCCGCAGCATCGCGGTCACCGCCGACGCGTTCAACAACCTTTCGGACGGCGCAAGCAGCGTGATCACCGTGACGGGTTACAAACTTGCCGCCCGCCCCGCGGATAAGGAGCACCCCTTCGGGCACGCCCGTTTTGAGTATATTGCGGCCCTGATCGTCTCCGTCGTGATGTTTATGGTGGGCGCCCTCTTTTTGAAGGAATCCGTCACCCGCATCTTTGAAGGGCAGGGCACGCCCGACGTGCGCGTCTTCGCCTACGTGGTGCTGGGCGCGTCCGTGGCGGTAAAAGGGGCGCAGGCGGCGGTGTACGGCGCTTCGTACAAAAAGACCCGTTCCCTTCCGATGAAGGCGGCGGCAATGGACAGCCTGGGCGATATGCTCGCCACCTCCGCGGCCATCGTTTCCACCGTGATATGGGACGCGACGGGCAAAAACCTCGACGGTTGGTTCGGCGCGGCGATCTCCCTTTTCATCCTGTTTACGGCGGGACGTCTTTTGAAGGACAGCGTTTCGCCCCTCCTCGGCAACGCGCCGTTGGACGGGCTTGTCAAAAAGCTCAAAGATAAAATTCTTTCCTACGAGGGCGTGCTTGGCGTACACGACGTGACGGTGCACAGCTACGGTGAAAAGCACTCTTACGCCGTGGTGCACATCGAGGTCAGCGCCTCCGAGACCCTGCTCCGCGCCCACGACCTGGTGGACGAGATCGAGCGCGACGTCCTTCAGGAACTTGGCATCCAGCTGGTGGCGCACGTCGACCCGCGTGTGGAAGAGGGCGGGGATATGGATTTTGAATGCTTGATCCGCGCCTACCTTGCGGACCGCTTTGACGGGCTTACCGTCCACGACTTCCGCATCGTAAAGGAGGAAGGGGAGCGCAAAGTTTACTTTGACGCGGAGATCCCGTGGGAAAGCACCCTGACCGTGGCGGAGGTCACCGCCGCGCTGACTTCCTTTGACCCCGATTACGACTACGTCGTCACCGAGGATCGAAAATAGCAACGGACAGTTGCTTGCGCGGGCAAAACGCCACGGGTATAATAGGGGTGTGAGGTGAATTATGGAAACAAAAGACGTACTGTTTGAACTCAGAACCAAAAAGGGATTGTCGCAGGAGGAACTTGCGGAAAAAGTCTTTGTGACCCGCCAAGCGGTTTCCCGCTGGGAAACGGGGGAAACCACGCCGAACGTGGAAACGCTAAAATTGCTTTCCAAGTTATTTGACGTATCCATCAACACGCTTTTGGGCTCTCCTCGTCAGCTTGTCTGCCAATGTTGCGGCATGCCGCTTTCGGATGAGACCACAAGCAAGGAACCTGACGGTACCTTCAACGAAGACTATTGCAAATGGTGCTATGCGGACGGCAAGTACACCTACACCGATATGGACGTGCTGATCGAGTTTTGCGCGGGACATATGGCAAACGAAAATTTCTCCGCCGACCAGATCCGCGCCTATATGAAGCAATCCTTGCCAAACTTGAAGTACTGGAAGAAATAGAGAGGTAAAAATGACCAAGCGCAAGAGGATCATCATCGTAGTAAGCGTGTTCGCGCTGTTTTTGATAGGCGCGGGCATCTTTGTCGGCGTGGTGTTCTTTTCGCCGATGAGCGATCCCGCCTACGTTGCGCA
>JAEEGL010912446.1_pt1 | contig 11055 bp, 7 predicted proteins | sample 9134231 | NCBI WGS metagenome assembly JAEEGL01 (sample SAMN16246548, study PRJNA631951) | gut metagenome | biome: gut microbiome; feature: rumen; material: fiber-attached | host: Bos | place: Iran: Karaj | collected 2018-10
AATTCGCAAGCCGAGGTGGACTACATATCTAGCTATCGGCAGACCGTTCTGCCCATTGAAGTGAAGGCAGAGAAACAGGGTGGCATGAAAAGTCTGTGGATGTTTATGCGTGAGAAGAAGATTACTAATGCTATCAGATGCTCGCTAGAGAATTTCGGAGCCTTCGACTATGAAGACAACAAAGACGGTGGAACACTACGTCACGTGCATATTTGCCCCCTATATGCCATTTCCCAGATGGATGGTATGCTGAAGAAGGTCTTTTACCCCCCAACTTATCCTCTCAAAAATCAAACATAAACAACAAGGCTCTAGTTTGGTATAGGACTGATTTACGACAGCATCGAAGATAGAGCGTGAATGTGTTAATGTGTTAACGTGTGAATGTGTTAGTCGATTTACGAATTAACGAATTTTCGAATTAACGAATTCATTTTTTCACCTTTCAATTCTCAATTTCATCTCCCTTCGGCGATCCCTCTTCGACCATTCTTCGGTTCTTCCTCAAAACCTCCATAAACAACTCAAAATCATTATTTTATCTAAAGTCATTAAACCAACTGAAAATCAACCATACAACCAACCGTGTTGGCCGTCCCTTCTGAGACCTTAATATTGTTTTTCTGCAAAGATACGACTATTATCGACACCAATTCCGATTATAGACAATTATAAAAAAGTTCCTCATCGCTGCAATGGCGGTAGACTTGGTTGTAAATCCAGTCAGAGAGGTTGGTTACATTGCGTTTGTTGCTGCCTATGTTGAGAGTATTGAGGTGTATTTCGCCACCTTAGTTGTAGCCGAAGTGTTCTCAGTTGCTGCAGGATGATAATATCAAAACGAATTACAAATCCTGATAATAATAAGTGTCGGATTGCAAATTCGACACAACGAATTACGACTGGAACATCCACAGCGACAGGTATTTTAACCGTTACTTAATAATATGTGACATTGTCATTTCCCCAGTCAAGTTCAAAGTATTTGATGGGGTTCCCATTTGTATCTTTCTCTGTAAACAACAAATTACTACATCTAATAAAGTAATTTATTACTTGTGAACAATATATACCGTTATATGCACTATCTCGACCCATAATAATTGATTTACTTAATCCCTTTGTAATACAAGTAATCGGAGAATAATTCTGATTATGATGATTTAAACAAACAATATTTGGATGCCCATTGATGCTTCCATGGTGGGATACGACATAGTAGTTTATTCCTCTTAGATATGAACGACAACCAGCTGATTTGGTCATTTGATTAAAACCTTCCTTTTCTAAGTCACCAGTAAACACCATTGATTTACTTCCAAAAGCAAAACGAAAGACAACAGATGAATTGTTTATTTTAGATACAATACGAGAATGAACAGATGAATACCCACCCCCCCATCTACTTTTGTATAATCGACATTCTGGATGTAGTATTGATATGCACTTGCTATTTACAAGATAGGGGACAGGTTCAATTATTCGTACTTGCTTTTGTTTCAATGTGTTTAGAATGTCGTTCATTGTGTCGCTGGCGACCTGATAATACAAATTAATATAACATGTAGAACTTCCATTGATTAAATTTTTATCCAAAAGGAATTTCATCCCATTGTAATGGTCAAAATGAGCGTGCGTAAGAAAAAACTTATCGATATGTAGGGTATTCACATTTACTCTTACTTTTATTGCGATACTTCGTAAGCAATCTTCAATGTTTCCACGATAAGATTTACCTCTTATTTCCTGTTTGGAACAATCCACCATCCATAAAGAATATTTCTTTTCATTCATTATTAGTAATAGACTACAATTACCGTGTCCAACATTAATGTGATACGAATAAATATCAATACTTCCATTATTAAGCCACTCATCATCTTCACTATTGTTTTCTTGTAATCTGTCTATTAATTGTTTTCTTAAAGTGTTATTAATAACAAATTGTTTACGTGCATATGCATGTAAATTGCCGTATGAGAAAGGCAATTGTTGATTAGTGTCATCATAGTATATATACCATCCTTCCTTTATTTTACCACTATGATTATTCATTCTTAACTGATTCTGGTTGACTTCAACGATTTTAGATTTTGTTTCGTATTCATCTATCCCAATTAAAGTCACTTGAAATCTTTCTTCGTCAGAAGACATGATACTATCAATGAAATATAAATTGTTTGAATTGTTTGGCATAGGATTATTTTTTAATTATTTGAAGCTGTTTAAATATCCGAGCCTCAAAAAAACAGACAGGCATGGTCGAGGCAGGTCTCCATACCCAAAGTAGGAGGTTCAGTTTTTGTAATACGATGTTCTGGATTAGGGGAATCAGCCTTCTCAATAGGGCATAGTGAATCCCAATTGCCCTCTTGAAGATGAATCCCGCAGTCGCGAGCATCACGTTGTTGTTGTCGCCGAAGACTCTGGCATAGAAGTTGCAACAGAGACAGTGGTCTGTTTTGAGATGTCCGATTACAGGTGCTTCATATATATTCTGTGGATATGATATGTCTTAAAATTAACACAAATCAATATAGGGTATCAAGGAATTCCGTAATGGAATTTGCCAGAAACTCAACATCTCCAGTCTCATGATGCCAATATACTATCTTATTGTTTTGTAAGCAAATGAAATTTCCAAACGGGTCGTTCGCAAGAGGGAAGAGGGTATTGTCATCACTATTGACTACAGCCTTTGCCGTATAAACATTTTCAACATCCTCTCTCTTAAAGGAGAGAAGCTTCTTCATAACATGTTCTTTTCCGCTCGAAGAGTCAAAAGTATAAGCAGAAGGTCTTCCATTGTTAGCTTCTATAAATAAATGCTTAATGTCATCTGGCAATTTAATACTAAATTCTTTTTCTACTTCGGAAATAATGTCCTCATTAATGACTGAGGTTCTTCTCCATGAAATATTCATATCTGTTAGTTGTTTATAATTATCTGCATTCTGAACCACCTCCCCATAGAGAACGTCCACCTGTATGGGGAGTTCTCGAATGGGTATTGTATTCAACCAACTGCATTTTTCCTTTTTCTTCTGAATGATGCCATGTGTATCCTTCAGGAGTTTGGCTATGTGCAATGTCATCCAATTGGTCTTCAGTAAATTGCTTTCGAAACTCAGGATCACTATCACACTTTTCTTTCAACTGTCTGTTGCATTCGCGGGACTGCTTAGAGTCAGTTTCTTTTTCTAATTCTTCAGGTAGTTGAACATCGAACTTGCTATCAAATTGAGGGAAAACTCCTTCAGCCTTTTCTCCGGTGTCAAGCGAAACGGCTTTTCTTTCATAAGGCACTCCTGTTTCTGGATGGTTTTGTCCTTCAAGGCCTTGATTCCTTGTATTTAATTTACGCAAACCGTCATTTTTAACTTGTGACTCATTAGAATCTACTCCTTTTCGATTAACAATGGCATCAGCACTTTCATGTGAGTCTAATCTATCTACAAATACATCTTGTATACTATGAATACCTATTGGTTTATTATCGGGAGACAGTTTATCAACAAATACTACAGAATTAGCAGTCGGTTCTAGTTTTATCTGAGACTGTTCTATCGTATCAACAAAAATACTTTTTTTCAAATCTTTGCCTGAAAATCCGCCCCATTCTCCTCTGCTTCCCTGTTCCATATTTGTTGCAGTACCAGAAAGATATTTGGGCACCATTAACTGGTCTTTCCCCTCAAACTCAGCAACAGTCTTCATCTCTTTTGAGACATTATAGACATTTTCAATAGATTTAGCAACCTCAGATAGTTCTTTGGCAGCTGTTAAGGTTGATATAGGTTCCATTACTTGGTACAATTAGTATCTGATCCGAGATATACTTTTGCAATTCTTTCGTATAATTGGACTATGGGAAGTTTCATTATCGCCTTTTTCACTATATGGATAAATCATTGCCAATAATTCAATTATTATGATTCAAAAGTCTTTTTCCATTCACTGTAAAGTGCGTTGTTACGAACATAGCACAATTCAACATAATATAAGAAAGCCCCATACAATTCATGACCAAATCGTTCTTTCAGTACCGCATCGAGTTTTAATCGAACCTGCTCCATACTAATACACTGAGATGTGATATTATTATACTCACCATCAAGGGTTAAGTATTGTCTGATAACGATGGATAACTCTGGGAAATTGTAGTCTTTCCAGATACTCAGTTCTTTATTTTTTTGATATTCGTCAACCAAGTCTAAAAGTGAGAACTTTATAGCATTAGGCATTTCTGCTTCCGATATTAGAGCGGAAACCTTATTAATATCAAAATCCTTATTCAAATATGGAAATAATAAGAACTCAACGACTTCAGTTCGGTAAACCCTCTTTTTCTTTTTAATAGATGGGGTACTTTTACTATAGATATTACCCTCGCCTTTAAAAAGATCGACCTTGCATTGTACAGGTTCTTCCCATTGATTCTGATAGACTATTGCCTCGCCTTGGTTTTGACGTGCAATTTCATTGATTTGCTCGTCACTCAATGACATGGAACCACCAGCGACATTACGATCTTCCGTATCAGGAAGTGACAATACAATCTTTGTATTGGTATTTCGTATTACGGCAGAATCCAAAAGGGAAGGTGATTGGTCTACAATGATAAAGGATTCTCCATATGTACGCATTTCTGCAATGCTATTTGTAATCATCTCTACAGATTTTCCTGCAACATTGGCAGTTTCCATAGATTGAGAAATTGATACTTTACGAAGCAAATTATGAGCTTCTTCGAGCACAGTTACATGCCGTAAAGGCTTATTCATACCACCTTCAGACATACGGAACTCATTTAACTTAATTACCAAGAATCCCATTATGAGGGCATTGGTTTCAGTTGAACCTGTTCGACTTAAATCAATAATAGTATTCTTATTGAATAGTTCTTCGTCAGGAATAGAACCCCTATTGAACATTTTATCAAACATTCCCTCGCAGAGGTCTTGAAGACGTTTCTCAATAGCTGCCTTATAGTCCCCCTTTGTGTCAGCTGAATAATCTGAACGATCAATGTAATCCTTTACACATACAACAACATCATCAACACTTGGGAAAATAGGCACTTCAAATTTATGTTCAGAGGCATCCACATCCCATCCACACTTTTCGTAAGCGGTAATAATTGAGTGTTCTAAGATGGATGGCATAGCAGCATAAAGGGACCAACAAGCATTGAAGATTCCGACAATTCGCTTGATGTGTTCCAATACATCTACATGCTGATATGGGAAAACAAATGGATTAATCTGTAACAAATTACCCATTTTATTTGTATTGCTGTACACGGTTACATCATCCATGCATCCAAACACATGCTTATATTCACCTTTAGCTGGTTCAATAACCATAAAAGTTTTACCTGCTTTCTTAAGTTGTTCAAGAAGAATGTACATTGTGTTAGACTTGCCACTACCAGTAGAACCTGTCACAAACACATGTTTTGTTAGTTCATCAATGTCAAGATTGACTGGTGTAGTTGAGTTCTGGCCAAGATGAACAATATTGCCTAAATGTATCCCATTGCACTTTTTCTTATTTGAATAAACATTTCTCGCAAATGAAGCACGTTCTTGAACTATAATTCCTGGAACACTACTTTGAGGAAGAGACAAATGAATAGCTAGCTCTTTACTATTAACAACAGACCCAGCCGACACATCGAGCGAGTTGAAATCGAACCGGGGGTGAAGGCTGTTTTCAAGATAATGGTTTATTTCTTCCACACTATCTTCTTCCGTCCATGTGTTTATTGCACATGTTTCTAATCCACTTTCTTCACCAATAATAGAACCTCTGTAAATATTCGACAATTGTTGTACAGTAGTTGGATCATTGGCAACAAAATATGTAGCAACGGACCATAGACCAAACGGCTTCCCGTTTTGCAGTCTTTCCAACTGCTTGTCCATAATGTCAAGATAGAACTTAATAGAACGATTCTTGTATGTAATCTGTTTTGATGAACCTGTGGTAGTTGATTCGTTTGAGCCTTCCATATTTACAGTTCCTTGGACATTAGTCCTGATTGTCCCTTTTTGGTTAGCTTCTGAATCAGTAAAATTCTTACCAATGGTTTTAGATACTGTACTACTTTCGCTATGGTTTTTACCGCCTCCTGTTCTTCCTCCGACTAATTTATGAAATTCTGTAGCAAGTATATTTCTACTATAATTCTCACTACTGCCGTCGGTCACGGTGTCGCTATTTGTAATAGCTTCAGAATGTCCATCTGTATGAGTAACCGTCTTGGATATGGATTCTCCAATAGACTCCGAGAAGTTTTCCGAAAAGGATTCTGACACACCCTTTGTTTCGCTTTCATTAAAGGTCATTTGAAGTGTTTCGGCTGGGGATATGCTAGAATGAAGGTTGTTGAAAGCGCTTATCATTTCATTGGCTTCAGCATCCCCGACACTATCAGCCACAAAATACGCTCGGAACTGGGGGATTGAGGATGTGGCATTTATGAGTCTTTCTATTCCTTGAACGAATTTTTCTTTCTTGTCATCACGTAAAGAAGCTATTGCCGAAACAGAAGATACTGCAGGTTTTTCGAATTCTAGTGCACCTATATTTTTTATTGGCTCGAATCTTATTCCTGGAAAATAACCTTCTAATCCTGCTTCAAGTATTTTTCCTGACACACTGCTTTTTCCTGAAAAATCTCTTGCTCCAATGTATAACTCAATATCACCATCATTCTGCTTATTCAACACAAGTATTATATTTTTGGCAGTTTTATGCAGTGACATATACAACATGGATAGTTTGTCAGCGAAGAATACATCTTTCTCCATAACTATCTTATCTATACGAAACCAACGTACTCTCGTATAGCCATTTTTATTTGACAATGGCTTCACTTTACACTCACATAAAGAATGCAAGAAGTCTCGAGTAACCATGCTGTCGAAGACCTGACAGCATGCATCATTTAGTTTCGTTTTATTTATATCTTCATATTTAATATGTTGATCAACAAGATTGGTTTCTTTGTCTTTAGACATGTTTTCTTTCTGTTGGTTATTATTGATTGGAATCTGTCCCATAATTATTGAATGCCAAATGTTAATATTAAATCATTGGAGAAACTTTCTGCGTTACCAAGCCAGGTTTTTAAGTCTTTTATTAGTCCATTAACAAGACGTGCTTTTTCTTGCTCGATTTGCATCTCATATTGTTTCATTCTAAAAGCATACCTTTTATCCCTGCAATCTTTACTTCTCTTATATGTGTATGCAGCAACTCCTAAAGCAAGTAACTCAGCAGCAACAGCAATCCATATTTCAGTGAAAATGAATAATCCTACAGCAACTAATGTACCCACTCCAGCGATAGCAATAGGTTTCTTTATTATGTCTTTTTCCTCAAGCTCTGGATATTGGAGTGTAGGATTTACCTTCATTTCGCCAATTTTTATTTCATTCTCTGATGCCCACTTCTTCATTTGGACACGATATCCATCATGAAAATCAATGAATTTATTGTATGTCTCACTGCTTTCTATTTTTAAAGCACCATTTGTATAGATGTCATCTACGGCAAGAATATAATTCTCCAAAACGGATTGGGCAATATATTTCGTAGATTCAGCAAAGGCTTTTAAGTTGTCTTCCGAAATATCATCCAAATACTCTTGTGCTTTTTGACGGACTTCTGTTTCTAAGCGGATGACATCCATCATAACTTTTGAATTAAAATTTAAATTCATAATCTTGAGCAAGTTTAATTAATTCTTTAGATGCAGCACGAGTTTTCTCAATACGTGCATCTGTCTCTGCTTCAAATTGTTCTTTTCTATTCAATTGTGATTTAAGTTCTTCAAAACGAGCCTTCTCTTCTTCAATCTTTTTGTTTAACTCGTCAGAAATCAGCGTTCTCATATTGTCTACTTTCTCATAAACCTGGGGTAAAAACTTGTCTCTTTTGGATCTGGCACGTTGTAAGACTAAAGCTTTAAATTCCCTTAACTTTATTTCAGGGTCTGTTCGTTCGCCATATTGGCCCGGAATTGTCTCATCTTCTTTACAAAAATGCTTTTTCACTTCTGGTGGCGCAATCACATAAGTTTCCTTACTTTTGTCGATAGCCTCTTTTTCTATAGCGTCAAAATCTAGTGAATCTATGATAATGTCAGAATAGTCAATATCCTTTAAAAAACCTGAGAACTCTTTTTTGATCTTTTCAATAAAATCTCGTTCTTTCTCTTGAACTTCATCAAAAAGATTAGTGATGAATGTTCGAACTCCCTCTTCTGATTGATACATTTCTATCTTTTCTAATCTTGCGTTAATAAAGCCAAATTCATCTTTAATCCTATCTCTTGTCATCAACTTGTCTGCTTTCTGATATTGCTCGTTGTATTCGCTTCGCTTCTTTTCTACATTCTTGATTTTTTCGTCAATAGAACCAAGATTACCTTTAACCGTTTTCTTGTATTCATTAAGTTTTTCTTTGAATCCAAGATAGTCACCTGCAATAAGATCAAAAAGTTTTTTTAATGTTTTTTGTTTTTCGTTCTTTGCAAAATTGTTTATTTTATTCCTAAGTTCCTCGAAATTCGCCCATTCCTGGAGAATTCTCAACATAGTGTCGTGATTAAATGAGTCACCTTTCTTTTTTAGCTGGCGTTGAGCATAGAATAGAATTGACATAATTTCATCCCAGTCGTTATTAGACCAACCTTCAAATATATCAAACATTTGATATTGATCAAGGCTAGCATCACTACCTTTGAGATCATTTAGGAACGAATATAAAAGACTGTCGGCATACGTTAAGACCTTGATTTTCTCACCATAATTTTGATTAATAAAATCGATCTTACTTTCTTTGAAATTTAAGAAATTCGAAGAACTACTATGAGTTAGAACATAAAACAGTCTATCCTTATCTGATTTTGTAAAGTTGTCAAGTGTGTCCTTCACAAACTTTTTAGTATCATGCTGATCCAAAGTTTGACTTCCGTCCTGTAAGAAAAATATAGCATCAACCTCGCGTGATCCATCTTCTTTTTGTGTAGCAAGTAATTGTTTTGTGCGAGTTTCAATTCCACCGATTGCTCCAATTCCTGGAGTATCAATAACTCGCCACCCCTTCAACTCTTCGTTGAACGGATATTTCATGCGCACTTCAATAGCAATGTCTTTTTTCTTGCGGTGTCCTACGTAATCTTTAAGTAAATCTTTGTTTATAGGAGAACAGAGTGTGTCCTCTTCTAACTTTTTTCGTTCTTTCCAAATATTATCAAAGCCAAATCCCCTCATAATCATATCGTCAATGTTGTTGACGGGCAGATCATGATACTTTTCAGGAATTGATACGTGTTCCTTTATCCTTCTACTTACATCATCTTTTATGACCAACTTATGATCATCACCAAATAATATGGTAACCTCTGGGGTTTCTCCATATTCGATATATGTAAGGCCGCAGGTTGTTTGGTTATGACCAGTCGGAAGAAGGTCTTTACATCCGAGAAGTGCGTTAATGAATGTAGATTTACCTGAACTGACCTTTCCTACTACAGCCAAGGTGAAATATCCCTTAATGAATGGGGTGGCCATTCGTTCAATAGAACGGCTATGCCATTCATCATCTGGAATACCACATTCCTTTCTAACTTCTCGATACCTAGTTATGACAGCTTCAACAAGTTTGCCAATTTTTGCAAATTCATTTGTTTCCATAGTCCATTATTATATTTTTGCAAAGTTACTATTTCTTTCTTTTCTTTTTCTGATTATAGACAATTATAGATAAATTTATAGTTGGTCGGGCAGGGTGGGGTAGAGTTGGTGGAGGTAGACTTTGAGGAGGTAGTCGGCTCCGCGGGAGTAGCTGCTGTCGCGGTCTTTGACCCACTTGGGGCCGGTGAAGAAGTTCCGCATCTTGCGGTAGTTGGATCGCTCCGTCAGGTTGCGCACCAAGTAGATGAGCTCATAGGAGTTGCCGTTTCTCCCATGCCACTCTATGGGTTCAACCTTCTCGGTACGCAGACGGCCAGAGAATCGGTAGGCAAAGAGCTGCTTGGTGGCAGCGGATGCGTCGATATAACCTGACTCTGCAAGGTAGTTCACCAGCTGCTCGAATGGCTTGACTCCCGTCTTGATAACTTCTGGATGCAGCCCAAAGTACTCCTTGGCGTTGCCCGCCTCGTTATGGAATGAGAAGTAGTCGTCGGGCAAGCAGAACTCTGTGTCAATATAGCCGCCACCTTGCAGGATGATGGGTTCAATCTGCTTGCGCTCCTTGGGCTTGAAACGGTCGTAGTTGTCGCGATAGAACTCGCACATATAGTCGAACAAGTCATGATTGTACCGCTCGTACTTCCGCATATACGTATCCTCGTCGCCATCATCGAATAAAGAATCATTGGCCTCGCTCAACTCCTTAGACGAGCGTCGGATGGGGTGTTCCTCGTTCATGAAAAGACTTGCCACAACATCCAGACTATTGGCAATATCTTCATCGGACGGGTCAGTGTGATAAACAATCTTGGGCCAGACATCTGCACAGATGCAGCTTGTAAGCAGAAGGTCACAGTCGGAGGTGTCTATGATATGGGCAAAGGCATCCTCGTCCTGCGCATCGAAGGCTTGCCGCAACAGCGTCATTGTGGCGGAGGAGCAACCGATAGTGCGAATAATCTCAGGGACAGCGTATGGCGCAAAGGCCTGAAGAGCATCGTATATTTCTTTGGCCGTCAATACCCGCTGAGGGGCAGGATTGTAGCGCGAAATGTCTTCGTGGATGAAACGATTGTTGTAGACATAGGCCAGCTTGTAGTAGAGCGGGAGCATGAATTGAAGATAAAAATTATCGTTTTCAAGCAAGGCCGGGTCGGTGTCGGGTTCTTCATCATCGGACACAAGGTCGGGATGGGCCGTGGCAATCTGTTTGCTACTGCCTGCCTCGTTCAGCCCTTTGTAGTAGAGCTTCAGTCGTTCAGCCTCCGAGATATAGTCCATTCGCTATCCCTTTTTGTCGCCGTTCTGTCTCCCGGATTGGCGGTTGCACTTCATAAAAAAGCATGGA
>JAEEGL012000222.1_pt1 | contig 11055 bp, 10 predicted proteins | sample 9134231 | NCBI WGS metagenome assembly JAEEGL01 (sample SAMN16246548, study PRJNA631951) | gut metagenome | biome: gut microbiome; feature: rumen; material: fiber-attached | host: Bos | place: Iran: Karaj | collected 2018-10
TGGATGAAATTGCTGTTATTCGTTCTGATGATTTGTTACCAGAAGAAAGTCTGGATGTTAAACCTGTCAAGGTTGCAATGCGGTCTGCAAAACCAACAACTGTGAAAAAGACTGTCGAAAACGATTCACAGAAAGAAATGTTGGCTGAATTAAATTCTTTGCGTTCAGAAATAAAACGGTTGGGTGAATTGCAAAAACAAACATCTGAAAAACTCGCAAATGCAAGGGATGTTACACCAAGACCACAAATTTTGGACAAATTCGATGTCGAACCAGAACAAACATTTGCCAAAGATACAAGTAATGTAAATATACGTCGGGAAATTGTTCCTATGGAAACAAACAAAGATGTTATCACACGTTCTATTTCTAAAAATACCGCAGAACCAACGGTTGCACGTGTTAACGATTTGGCAAAATTGTCGCCCAGTGAATTAAAAAAAGCATTTAAAAAGACATATTTATCCGAAAATAAACATCTTTCTACATACCGCATTGATGATAAATATGACACAATCAGTGATATGGATGTTTCTGTCGAAGGGTTTACTGCACAACGTGATTTATCTGAAACAAATGGTGGGGTGCGTCCTTTGGAAATAAAAATATCATTTTTGAATGAAGACGCTGGATTGTCACGTGAAAATTATACTTTGTTGAATGAATATGCATCGATTGCTGTGAATAATCCGAAGCGTGCAATTCAGATTGCTATACCAGAATCTGCAACACGTAACAAAGATGGCAGAAAATTGGCTGCACGTAGACTCGCAATCGTAGAACAGGTTTTGCGTGACACAGGTGTTTCTGAAAAACGTATTATCCCAGTATTATCGCAACGTAATGATGATGCTTTTGTGTTGCGTATTATATCTGGGGATTTGTTTGAAACTTTGACCCAGCAGAAACGTAATATGTTTGGTGACAGTATGTCCAAGAAAACATACAAAAGTATGTCGTGGTAAAATTATTTAACCAATTTTTAAATTTTATTTTTCCACCAACGTGTCCGATATGTGGTGAATCTGTCGGTTCATACGGTATGTTATGTGCAAGATGTTGGTCTGGGTTTAATTGGATATCTAATCCAAAATGTTTCAAATGTGGTTATCCTTTTCCAGCTGATTTAGATTTAGGCCCAACACCAATGTGTCCACATTGTGCAGCAGGTGAAAATGATTTAGATTATATTCGCAGTGCATGTGTTTACGATGATGTTTCAAAGAATATAATGTTACCGTTTAAACATGCTTCGGCTTTGAAATATCAAACAATTATGTCGCGTGCGATGATAAATGCAATTCGGGATTTGAATCTGGACGTAGATATTGTGATGCCTGTACCATTGGCATGGCGGCGTTTGTTTAAACGCGGTTATAATCAAGCAACACTTCTTGCACGTCCTATTGCAAAACATTTTAATGCAAAATTGGATGTTGATACAATTTCCAGAAAATATAAACCAGACATGGGACATAAAAATGCAAAACAAAGACGTGAAAATGTTCGTGGTGTATTCAAAGTTTTGAATCCTGATAAAATTCGTGGCAAAAAGATTTTGCTGGTTGATGATGTTATGACAAGTGGTGCAACATTTTATGAATTAAATCGTATTTTACGCAAAGCGGGGGTTTCTGCTGTATACGCGGTTTCATTTTGTCGTGTTGTTCATGCAATTTAGGCGGCTGTGTTACAAAGTGAACGTTGCAAAAAATTTGCCATTTCCAGTTCCTTTCCGGTCATAGTTTGTGCAGTTTCTTGTAAATCAATTTTTTCTTTGCATACATTTATAATATCTATCATATCTTTTTGGTCTTTGGTCAAAGGTTTGCCATTTGTTTCGTCCCAGCGTACGGCCAGTGCAGGTTTTTTATTTATAGATACACTGTAATGATTGCGCGCCCATCCATCATCTATGGATAATATCTCTTTGCTTGAATTATCAAAAATTGTGTATTTGTCACCAGTGTTTGTTTTTTCGTGGTGCAATATGTTGTTGTGTATAATTTCTTTGATAAGCATTTTAAGAACTTTGTTCATAATTAATCCTTTGGTTGTATAAATAATATGCCGTCAAAGCGATATTTGCACTAGGAATCTTTTATCTTTCAATTACTTGATTTTACGATTTTTATCGTGTAAAATCCGTCTGTTTATATAAACATAAAGGCAAACAAAATGAACATAGATTTGGGCAAAAACATAAACACACGTGAATTAGAAACCACAATTCAGGAATTTTGGGATAAGAATGATTTCTGGAAAAATGACGTAAATTCAAATAAAAAATCATTTTGTGTTATGATGCCACCACCAAATGTGACTGGTAATTTGCACATGGGACATATTTTAGATAATACATTGACTGATATTATTTGCAGATATAGACGCATGTGTGGTTTTGATGTTTTGTGGCAGCCTGGTTCTGATCATGCTGCAATTGCCACCCAATTACTAATTGAACGTGATTTGTCAAAAAATGGTATAAACCCACATTCATTATCTATGAATGAAAAATTAAAATATGCGTGGGATTGGTGCAAAAAATACGGCGGTCAAATCATAGCACAATTGCATACCATAGGTGCAACCCCAGTTTGGAAACGTGAACGTTTTACAATGGATACAGGATTGTCAAATGCGGTGACTAAATTGTTTGTGCGTATGTATAACGAAGGTTTAATCTATCGTGATAAACGTTTGGTAAACTGGTGTCCAAAACAACAGACAACGGTTTCTGATGTTGAAATCGAGACTCGTGAAGAACATGGTAAATTTTATTATTTTAATTACCCATTGAAAGATGGTGGATTTATTGAAATTGCAACAACGCGTCCTGAAACTTTGTTTGGTGATAAAGCAATCGCAATTCATCCAGAAAATGAAAAGTTAAAACATTTGATTGGAAAAAAAGCAATCATTCCATTAACAGATGTTGAAATACCAATTGTGGCTGATGAACACGCTGATCCTGAAAAGGGTACTGGTGCTGTGAAAATTACACCCGCTCATGACTTTGATGATTACGAGGTTGGTTTGCGTCATAATCTGGAACCATTGTGTATTTTGACACCAGACGCAAAATTAAATAATGAATCTGTGATACCAGAAAAATATCGTGGTATGGACAGATATGTTGCACGTAAAGCAATTGTGGAAGATATAGAAGCCGCTGGTTTAATGACAAAAATCGAAGACAAAGTTATTCCAACACCATATTCTGAACGTGGTGGTGTTCCTGTGGAACCTATGCTTACAACTCAATGGTTTGTTGATGCAAAAACATTGGCACAGCCTGCAATCAAAGCAGTGGAAGAAGGCAAAATACAATTTATGCCGGAACACAGATATAATTTATTTATGGCTTGGATGAAAAATATTCGTCCTTGGACAATTTCTCGTCAGTTGTGGTGGGGACATCGTATACCTGCATGGTACGATGAAGATGGTAACGTTTATGTCGCAGAGACAGAAAATGAAGCAGTTAAACAATCTGGGGGTAAAAAATTAACCCAAGACCCAGATACACTTGATACTTGGTTTTCATCTGGTTTGTGGCCATTTTCGACACTCGGTTGGCCAGAGAAAACACCAGAATTAGAACGGTATTATCCAACAAGTTATTTATGTACAGGTGCTGATTTAATATTCTTTTGGGTCGCTCGTATGATAATGATGGGGTTATATGTTATGAACGATGTACCCTTCAAGACGGTTTATATGCACGGTATGGTTGTTGATGCAAATGGTAAAAAGATGTCTAAAAGTAAAGGCAACGGTACAGACCCAGTAGATGCAATTGAAAAATTTGGTGTTGATGCATTGCGTTATTGGGTTGCGACTGCACCAATTGGAACAAATTTACCGTACATAGAAGATGAAGTTAAACGTGGTTCCAAATTATTGACTAAATTGTGGAACGCATCCAAATATGTTTTGATGAATTTAACTGATTTTGATCCAAAAACCTCAAAAGAAATACCTGTAAACGAAAGATTTATAGAAGACAGATGGGTGTTGTCTGAATTAAATAAAGCAGTTGCAGAAACACGTAAAAATTTGGATAAATATTTTAACTATAATGCACGTTCTGCGATTGATACATTCTTTTGGGAAGTGTTTTGTGATAAATATTTGGAATTTATCAAAGACAGATTCTGGTCACCTGAAAAATATAACACAGAATCTAAATTGTCTGCACAATGGACATTATACACTGTGTTGCGTGCAATAATTGGTTTATATGCACCATTTGTTCCATTTATTACTGAAGAATTGTGGCAAAAAATCTATAAACAATTCGAAGGTGGCGAAACGTTGCATTTAACACAATATCCAGAAGTTCATGATGAATATAATACAGATGTTGAACAAATGAATATTGCACTGGATATATTAAAGACTGTTCGTGGCTTGCGCACAGAACGCAAAGTTGGTAATGGTGCAAAATTGGAAACTCTGACAATACCAAGTGGGACACCAGAAATTTTGCATGGTTTAATAAAGTCCGCAGCACGTGCAAATGAAATTGTTTTTGGTGATACAATAGATTTTGTTGTTGCATCAAACGGTTAACAATAAAACAACTTTGGCCAAAGGAGGGTGTAATATGGTGTCTAAGTTAACAGAAGAACATGTGTTGAAAGTATATCAGTGTGACAGATATGGTTTTATGCGTCCAATTATGTTAATGAATGAACTTCAAGGTCTGGCGGATAAACATGCTGAAATGTTGGGGGCAGGTCGCAGTTATTGTCGCGAACACAATGTTGCCTGGGTTGTTACGCATTATTTAATCGACATAATCGATATGCCACGCACCAACGAAAAATTGGTTTATACAACTTGGCCGTCTGTATCGGGCGCGGTGCGTTCTGAACGTGATTTTGAAATTCGCAGTGCAGATGGACAATTAAAAGTACGCGCAATCAGCCAATGGGTTTTAATAGATTTGAATACCAGACGCCCAGCCAGAATATCAGATGTGTTACCTGATTGGCACGGGTTGGATGAACGCGTTTGGGAAAGGGAATTTGGTAAATGCCCAGATTTTGTTCCAACAAAATCTTCTGTTATGGCATGTCGTTTTGATGATATTGATGTAAATCAGCATATAAATAATGCGGTGTATGCGGTATGGGCGACAGAATCGGTTGGTTTTGAATATCGTAATAAACATAAATTGCGTGGCATGGAAATATATTTTGAACATGAAATCAGTCCGACTACACCAACTGTTCGTATAGAAGTTGCGATGGGCGAATTTGAAACCCGCCATAAAATTATGACTGACGAAACCGAACACGCAAAAATAATTTGTTATTGGGAATAAAGACAATAAAAAAATCGTCCAATTGGACGATTTTTTAATTCTTTGCAGATACAGCCAAACGTTTACGACCGCATGCACGACGACGGTTCAAAACTTCGCGTCCGCTTTTAGTAGCCATCTTTTCACGAAAGCCGTGTGTTTTTACACGACGAGTTTTAGATGGTTGATAAGTTCTTTTTGTTGCCATAATTAAATCCTTTTGCCCACATATTTAATCATACGTTTTATAAAAATGCAAATGTTTTATTTACTTTTTATAAAACCCAGCCTTTTCATGCCTTCCAGAAATAAATTGTATGCAAATAACGCACCAATTAAACTCCAAAATGGTAAAAATACACTTGACGCTTTCATGAATTTCTCGTTTATTCTTATGTACTGATTATAATACTTGTAATCTTTTTGTCAAGATTAATATTGATGGTTATTTTTATGTGTTTTTTATGTTATTTTTTTGCTTTATTTCTTGACCTTAATACCAATTTTTTGCTATGTTTTTATTATTGAAAAATAGGGGAAAATAAGTATGTCTGAAATAAACGAAATAAATGAAATCAAAGTACCTCAATCACCAATTGAACATGAAATGCGAACCAGTTTTTTGGATTATGCAATGTCTGTTATTGTGGACAGGGCTTTACCAGATGTTCGTGATGGTTGTAAACCTGTGCATCGCCGTATTTTATACGTTATGAACGAAGTTGCACCTGCTACAAAATCAACTGTGAAATCTGCACGTATCGTGGGTGATGTTATGGGGCGTTACCATCCACATGGGGATTCTTCAATTTACGAAGCGATGGCTCGTATGGCACAAGATTTTTCTATGGGCGAAATGTTGGTACAGGGACAGGGTAACTTTGGTTCGCGTGATGGCGATAAACCTGCGGCTATGCGTTATACAGAGGCACGTCTTTCTAAATTGGGTGCTTCATTAATGGAAGATTTGGACAAAGATACTGTTGATTGGCAACCGAATTTTGATGGTACTTTGCAAGAACCGATTGTTTTACCAACTAAATTTCCTAATTTCTTGGTAAATGGTGGGTCTGGTATTGCTGTTGGTATGGCAACAAATGTTCCAACTTATAATCTGGGTGAAGTTTGCAATGGTATTTTGGCAATTTTGAACAACAAAGATATTTCAGATGATGAATTGTTCGGAATTATACCTGGACCAGATTTTCCAACTGGTGGTATCGTTATGGGGCATGCCGGTGCTTACAAAGCACACACGACTGGTCGTGGTTCAATCATAGTTCGTTCCAAGACACATTTTGAAACAATGCATGACCATCCTGTGATAATAGTTGATGAATTACCATATCAGGTTAATAAATCGCAATTGATTATTAAAATTGCTGAAATGGTCAAAGACAAACGTATAGAAGGTATTTCTGATATTCGTGATGAATCCTCCAAAGAAGGCTTACGCGTAGTTATCGAATTAAAACGTGATGCAATTCCTGATGTTGTTTTGAATCATTTGTTCCAAGATACAGAAATGCAATCAAATTTTCCGGTCAATATGATGGCGTTAAATCGTGGTCGTCCTATGTTGTTCACTGTTCGTACTGTGTTGGATGCGTTCATAGAATTTCGTGAAGAAGTTATTCGCCGCAGAACTATATTTGATTTAAATAAAGCACGTAATCGTGCACATACTTTGTTGGGTTTGTCTGTGGCATGCGGTAATTTGGACGAAGTGATTAAGTTAATCAAAGAATCTGCAAATCCAGATGAAGCACGCACTGCACTGATTTCACGTGGTTGGCCTGCATCTGATATTGAATCTTATATTGCTTTGATTGATGACCCAAATACTGAATACAAAGACGGTATGTTTTATATGTCAGAAGATCAAGCAAAAGCGATTTTGGAATTGCAGTTGCACAGATTGACTGGTTTGGAACGTGATAAAATCCATAATGATTTGACTGAATTGGGTGCAATAATCAAAGATTTGTTGGCAATATTGGGCAGTCACGAACGTATAGTTCAAATTATTCGTGAAGAAACATCTGCTGTACGTGATAATTGGTCACAACCACGTAGAACAGAAATATCTGATGCAGAAATCGATATTGATATTGAAGATTTAATTGCACGTGAAGATATGGTTGTGACTGTATCTAATACGGGATATATTAAACGCGTATCTTTGGATACGTATCGCGCACAAAAACGTGGTGGAAAGGGTCGCAATGCGATGACAACCAAAGAAGACGATTATGTTGTGAATATGTTTGTTGCAAATACACACACACCATTGTTGTTCTTCTCTTCTACTGGATTGTGCTATAAATTAAAAACTTATAAATTACCGGAAGCATCTGCGGCGGGCAAAGGGCGCCCATTGGTAAATCTGTTGCCTTTGACGGAAGGTGAAACAATAACTGCAATTTTACCAGTCCCAGAAGACGAAGTAAAACGTGTGGCAGAATCTGGTATTGACCATTTCTTGATGTTTGCAACAGCATCTGGAACGGTGCGTCGAAATCGAATGTCTGATTTTGATTCAATTCGCGCAAATGGTAAAATTGCTATGAAATTAGACGAAGGTGATTCTTTGATTTCTGTATTACCATGTAACGAAGAACAAGATGTATTTTTATCAACTTATCGTGGTCGTTGTATAAGATTCCCTGTACCAGAAATTCGTATTTTTGCAGGTCGTAATTCAACAGGTGTTCGTGGAATATCTTTGCAGAAAGATGATTATGTAATCGGTATGGCTATGTTAAATCATGGTGAATCTGATTCTGTGGTTCGTGCTGCATATGTTAAACAAAGCAGGGCTTTGCGCCGCGCACAAACCGGTATTGAAGAGGAAAGTGATGCTGAAGAAGAAAATACAACATTGGTGTTAAATGATGAACAAATGGCGAAAATGGCATTATCAGAACAATTTATTTTGACTGTGTCTGAAAATGGGTTTGGAAAACGTACATCTTCTTATGAATATCGTTTGACACATCGTGGTGGTAATGGTTTCACGAATATCAAATTGGGTGGTAAAAATACAGCGGTTGCTGGTTCGTTCCCGGTTACCGATGACCAGGATATTATGATGGTTACAAACGGTGGAAAAATCATCAGAACACCAGTTGGTGATGTTCGTATTGCGGGTCGTTCAACAGCAGGTGTGACATTGTTCAGAACGGCAGAAAATGAAAAAGTTGTATCTGCAATCGCGATTGCAAAAGAAGACGAAGAAGAAATATCTGTTGCTGAAAATACTGATATAGAAAACGTCTATATGGCAGAAACTGTCGCGGATGACGAAAACGCATAATAATAAAAAGATAGTGTGCAGACATGGAAAATAACGGTGAATATTTTGTACCGATAAATGAAGTTGTAAAACGTCTTGATGTGCCTGCATACACTTTGCGTTATTGGGAAAAACAATTTGCAGGCGCAATTCGTCCGACAACTGGTTCTGGTGGACGGCGTTATTATCGTCAAGACACAATTGAAAAATTACAAACGATAAAGTCCTTGTTGTATGACAAAGGTATGACAATAACAGGTGTTAAAAAGATTTTGCATAATGGTTCTTTTGGTGATGAAATGGCAGAGGTTAAAAACAAAATAGAACCAATGCAAGCAAAACTGCAAATGTCTGTCCAAAATAAAGATGATTTAGAAGAAGCAATAACGTTATTGCACCAAGCAAAATCATTGTTGGAATAAATTATAATAAATATCTAACATCACAAATAGGACTACGATTTTTTTCTGATGTTTTTTCCAGTTTGTCGTTGATAATTTTCAACTTTTCTAATTTTGCTTTTGTTGGTTCAACGTAATCATTTTTGACGGTTCTGTATGCTTTCAAGACAGTGAAGGGGTTAAAATAAAATTTGTATGCAGTTAAAACACAATCGGCACCTTCATGGGTTTTAAGATTTGCAAGTTGTATTCCGTTATCTAGTGTTATTTTGTATGTAGTATATGCGTGTGCTGTACCCGTTACAAAACGTTCGCGTATTATGGTATCTGGTTTTCCGTTATTATTTATATCTATAAAAAAAGTATCAATTTGTGCAATTCCATATTGATTGTCTGATAAATCAAAAGTTTTTGTTTTGTGCGGTGGGGGCAGTCCATCAGAAAACACACCTGTGTATTCGGTTGTTTTTTCACAACCGATACACGCAAACATAACAAATAAAATTTTATTTAACACTTTCAGCATGACATCTACAACCATATTCTTCCTTTGGTCGTGGTGTATCATACCATGTTCTTATTTTCCCGTCCAGTACTTCATGTTCTGGTCGAACTTTATCATCGCCAACAGTTACCCAAACGTATGTCTCGTTTTTAGGAACTAAACGTTTTTTACCTGGTATATTTCCTTCGTGTTTAGCTATCGCTTTGGCCAGTTGTAGTAAATTATCTTTGGAAAGATTATTCATAGGTGTTGAACGTGGAAAACCTGTTTGTCGCTCTATGGATTGTAAATAATTTTCAACTTTGTTTTCGCTTGGTGGGGCATACCGATTTATTGTTCCTTCAACGGTTAATTTTTGATAAGCATTTGTTGATAACAGATTAACCATAGCATTAAAACCTGTTGCGGTATCAGGAAATATAGCGAATCTGCCGTCCGAACCAATTGCACCATTATCACGTGCAAATTTACCATCTTCTAGGTTGCCAGGATTGTTATTGCGCCACGCTCTGCTTCCGCCAATGGCTTCATAAACGTTTCCATCATTACCAACAAAGATTCTTGTCGTACCAATTCCAGGAAATGCGGATATATAAGAAGTTTCCATTTAATTTCTCCTTTGGTTATTAAACAAAAAATCCCGCATACGGCGGGACAAAACAAAAAAACGGCGAAAAGCCGTCTGGATTCATGCACAACATTATATCACAAAATCACCTGAAAATCAATTTGAAATCATGTAACAAAACGGATACAAACACTATCAACGTGCAATGACGTGATGAATGGCAGTCCCAATGGGAATCGAACCCATGTTACCAGAATGAGAATCTGATGTCCTGACCGCTAGACGATGGGACCATATGCGTACATATTATACAGAAACATTTCTGTTTTCAATCGTTTTTGCGCAATTTTGTAAAATTTGACAATAATGTATTGACTTTTTTTTTTTTGGTATATTATTGTGGTGACGGAGAGAAAATATTCTCTTGAATGTGATACAAAGAAGGAGCAAGAAATGACAAACAAAAGCAATAAAATGCGTTCAGCGTCAAACAAACTTAAAGAAAGTAATGATTTGCATACGGTATATGGTGATTTAATAGAGATACGCAAATCGTTAGCGGCAGCAGGTTGGAATTATGATTATTATCCAATTTCTGTATGTAACGCCTATATAAATCATATAGGTATTTTAAAGGATATTAAACTTGCATCACCTGTTTCAAAAATTGCAGAAGAAACCGATAAGTTTTTGTTGAAAGAGGTGTCTTTGTTTATGAAAGATATGCAAAAATTGATTGCTGGATATGAAAAATCAAAAACGATAATACCTGTTAATAGCCAAAAAAATAGATAAAAAAATCGCGTCCGCCAAAATGGCGGGTGTTTTTTATCTGTGTTTTTCGTTGGTGGATACTTGCATTTTAAAGGTACCTTTAAATCAACAGTTTTTTCCTGATATTTTTAACCTTTGTTAACAAATAAAAAAATCGTTAGAACCGTTGATAATCAAGGCGTTCGAGATTTTTTAATAAAA
>JAEEGL014730185.1_pt1 | contig 11055 bp, 3 predicted proteins | sample 9134231 | NCBI WGS metagenome assembly JAEEGL01 (sample SAMN16246548, study PRJNA631951) | gut metagenome | biome: gut microbiome; feature: rumen; material: fiber-attached | host: Bos | place: Iran: Karaj | collected 2018-10
ACTTCGTATCGTACGCGCTATCTTGCGCTGCCGCCTGAGGACAACGGCGCCAAGACGCTGACGCTTGACGGCAGCAGCACTGCGGAAAACGAGATTCTTGACGTCACCGACACGGCAGGGAGTCCAGTGTCTGTCGTCAAGGAGGGGACTGGTACCTGGCTTCTTGGCGGCAACCAGACGTTCCATGGCGATCTCACGGTGAACGGTGGAACTCTTGTCGTGTGCAAAAGGCCATCCGCATACACATGGTTCAGGTTCACCTTGAAGAACACGTTCCAGGGTAGTCTCGGCAAGAGCGGGGCGGCCGTCAGGTTCCTTGGCCTGTACGATGCGGATGGACGGCTCCAGTCCACAAACATCCTCGCATCGGTGGGGGAGTCCGCCGCATCTCTTGAGCCTGGACAGGCCGGATACGATACGGCAAGACGCCGTGCCCGCGGATCGGTCTACAACAACCCGTTGAATGTCGACGTCACGAACATGTTCAATTCTGGAACTGCGATATACACCGACGTAAGGCTCTATCCGATAGATGGAGGATCCACGGCGCTGGTTCCTACAAATACAAACCCCCAATCTTGGATTCCGGTTGTAGTGCGCCTGCCGGATGGGGCTAACGAAATAACATCGTTCGACTGGTCCACGGTCTATGGTTTCACGGACGCAAACAAGGCAGGTTTCAGCTGGACGCCTGACCAGTATTCGCTGGAAGGTAGCGTCGACGGTGTCCATTGGGAGAATGTAAATACCGCAGGCGGCGATTTCGTCGTGAACACGAACGACTATCCCGGGCTTCAGTTAGACGCTGGATTCGTATATTCCGGCGGGAAGCACGGTCGATCGAATCTTTCCATCGACAATGCGAAGTTGCACAGCGGCGGTTGCGCGATACGAGGAACAGCCACAAACACCTTTGACGTGCTGAGCAACGTGAGAACGGTTAGCGTGGCGCCTGGGGCGACGTTGCGGGCGGTTGGCGAAGGAATTGCCGCAATCCGCTCCGTGGCGGCGGATGCGTCCGTTTCCGGCACGGGCACGATCGAAGGATTCTCCTTCGCGTCGGATGGCTGTCTGGAAGTGACGGGCCTTTCGGACAATGGAGAGCATGTTCTTCCGTTGGAGTGCGTGAACTGCACCGATTTCGAGAACGTCCAGAGGTGGACGCTCGATATTGACGGGACCGGGGCACGTGGACGACGTGTACGTGTCCGCAATGGCCGCCTTTGTATCGTTCCCAAGGGAATATCGCTTTCCTTCAGGTGACGTTAACGGAATCTGCTAACCATGAAATCTGTAGCCATGAAATCTGTATTAATTTGTTCGGCATTGGCGTTAGCCGGCGCAGACATGCAGGCCGTAGGTCTGGACGAGGGTGTGTGGCCCGTCGTTACACCATGCTACCTGAAAACGGAAAAGAAGGCGGAGCCTCAGTACGATTTCGGGAAACAGCGTCTTCTTGGCGGCGGACCGATGTCGCGGGAGATGACGGCCGGGGAACGCGTGAAGTTCGAGTACCGTTTTGAAGGCCGCTCTCCCGACTTCCCTTTCACCGGGAAATTCCGCATGGCCACGAAAAAAGGCGTCGTCTGGGAGGAGGCGCTTCAGTTCGATTCCAGCAATGTCGTCACGCTTGGCACCAACGTCTGGCGCCTGTCCTTCTCGTTTGAAATGCCGCTCTACTTCAATTCGGGGAGATTCTACTACGGATTGTCCGTGCCCGGATTCTGCGGAAATGCCGGTGGCAAGCTGCCATACCCCAACGGTTCGCTGGAATTGCGCAGGGCGCCGTCCATTCCAGGATGGGAGAAACCTGTGACGTCATGCATCACAAACATCAACGGTGCGCCGGAGATGTCCATAGACGGAAAACCGTTCTATCCGCTATGGGGTGTCGTGACGTACGGCAAGAGTCCATCCGGCAGGCACAGCGACATGCCGCTCAACCTGTTGAGCATCTGGAACGGTTCCTGGGCGTGGCATCCGGCGACAAACGTGTTCGATCCGGTAAGATTCGACGTCAACGCGGAGAAAGCCCGGCGCACGAATCCCGAGGCCTACTTCATCTGGGATCTCACGGTGTATCCGCCCCCGGACTGGAAGAAGGCCTTCACCGAGGAGCGTGTCGCGGACGAGGAAGGGCAGCGCAAGCCGTATTACCGCACCGATTATTCGTTCGCATCGCGCAAGGCACTGGACGTAATGCGCGAGGAGATCGAAAAGGCGATAACATACCTTGAATCCTCTCCCTACGCGAACAGGATCGCAGGCTACCGGATAAGTTCCGGCGATACGCCTGAATGGCTCGGCTATTCGCCGAGGCTCTTCCACGCATACGATTTCTCGGCGCCGTCGACCAATGCCTTCAAGGCATGGGCCGCGAAGTTCTACCCTCAACTCGAAAACCCCTATCCGCCGCTTCGCAGCGAACGCATGACCCTTGACGGTCCGGGCGATCTGCTGTGGGACCAGCGTAAACACCTGGCGGCGGTTGCGTTCAACGAGTTCTATTCCGACCTGTCGGCTGACGCGTGCATAGAAATGGGCGCGCTTGCGAAGAAGCTGCTCGCCGGACGAAAGATCGTCGGCACCTACCACGGCTACACATTTTTCCTCAACGCCAACGGCTGCTCCCTGCATCGCGCGCTTTTCGCCTTCAAGAAGGTTCTCGACTCGGGCACGGCCGATTTCGTATGTTCGCCGCAGTCGTATTCCATGCGCCGCCTCGGGGGGCCGTTCACGGACATGAAGCCGTTTGCCTCGATCCGCAGACACGGAATCGTTTCGGCATGCGAAAACGACATGCGTACCCACAACGGTCCCCAGTTGAAGGCCCGATACGACCAGACCCTCACGCCAGAACAGACCGTCATGACCATGCGTCGCGATTTCGCCACGGAACTGTGCAGGCGGAACCCGGTCTATTGCTATCCGATCGCATCAGGCACGGATTTCGATTTCCCGGCGATGGCCCGGGAAGGACGCATATTCCGCGCCCTGGGCCAGCATCTGCTCGATACGGGGGGCGCCTGCAGGAAGGCCGAGATCGCGCTTGTCGTGGGCGAACGTTCGATAACGTCCATGCCCGTCCTGTGGCGGCTGATCGACGACGGGGTGTTGCGCCAGTCGTACAACGCGGACGGAACGGTGCGCACGGACACGGGCAGCCCGCGCAACATCATCTCGGGGGAGACTTTCGTCTACGCGCTGGAGAAATGGTCGCGTGTCGGCGCGCCGGTGGATTATCTGCTGGCGGAGGACCTCGCCGACAACCCCGGCGACTACAAGCTTTATGTCTTCATGCATTGCTTCAAATATGATGACGCCATGCGCCGTGCCGTGGAGCGTATCCGTGAACGTGGCGCCACGATACTCTGGATATATGCGCCTGGCTGGGCGAAGGGCGGCGAGAGCGGCTTGAAGTTCATGCGCGAGCTTACCGGCATCGAGTTCGAGCGCGTCGCGGCGCCTGTGACCGCCGGTGTCACGATGGCGGACGACGGCCGTTACATGGGGCTCCCCAAGGAACTGGTCACGCCCATGTTCACACCGAAGGGGGCGGATGAAGTATGGGGCCGGTACTCCAACGGCGGCATCGGGCTTGCGGCATTCCGGCAGGGCCGTTCTCTGGCGGTCTTTTCGGGCGCATGGCAGCTGGACGTTCCCTTCATGCGCAAGATGGCGGAACGAGCCGGAGTGTTTCTCTACACGGACTCCACGGATCCGACAGAGGCCAATGACAGGCTCTTTACGCTTCATGCCCGTTTCCCAGGCGAGAAGAGCATCCGGCTGCCGCGCAAGTGCGACGTGCTGGACGTCTTCGGCGGGCGTGTCGTGGCGAGGAACGCGGACTCCTTTACGTTTGACGCGCCGCTTCATTCTACGCATCTCTTCTATCTTGGCGATGACGTCGACGAAGTGGCCGCCAAACTTGCCGGGCCTGCGGGGAGACAGGCGACCGCCGCGGACGGTGGGCATCCGGTTCCGGTAGGCGACGCGAACGTGACGCTGAAGGGTTTCGTCGGACGCAAGGCCAACGCCTTTCTCGAGCGCCGCGTCTATTCCGAGGAAGCCCGCGGGGATATCTTCGAGGAAACCGAACATGCGTTCGAGACGCATTACGATTCTGGCGGGGCGGGCCGTTGGCAGGGCGAGTACTGGGGCAAGACGATGCTGGGGTTCACCGGCGCGTACCGTATGGAGCGGAAACCGGAATTGCGCGAATTCATCGTGCGCAAATGCCGCCGTCTCGTGGAGCGGTTTCAGCGTCCAGATGGCGCGATAACCACATACGCCGACGTGCGGCAGGTGCGTGGCGGCTGGAATCTCTGGGGGCGTAAATATACGCTATGGGGACTTCTTGAGGCATACGACGCCACAGGAGAGAAGTTCATGCTCGATGCGTGCGTCAAGCTCGTCGACCAGCAGATCGCGATGTTGGATGACATGGGGATGGAACTTCACGCGACAGGCGCTTTCATGGGGATGCCGTCCTGCTCGGTCCTGAAGCCTTTGCTCATCCTGTACGAACGTACCGGAGAGAAGCGTTTCCTCGATTACGCCGGCAGGATCGTGCGTGCGTGGGAGAAGTCCGGCGAAGGCAGCCCCGGACTTGTCGTGAACGCGCTCGGGCCCCGTCCCGTCCACGAATGGTTCCCGCATCCGGAGAAGTGGGCGAAGTCGTACGAGATGATGTCTTGCTACGAGGGTCTCGCCGAATACTCGCGTCTGACTGGTCAGCGGCGTCCGTTCGATGCGGTGCTTGGCTTCGCCTCGAAACTGCTTGACCGCGAACTCAATGCGTTATGGAGCGTGGGGTACTACGACCATTTCGAGGAAAGCGCCGCGTACGCCAGCGCCACGAGCGAGATATGCGATGTCGTGTACTGGAACCGGCTGCTGGGCGAGTTGTATCGCGGCACGGGCGACGATCGCTGGCTCGATCTTTTCGAGCGCAGTTTCCTGAACGCATTCCTTGCCGGTGTCTATCACCGCGAGGGATGGGCGTCGCATGGCGTGAGATCGCACGGACACAGCCACCAGACGTGTCCGCACGAGGTCAAGATGCTCTATCACAGCTGTTGCGTGGACAATGCGCCGCGCGGTTTCTTCGGCTATGCGGAACATGCCGCCGCGCTTGCCGCCGACGGCGCCGTGATGATCAATTTCTACACTGATGCGGATATCCGCGCGGGAGACGTTGATCTGTCGGTCTCAGGCGGTTATCCGATTGGCGAGAAGGTGACGTTTGAAGCTGCGGCGAAACGTCCGGTAAAGCTCAGGTTGCGTCGTCCTTCCGGTTGTGAAAACATGACGGCTGACATTCCTTGCATCTGGCGCAACGGTCGTCTTGAGGTCGATCTGCCGACGGGCAGGACTTCATTCTCGGTGCAATTCTCCATGCCGCCTCGCATTGTCGATACGCGGCTTGTGGGTACAGGGGTGCCCGATCGCGGCCATGTACGCTTCATGTTCGAGTTGCGTGGCGGTGAAATGGCGGGGATGCTCCGTGAAAAACCGGCCGCACGCATCATGCGTGGACCAATCCTGCTATGCAAGGCCAAGGTCGCCGGTGTGCGCGACAGTGACATATTCGACGAGCGTACCATCAATGGCGAAACAGGATGGCGTGCCTCGCTGGACCGGCTCGATCCGTCGGCGACATGGGGGCTTTGGCGGCTTACGCTTGAAAAGGCTGGTGAAAGGCGGGTCTGGACCGTCTGCGACTATGCCAGCGCGGCAGACATTGACTTCCTGCGCAATTCCTTTTCGATCTGGTTTTGACGAAGTGCCGGACGTGATTCCCGCAGCGGCCTCGTTTCGCGGCATGGCACCCCCATGTCACTTATATTCCGTTTTCCGCAATCGCCCGGTCTCTTATATGGTATAATCTTCTCCAGGAGCTGAAAGGCTGGTGAGTCAAAATGATGTGTCATTGCGGTAGTTTCATGCATGGGCGGATTGCAATGCCCAGATTTGCATACGTTGCGGCATTTGGATTGCTCGGCGCGATTTCGGTTTTCGCCGCCGATCCGTATGTCGGCTATGTGTATCCTGCGGGTGTCCAGGCGGGTACCACGAACCGTCTCGTGGTAGGCGGCCAGGGGTTCTGGGGGCAGCTTGGCGCCGGTATCACGGGCGAAGGCGTTCATGTCCTTGGGGTAGAGCGGATGACGCAATCGGGCCCTCCCGCCGGTTCGCAGAGCGCATGGTTGAAGAAATGGCTCGACGGAATCATCGAACGCGGCGACCTGACGCCCCCGGCCATGCCTACCAACGCCTCTGCGCGCGTGAACGAGTGGACGCTCAACGGCTGGTGGAAGACCCTCGACCAGCTCGACCGCCGGGCCCTCGAGGCGGTGGAGCGCGACATATTCGTGCGCAAGAATTCCCTGCAGATGACGCCGTCGCTCAGGCAGATACTCTTCATCGACGTCGTCGTAGATGCCGATGCAAAGCCCGGCAAGCGCGATCTGTGCGTGTGGACGCTGAGCGGGATTTCCCCGCCCCGGCCTTTCATGGTTACCGCTGAAAGGCATGTCGAGGAGCCATGCTACACGCCACCCCACCGAAAGGCGCCGCCAATCCCGGTTGTGGATTCATACCCCGTCATCCTTGACGGTCGCATCCTGCCCGGCGAGACCGACCGTTTCGAACTGCGGCTCAAGAAGGGGATGTCGCTCTCGTGCGATGTCACGGCGCGTGAACTTCAGCCGTACATAGGCGACGCGGTGCCCGGATTCTTCAACGCCGTGGTGAAGCTTATCGATCCGGCCGGGCGAGAGGTCGCATTCTCCGATGACCGTAACCGTTTCCTTCCAGATCCGCTCTTTGCCGTCAAGGTGCCAGCCGATGGCACATATCGCCTCGAAATACACGACAACCTCTTCCGTGGTCGCGAGGATTTCGTATACATGGTGAAACTTGAGGAAAAGACCGCGCCTGTCTGCGGGAAACCGTCCAAGGACATCAAATTCCCCAGGCCTGCAAGCATAAAATGCGGCGACACTGTCAAGGGCAGGATCGAAAAGGGCGGCAAGGACACTTATGGAGTAAGCCTGGAGGGGCCTGGCGCGTATATCTTCGATCTGCGTGCGCGGCGCGACGGTTCTTCGCTGGACGGAGTGCTGACCCTGCGCGACAAGGCCGGCAAGTTGATATGGCGCCACGACGACGTCACGAACACGCTTTTCGTAGGATCCATTCCGCAAGGCGAGTGCGACGCGATCGGGCGTGTAGAGCTTGCGGCCGGCGAGAAGCGCGATTTCTCCATCACCGTAGAGGACCTCACCGGGCATGGAGGCGAGAATTACACGTACGCCCTCACGTTGAGCAGGGAGAAACCGGGGTTCAAGGTGTTCGCCGGTCGTTCCGCCTTCGTGTCGCGGCTCGGAACTCGCATACCGATGACGCTGCATGTCGAAAGGACAGGTGGCTTCACCGGTCCCGTGACGCTTCTCGAGACCGGCGACTACCGTTTCGAGAACGGCTACATCCCTGAAGGCACTAACGAGATGAGAGTCACCTTCACGGGCAAGACGCGTTCCGAAATGCCCCTGAAGACGTTGCGCTTGAGAGCGTTCGCCGAGCCGGATGGCCGCCCGCAGGTCGTGGATGTAGTTCCTACGGACGAATACATGCAGGCGTTCGCGTGGCGGCATCTTCTGCCCGCACGTTCGTTCATCGCGAAGAACCTTCCACCCTGGCCGCCGCGTATCCAGCACCTGAAGGCGTCGGAAACGCTGCTGCTCGTGGGTGACGCCGCGACGCCGGGCGTCCTTCGCGATGTAAGGCTCTTCCTAGACCTGCGCCGGTTGGGGCGTGCGCCGGATGTCGCGGCGACCAATGCGTTTCCCGTCCTGCCGGCGCGATCGCCTTTCCGTCCGATTCTTCTCACCCCCATGCCGTACGACCAGTACGGCCACCAGAAGACGCCGAACAAACGGCTCAATGGGGCCCGCGCGAAGCAGGCCGAGGAAATCAGGATGATGTCCTGCATGAAGTCCATCCCGATCGCCGAACTGCATGATCCGCTCACTTATACGTTGCGCGAACGCGAGGAGATGCGTCTATGCGGGGAGGACCGCGATACGCCTTCCGCGATGCTGGAGCTGCTTGCCGCAGCCCGCATCTTCGAGGCGCTTTCCGAAGGCTCCGAGGTGGCGCATGTCACGATAGACGCGGTATCCAGGAAGGAGGACACCTCCAACGCGCGCATACGCGACATGAAGATGTCCAAGAACGGCGGATCGTTCGTCTATGTCGCGCGCGCATTGCCGCTTCCAGCGACGGAGACATACCGCAAGGTCGACAAGATATATCCTTTGACGAACAAGTTCAACAAGGAGATGTTCGTCATCAAGCGTCTGGAGCCCGGCAACTACACGTTGACGATAGAGGGCAAGGAGGTTGGCACGTTCCCTGCGTCTGAGTTGGCCAAGGGTGTGAACGTCGCGACGCTGGACACGCCATCCCAGCGACTGGCGCAATACGCCGCCGCTTCGATCGCAAAAGTCGGCTATACGCCCGTGCGTCCGAAGCCCGTTCGCGTCGAGATCAAGGCGAAGCCGAAGAAGAACTGACTATGAATATAGCGACGCCACTTACATTGCCCGATTTCGTCGTGCTTGGCGCATATGTCGTCATCGTGCTGGGGGCGGGGCTTTTCATGGGGCGTTTCGTCAAGTCGAGCGGCGACTTTTTCTCCGGCGGCAAGAAGGTTCCGTGGTGGATGGGCGCGATAAGTTCGTACATGGCGATGATAAGCTGCTTCGTGTTCATCGCGTATGCGCAGATCGGCTACGAGGATGGGCTTGTCGGCGTCACGGTGTTCTGGTCGACGGCATTTGCGATCCTGCTCGGCACGTTCGTCTTCGCCCGACGCTGGCAGCGGGCGAAGCTGGCGACGCCTGTGGACTACCTGGAGCGGCGTTACGGGCCCGGCGTAAGGCAGGTCGTAAGCTGGTGCGGCGTGGCGTTCCGCATACTAGACAACACGGTGCGCCTATATACGCTTGGCGTCATCGCCTCGCAGTTCCTCGGCGTGTCGCTCGCGGCGGGGATAGTCCTCGGCGCGTTGCTCGTTCTCTTGTACACGCTTACGGGCGGGCTATGGAGCGTCCTCGTGACCGATATCATCCAATGCGCGGCGCTCATGGCCGTCGCCATCACGATACTTCCGCTTTCCCTCAACGCCGTGGGAGGACTGGGGGCGCTCTACGACAAGGTGCCGGGGCATTTCTCGCTTTTTAACGGACATCGCGGCACGCTCTGGTTCCTCGCCGCGTACTACCTGATCGTCTTCATAAAATATAACGGCAGCTGGTCGTTCGTGCAGCGTCTGGCGTCGGTCCCGAGCGAACGCGACGCCGTGAAGATGGGGCTCTTGTCATCCGCCATCTTCTTCGCGTTTCCGGTGCTGGCAGTGCTTCCCGCGGTCGCCGCGCGCGTCTATCTGCCCGACTTGCCGCCGGAGATGCACGAAAGAAGCTACATCGAGATGTGCACGCGCCTGCTTCCGCCCGGGATGCTCGGGTTGATGGTCGCTGCGATGCTTGCCGCTTCGCTGTCCACGCTGGCTGCCGAGTTCAACGTCACATCGTCCGTGCTCACGACGGATATCTACCGCCGGATATTCCGCAAGAACGCGAGCGAGCGCGAGACGCTGCTCGTGGCGCGCCTCGCCACGCTTGCGGTCGCCGCGCTTATCGCATTTGGCGCCTTGTTCGTGTCGGGACTGGGCGGCGCGTTCGAGGCCAAAACGCTTCTCATGGCGCTATTCGGCGTGCCGATAGTGATACCGAGCGTGTTTGGCATACTGTGGAGGCGCCCGAACACAAAGGGCGTGTATCTGTGCATCGCGCTTGGAGTGGTCTCCGGAATCCTGCTTAAGACCTGCTGGAAGGGGCTCTCGTGGGAAGCGGGCACGTTCATCCAGATCGGCGTATGCTTCGCGGGATTTTTCGGCGGCGCGCTTTTCGGCACATCTAATCGCGAACAGGAGTCAAAGGCGGAGCTCTTTAACGAAGTCGGATCTACGGCGGAAGGGGTGGCATGATGGATTGGAATAGATTTTACGGGTGGGTGAAGGAACTGCCGGTCATCGACTGGCACAACCACCTTGACATGCAGATGCTGGCGGCAGACAAACCGCTTGGTTCGCTGTATGAAGTTTGGGTGGAGTCCGATCCCTACAAGCACCGCGCGATGCGCATTTGCGGCGAGCCGGAGCGTCTCATAACAGGCGATGCGCCGGAGGCGGAAAAATGGACGGCATGGCTCCGCACCTTGCCGAAGCTTGTAGGCAATCCGCTTTTCGCCTGGGCGAGGATGGAGATGGAATGGCTGGATGTCGGTGAAGGGTGGATGGCAAAGGGCGGAACGCAATGGTGGCGGGGGTTGGCGAACGTTTCGTTGTCGGACTGGACGCCGTCGAAGATGCTTGCGAGATTTGGCGTGGAGTATTGCGATCCGGGTTATCGCATGAACGCCGGCGATGAAGCCGATTTCGGTGCAATGGAATCCGTTCACGCCCGCGGAGGGCGCGTCCTTGACGTTTCCGTGGACGACGCTTCGCTTCTCGCTTCCAGTTTCCGGTCGCTTTGCGATGTGGCCGCATTCGCCGTCGCCCACGGCTGGACGATGCTTCTGCACCTTGGCGCGTTGCGCGAGACGTCGGCACGGCTTCGTGCGGCGGCGGGGCCGGCGGGTGGCTTTGCGGGGATGCGGTCACCCGTGGATCCTGCGGCCGTCGCCGCGTTCCTGGACGCGCTCGAGGCGAAGTCGTCGCTCCCGCGCACCATACTTTTGTCGCTGAATCCCGAAGCGCATGCCCAGCTTGCCGTGCTGGCCGGTTCGTTCGTGGAGGACGGTGTGCCGGGCAAGGTGCAGCTTGGCCCCGCCTGGTGGTGGTGCGACCACGAGGAGGGAATCCGCGACGTGCTGGAGAAGAACGCGGCGTATGGAGTCCTCTCGACCTTCATCGGCATGACCACGGACTCTCGCTCGCTGCTGTCTTTCGTGCGGCACGACTATTTCCGCCGTATCCTGTGCAGGTGG
>JAEEGL015556444.1_pt1 | contig 11055 bp, 8 predicted proteins | sample 9134231 | NCBI WGS metagenome assembly JAEEGL01 (sample SAMN16246548, study PRJNA631951) | gut metagenome | biome: gut microbiome; feature: rumen; material: fiber-attached | host: Bos | place: Iran: Karaj | collected 2018-10
AAAACTGTAACAAATGTTGCTTCATCGGTTATTTTCTCCTGAAATGATAGAGTTTACTGGAGAAGTCTCCGCTATTGCCGATGAGGATACCTGCACCCATGAGGAGATCTCCCTCATATTCCGGCATCTCACCGTTCTTAAGAACAGCGTCCTCTCCGTCTAATATATAATCTCCGGCAGGATCCAGTCCCTGTAAAGGCAGTAAGATCCGCTTATAGCCGGGCCGACCCAGAACCTGTGCATAGGTAACCAGGGCTTCGGACTTATCCTTGGAAACCACCATCCATGCATCGTAGGGCTCCTTGTCATCCCAGGAATGGAGACGATAGTAGTCTCCTTCTGCGATCAGGTGGTGATACTTGTGATAGTTTTCGATCTGCGTCGGGATCATGGCCTTCTCTTCTTCGGGCATGGCAGTGATATCCAGCTCATAACCGAAGGTACCGGACAGCGCCACATCGCCACGCATCTTCATGGTGGTTCTGCGGCCCACCTGATCGTTGGGGCACTTGCTGACGTGAGCGCCCATACAGGATAAAGGATACAGCAGGGCAGTGCCTTCCTGGATGCGCAGACGCTCCACTGCATCGGTATCATCACTGGTCCATACCTGAGGACCGTAGTAAAGCATACCGGCATCAAAACGGGCACCACCGGCAGAGCAATGCTCTAACAGAAGGTTAGGGAACGCCGTGGTCAGGCGATCTAACAGTTCATACAGCCCCAAAGTATAACGATGGAACAGTTCTCCCTGCTGATCCTCCGGAAGAAGGAAGCTTCCGGGGCTGGATACCGAGCGGTTCATATCCCATTTTACATATTCGATGTTGGCGCTGTTTAAGATTGCCGATAAGGAATCAAAGATATAATCCCTGACATCCTTACGGGTAATATCCAGTACATACTGGCAACGGGCCATGTTGATGGAGCGGTCCTTCACCTGGATCGCCCAGTCGGGATGGGCACGGTATAAATCGGAGTCGGGAGATACCATCTCCGGCTCAAACCAGATACCGAATTTGAGGCCGATGGCATTGACCTGATCCACCAGGTATTTAAGGCCTCCCTTGATCTTATCTTCGTTAACGACCCAGTCTCCCAGGGAGTTGTCGTCAAAATTACGCTTTCCAAACCAGCCGTCATCCATGACCAGCATCTCGATGCCCTGTTTCTTTGCTTCTCTTGCAAGAGATAACAGTTTGTCGGTATCAAAATCAAAATAGGTTGCTTCCCAGTTGTTGATCAGAATAGGACGGTCCTTATGCAGATAAGGGCTGCGGATCAGATGGGAACGCATGAAATCATGGAAATTGCGGCTCATCTGACCGATACCCTGATCGGAATAGGTCAGGATGGCTTCGGGCGTTACAAAGCTCTCACCGGCAGAGAGTTTCCAGGAAAAGGTCTCTGCATTGATACCAATGGTAAGACGATCAATATCGTACATATTGCGCTCTGCATTGGCGGTAAAGTTGCCGGAATAAACCAGCTGCATACCATAGACTTCGCCGCTGCTCTGAGTAGTCTGCGGTGTTACCAGGCCGAGGAACGCGTGCTCCTGATGACTGGTCTCTCCGCGATTGGAGGATACCCGCATCTTGCCGTGAAACAACTCTCTGCGGTCAATATGACGCTCTCTTGCCCATGCACCGTGTAAGGTGATCAGCTCCGTCTTTTCCTTCTCCACATTCAGGCAGGCACTGTAGGCCTTGGTAAGACGATAGGTATGATCGGAACCGTTATGAATGGTAACGCTGCGGGTGATCACGTCTTCCTTTTCGAAAACGGAATACTGCAGTTCAACCTGCACCTTCAAAACTTCATCCTGCATCAGGATAAACAATGTCTCCACTTCGTCTTTTAAGCCAAAGGACGCAGGAAGTCCCGGAAGGGAAGGTTTCCCCTGCTCGATCCGGTGGGAAACATAATGCAGCTCGCAGGCGCTCTGGCCCATTTCGTTTAAGATATCCAGACAGCTCTCGCCGTAATCTCCCACACCTCCGGTAGGATATTCAAAGGGAAATCCGCCGAAAAATCCAAGCTTTTCTCTGGGTAAAAGCTTAGGGCTCATGGGGTATTCATCGGTACGGAACCGATAAAAACCGCCGGGATTTCGAAGCTTTTTGCCATAATAAATGTGTCCTAAGAATTCGCCGTCTACCAGTCCCATCATATAGGTGGTTTCTTTCGTATCCAGCTTGAAGATCTGTTTTTCCTCACAAAATGTGATCATAAATACCTCCCGTTTTCTCTTTCATTTTCCATAAGATTCATTTTTTTAATAACCCCATGCCCACATCGTATCTGCGATCATGGACAGCGTCCCAAAGCCAGGTGGCCATGGTACGTTTTCCTCTGGTCCTAAAGTAGAATTCCGGAGAACGGACCGCCGTATGGATGGTCCCTCCCTTGGTCAGAGGATTTTTCCAGCTGTTTAAGAAAAAGCTAAAGCCAACCTCCAGTTTCGAAAGCTCTTCCACCATGTCCTTAAGCTGCTGGTAGAACGCCTCCTGCACCTCTTTGTCAGTGGCATATTTTTTCTTTGTCACATCATTATAGTAGGCACTTAACAGGTAATCGTAAACGCTGCTGGCGTACAGATAACGGACCTTACGCTCCGGATGTTTTTTCTGTTCCTCCACCAGCCTCCTGTACCAGTCTACCGTAATATTTTCCGTATGAATACTCTTCCAGACGACATCCTTAGCCTTCCAGATGCACTTTGCCGTATGTCGCCAGTGCTTGTAAAGGAACTGTCCGCTGTCGGAAAACAGGGTAAGATCCCTGCACTCAGGATACCAGTCATCCGCGATTTCTCCCGCCAGTGCCGGTACCGCAAAGGCCCCTGCGCTGTCTCCCGCTATGAGGATCTTATCCGCATGGGGGAAATGGGCTCTGGAGATCTTCATACTCTCCGTAAAGTTCTTATGTCCATGGAAATACAGGATCTGATGGGATCCGTCCTGGGCTTTATAGGGGAATTCATTGTTCCCGACGTGAAAATCACCGGTAGCATAGGTGATCACGATAAAGTTCCAGTCTTTAAAGGGATTGTGCTCCGTTGCCGCCTCTGTGATCCCCATATGGATATTCATGATCTGGGTAACCGGCCGCAGATTGTTCCAGTAGAAATTGGGTTCTCCTGCAGCCATCCTTCCGCCGGTCACCGGTCTTGCCGCCGTATATTCATTCCAGGCAACCCCGCCACCGGAAAAAAAGATGCACAGATTATCCGTCGTCCCTTTTTTCAGGTAGATATGATATTCCGAGCCATCCCCGGAAAGGCCCTCCGCCAGAGGGATCCGGTACCAGGTATGGGGCTTGGGCGCACCGATCAATATGGGGGCTTCCAGGTGTGTCCCTTCGATCCGCTGACTGATGGACTGCTCCAGAAGGTCTCCCAGCCCCGCTCTTATGATTTGTCTGATATGTTTACTTTTTTCCGACATAGATCCTCACATGGGGGTCAGATGTTCATATACTTGCTGGATGCGTTCTTAAGGTCCTTAAATCGAAACAGTACGATAAAGGCAGCAAATCCCAGAAGGAGGGCAACGCTGGTCATAGCCGCGTAAGGGAAGGGATTCTGCCCGAAATAGATGGGAAGGATCTGTAACAGGGATAACAGGATATCCACCGCCAGATAGATCACATAATCCACAATGTACAGACGGAAGCTGCTGCCCAGGATCAGGGTGACGATCACCAGCGCCACAAAACAGGAAGGGATCATCCAACTCAGACTCCATCCGTGAAAACCGGTATGCCGGTCAATGTAAAATCCCACCAGCATCCCGATGTAGGTTTCAATGGTAACCAGTTTCAAAATGTTACTGTGATAATACATACCGATGGCCACATCTGCCAGGGCAAAGGTTGCCGCAACCCGTACCACGCCGGGCCAGGCAAAAACAGAACCGGTATAGTAATCCAGCATGAACATTAACAGTACCAGTACCACCCAGGTAAAGGCACAGATCTTAAAGAAGGAAACATTGCTGACCTTACGTTTGGTAAGTACGGGAAAGATGGGATCGCTTGCTTCTCCTTCCAGTCTTCCCTGACAAAGGGGACAGCACCGTTTGTTTCCCCGGATATGTATTTTGCATTTCGGACAATATTGCATTTATTCTGCCCTCTTATCTTCTTTGCTCTTGGCTTTGGATTTCTTATCTCTGTCTTTTTTCTCTTTGGCTTTCTTAAGGGGAGCTTCGTCCTCTTCCTGATCAAAGTCGTTGGTGCCAAGCTCCACTTCCATGCCCAGTTCTTCCAGTCTGCGGAAGAAATTGACAAGCACCCGGTGCTCCATATATGCGGAAAGGGCACCGAAGACCATCTTATCCCCAAAGGTGGATACACAGATCTGCATGTTATGGGTGGACATAAAGGGCGAAAACCGGTCGATATAAGGGGTCATGTTTTCCGGCATTTTGATCCGCCCTAAATTGGACATGGTGGCTGTGGTTCCCTTACGGTTCTGGGACGTAAAGTAGCTGATGGCCAGATCCTTGATAAACAGCGGCACCAGCTTGATCCCCGGATTGTGCACCAGATCGGAATAACTGTTCATGACCTCCCGGATCTTATCCTCCGTAAGCTGCTCTGCAAAGGACTTTTTCACTTCCGGAAGGATACTCTCCAAGGTACCGTCATAGGAAGATGCATAGTAGGGTACGCTGATGGCTCCGAAGAAATTCCGGGTGGTTTCCGAAGGAAAATACTGCCGTAAGTTAACGGGAACACTGATGACGATGGGTCTGGCGTTTTTTTCCCGAACGCTCATGGAGCGGATCACCGCTTCAATATACACCGCTACCGCCAGGATCCCGGCGGTGGTCTCATATTTGTGGGACAGCTCGATAAACTTGCTGGCGGAGATGGTTCCCTCCAGCAGGTGATTGATCATATTGTCATCCTTCACCTGTTTGATCTGGTAAGCCTTCACATCCCCCAGGGTCTTCCACATGGCCTTGTTCTTGTCCCGGCTGTAAAAATGCCGGAAGGAATCCACGTTCTTCTCGGTAGCGGAAGCCGTATCCTCCGCATCTGCGGGGATCTCCAGATCATGGGCGATACTCAGGTAATGCATGATGATCTTCTTAAAAAAGGTAAAGCCACCGGTGCCGTCTGCCAGAACATGAAACATCTCCAGATTGATCCGGTTGCCGAAATAGTTCACACGATATAGGAGATTGCGTCTGCCGGGATAATACAGTCTGGCACAGGCAGGCTTGTTATCTTCGGTAACCAGAGGCCTTGCATTGATCTCATCCAGGTAATACCAGAAGAGTCCCTTACGCAGGATCACGTTAAAATGCGGAAATTCCTCGATGGTCTTATCCAAAGCCTCCTGAAGGATCTCCGGATTTACTTTTTCTTTTAATTCACAGCAGATACGGAAAACACGGGTATCCGCTCCACGGGTGGTGGAGGGCATGATGGTCGCCGCGTTATCCAGTTGATACCAGTTATAATTTGCAGGCATGAGCAATCAGTTCCTTTTCAGTCGTTATGCCACCTTCGTCAGGTCGTTGATCCAAATCCCCTTCTTTACCATGGCAAAACCGATGGCGCATTTGATCAGATCCACCAGCTGACAGCAGATATAGACCGGCACGATGGGCATCTGGGTAAAATGGGTCAGTACAAAGGCAACGGGTATGGAAAATACCCATACAAAGCAGGAATCAAACAAAAAGGTGATAAAGGTCTTTCCTCCGGACCGAAGGGTAAAATAGGCCGCATTCTCATAGGAGTACATGGGCATGCAGATGGCAGCTACGACGATAAAGCGTGTAGCCAGTTCCTTTACATTCTCTTCGGTATTGTAGATATTGGGAAATCCCGGAGCGATGAGCAGCATCAACAGTCCGGTGACCACACAGGCCATGACCGCAAAGAAGGTCAGACGGTTGGCATCGTCCCGTACCTCTTCGTTGCCGGCTCCCAGTTCCTGCCCGATGATGATGGCAATGGCACTTCCCATGGAGATAAATACGATATTAAACACATTGGATATGGTGGAGGATATGTTAAAAGCCGCGATCACCTCCAACCCGCGGATGGCATAGTTCTGCGATAAAACAGCCATACCGGAGGACCATAAGGTCTCGTTGACCAAAAGGGGTGTTCCCTTGATGATCATATTCTTCACAAGGGGCGCAGGAATGGTAAAGAAGTTGCGGTACGCTCCCCGGATAAAGGTATGCTTATTCGCGTGGGTATGGGTATAGATCAGGATGATCAGCAGTTCCACCACGCGGGATAATACCGTAGCGATGGCAGCTCCCACTACCCCAAGAGCCGGTGCCCCGAATTTGCCGTAGATCAGGATATAGTTAAATACCAGATTGATCAGGACCGCCGTGATACCTGCCGTCATGGGCACAAAGGTCTCATTGCACTCACGCAAGGTTCCGGCATAGGCCTGGCTTAGGGCAAAGGGGAACAGGTCGATGAGCATAACGGCCAGATACAGCTTTGCATAGGATAACGTCTCCTGGATCCCGGCTTCCTGTCCTTCCTGCTGCAGATAGAGCATGATCAGGTTGTCCCCGAAAAGGGAAAAGATCAGAAGGCCCAGGACAGAGATCACCGCAATGATGATGATCTTAAAGCGGAAGGTATGGCGTACCCCTTCGTCATTGCCCTGTCCGAAAAACTGCGCAGTAAAAATGCCGGCTCCTGCTACGCCCCCGAAGATACACAGGTTAAAGACAAAGATCAGCTGGTTGACAATGGAGACACCGCTCATCTGTGCCGTACCGATCTGGCCAACCATGATATTGTCCAGCATGCCTACGAAGTTGGTGATACCGTTCTGGATCATAATGGGGATCACTACCACAAAAAGATGCCGGTAGAATTCCCTGGTACCGATCAATTTTTTCATAATAAAAACTACCTCAAATCAAAAATCCTCTGAATATCAAGTATAGCATTTTAGAGAGGAGATTTCGACCTGATTTCCTCTTTGAACAGGAAAAACAAGGAAAAATTAAGGAGTAAAGAACCCCGTGGTCCTTTACTCCTTTTCAGACATTTTCTCTGTATTTTTAACGGTATCTGGCTACGATGTCCTCCATCGTCTGCCACTTTTTCTCCATATCCCGAACCAGCGCGATCTGGGTCCTGGTACGATCCAGGTTATGACCTTCCCGGTGTACCATGAAATAGGTATCTCCCTCCAGATAATCGGTAAGAAACCGCATGCCGCATTCCAGGGTCATGGTCTTTGCTCCGTAGGGAAGGAGCCGGATCTCTTCCTCTGACAGTGCTCCGCCACATCCCTCCAGATATCCTTTTACATAGGTTTCAAACAGTTCCAGCGAAAGCGATACCTTCGACAGGTCCTTTTCATCCTCCGCTGCGGTATTGGCACCGAAACGGATGGAATCACCGAAATCATAGATGGACAGTCCCGGCATGACCGTATCCAGGTCAATGACGCAGATCCCCTTACCGGTCTTTGCATCCAGCATGATGTTGTTAAGCTTGGTGTCGTTATGGGTTACCCGAAGAGGGAGTTTTCCTTCCCGGAGCTTCTCCTGACAGTAGCTCAAATCTGCCCGGTGCGCCATATAAAAGTCGATTTCTTCCTGCACCGCCCCCGCCCGGCTATAAGCATCTTTCCTGGCCGCCTCTAAAAAGGTCTCAAAGCGTTTGGGCGTATTATGAAAATCCGGGATCGTCTCGGTTAACAGGGCGGCGTTAAAGCCTGCCATCTGACCGGAAAATCTGCCAAAGGCTACAGCACTTTCATAAAAATCGGCTTTGGAACGGACCTGATCCAATGACAGGGCATCCTCAATATAGGTGTACACCCGCCAGAAGCTGCCGATACTGTCTTCAAAGTATGGTAAACCGATACGGTTTCTCCGGGGCGTTAAGGTTTCCCGCATGGGATCGCCACCCCGTTTTAAGATCTGTTCCTTGAGATAATCCGTTACCAGCACCACATTTTCCATAAGGGCTCTTGGATCGCGGAACACCTCCCGGTTCATCCGCTGAAGGATATAGCGTACTTCTTTTTCGTTTTCTCTGCACTTTACCAGAAACGTATCATTGATATGACCGTTCCCGTAAGGCTCACAGGATAAGCAATGTTCGGACAGGCCGAAGGCATCCAGCGCTTCCTGTTTTTTTGCGCAGCTTTCTTGTCGTGTCATTTTATCGGATCCTTTTATCTACCAGAGTCTGTCAGGGTAGATCCCCTGATCTTTAAGAGCAGCAATGGCCTGCATCACCGCTTCCTTATCTTCCTTGTAGGTTACTCCAAACCATTTATCCTTACTGGAAAGGACCTGTACCGTGGCTTTGTTTTCCACAAGGAGATCCTGCACCACTTCCGGAAGGAAAAACTCTCCCTTAAGCGGATTGTCCTTAAGGCGTTCCTGTAAGAACCGGATGAATGCCTTTTCCAGCTCCGGAAAGATGCTTTTCTGAAAGCCCCAAAGGTTCATGGAGACAACCGTTTCCGGATCGATGCTGATCCAGGTCTTCCCGTCATCCTCCGAAAAGGCAGCGCCCTGGCCCTGTCTGATGATCTTTGTTTTTTCTTCGATCTTCTTAAGATAACCGCTCTCATCCAGAGAGCATACCCCTCTGGAAACGGAACCGTTGTCCGTCAGGGTATTGGAAAGACGAAATCCCACCATGCAGTAGCGATGGGAATCTTCCTCCGATTCCTTTGTCAGTGCCTCATAGATCTTACGAAAGCCTTCCGGTCCGTAATAATCATCGGAATTGATCACTGCAAAAGGTCCGTCTATCACATCCTTGCAGCACCAGATGGCATGTCCGGTGCCAAAGGGTTTTGTACGCCCTTCCGGCACCTGAAACACCGATCCGTCTCCAGGATTACTGGGGAGTTTTGATAACTCCTGGAAAACATAGGTAACATCGATCACCTTGGACAGGCGGTCTCCTACAGACTCCTTAAAGTCCTTTTCGATCTCTTTTTTGATGATAAAGACGATCCGTTTAAAACCTGCCCGTATGGCATCGTATACGGAAAAATCAATGATGATCTGGCCATGGGCATCCACGGGATCGATCTGCTTTAATCCGCCGTAGCGGCTTCCCATGCCTGCTGCCATGATCACCAGTGTAGGTTCTTTCATAACTTCTCTCCTTGCCGTAAGGGTTCCATCTCAATGACTTCCCCCTTTACTCTGGCCTGCTCTGCCGCATAGGCCATCAGATGGCTTTCCACGGAACGCTCGATGCTGGAGCGGCTTTCCTGTGCCGTACTCTTTTTCTCCAGTGCTTCCAGAAAGTCCATGGTCAGACGATAATCCCCGCCGCCGTGGAAACCTTCCTCATTGCTTATGGGAATGGTACGGGTCTCTCCTTCATAGAGATAATTGGGGGAATACCTTGTAACGGTAATAAAATCCTCCGCATCGTCTCCGTAGATATCGCCGTTTTCACACATGACCTTGATGGTCCGGTGCATCCGGTTGGTGAGACCGCTTAAATGGAAGGTAGCAGTCACACCGTTTTCAAACTCGATATCCGTTACCTGGTTGTCGCACACATTGTTGTCACACTTAAATACGCACCTGCCGTAAGGACCCTCGGCAAGAGCTTTCAAGATGCCCTCCTCTGACTGATCCTCGGTAAGTACCGTTGCCGGCCACTCTCCCTTAATGGGAAGATATGCCTTCTTGCCGTCAAAACGGCAGGTCTTGGCACAGGGGCAGGTAAGACAGCGGTCCGTAGAGCCTTCCGGTGCATTCTCCTTACGGAAGTAGGAAAGATTGCCAAAGGAAGAGATCTTCTTCGCATTACTTCCCACCAGCCATACCAGGATATCCATATCGTGGCAGGACTTTTGCATGATGATGGGGCTGGAGAGATCGGAATTACGCCAGTTGCCTCTTACAAAGGAATGGGCCATGTGGAAATTACCCACATTTTCCGCATGCTGGATGGTCACCACCTTGCCAAGTTCCCCGGAATCGATGACCTGCTTGATGGCAGAAAAGAACCGGGTATAACGAAGAACGTGACAAACCACAATGGTTAAGCCTTTTTCTCTGGCCTTATCCCGTATCTGAAGGCACTCCTTGATGTCGGGGGAGATGGGCTTTTCCAGCAGGATGTCATAGCCAAGATCCATGGCCTTCATAGCCTGTGCATAGTGATCCCGGTCCATGGTGGCCAGGATCAGCGCATCGGCGATCCTTCCTTTTGCAAACAGCTGATCCGAAGTTTCAAAGACCATCTCTTCGGGAATATGGAATTCTTCTCGTGCGCTTTCTCTTTTTTCGGAGTTTATATCCGCTACCGCAACGATCTGCGCGCCGGCTTTTTCACAGGCGTACTTTGCGTAGATCATTCCTCTTTGTCCCGCGCCGATTAGTGCAAGTTTCATCTGGATCCTCTTTTCTTTTTCATGATGACAATGGCTGCAACCGTCATTGCTGCAAGGGTAAGGACAGCGACGATCAAAATCAGACTGCTCTTTGATCCGGCATCCGAAACGGGCAGCTCTTTCGTATCATCGGACTTAGCAGGTGCCACGGTCTCATCCGCGGCAGCGCTCTGCTCATCTGCCGTTTCCTCCGCAGTAAGTGCTACGCTGTACAGATCATAGGAGCCGTCCTCCTTAAGACCTGTCATGGCAAGATAGATGGTATCCTGCCTCTCATCTGCGGTCTGCATCCGGACAGAAAGGGTGTAGTCTCCCAGGGGCAGATCTTCCGGCAGGGTAAGGCTTGCGGTGACGCTGCTTCTTCCCGGCAGCCAGGTGGTGGTATCAAAGTCCTGCACCTGTTCATAAACCACGTTTTTGTTACTATCTTTTAACAACAGGCTTACGGGGCAGTTGTAATAGATCGGTGCAACACCGCTGTTAAGCCAGGTAAGGGCTAAGGTATTGTCCTTACCGACGATCAGTTCCTCCGGTTTTTCAATACTGTACAGGCTGTAGGTATAGCACATATTGGAAAACAGCGTCTCAATGTTATAACGATACTCCTCATATTCCGGATCCCCCACCTTAAAATCACAGGCGGAGCAGGGTCCCAGCCAGGTCGTATGGCTGTCCCG
>JAEEGL015939377.1_pt1 | contig 11055 bp, 9 predicted proteins | sample 9134231 | NCBI WGS metagenome assembly JAEEGL01 (sample SAMN16246548, study PRJNA631951) | gut metagenome | biome: gut microbiome; feature: rumen; material: fiber-attached | host: Bos | place: Iran: Karaj | collected 2018-10
CAATGGTCCAAGTTGATACCACACTTGCGGATGGTGTCAAGTGTCTCATCCGTCACGCCACGGGCAATCATCTCGTGGTGGCAGTGGTCATAGCTCATGTGGCAGGCTCCGCAATGCGAGTGAGCCACCACCATGATTTCCGCCACACCCAGCTCATAGATGGCGACAATGAGGCTGCGCATAGCTGAGTCGAAGGCAGAAATCACCAAACCTCCTGCATTCTTGATAATCTTGGCATCACCATTCTTCAGACCGAGTGCTGCTGGGAGCAACTCCGTGAGTCTGGTGTCCATACACGACAGTACCGCCAGTTTCTTGTCAGGGTACTTACTGGTCAGATACTTCTCGTAACCCTTCTGTTCAACGAAGGTTTTGTTGTAGGCAATAATTTGATCTATCATACGCATAAAATCTAAATACATTTAAACTATCAGCTAAAACAGTGCCGCTCGGCTTTGCCGCTTTCGGATATTTATTTGCAAAGATAGTGATAATTCCGGATTTATCGCCATATTCACACCAAGAATTAGCATAGTTTATGAAGAAATACCCTACTACAGTTTGAATGTGATATGTGCTGCCATTTTTCTATTTGTTTTTTAAGTTTACCATCATATCTATGTTTAACTCTTTGAAATATAGCCTTTTATGGTATATGACCCTTGTTTATTTACCATCATATACCATCACTCACAGTAAAACAACTTGTTTTACTTTCTAAAGTGCCATCTCCAAGGGCGTTAAAGATGCCTTCCATGAAGGTAAAACAAGTTGTTTTACTTTAAGCATCTACCCCTCTTTCATACGGTATAATGCCTACATCGCTGTGAGCAGTGCTATTATACTGTTATCGTCATGCCACAACTGAATGCATGAAGCTGGTCGCCCATCACGGTCTTTAGTATAGCAAAGACCTTATCACCAGTGCAATGGCTGGTATAAAACTGAGTTTCTGGATATTCGACTTTCAGTCTTTGAACCAAAGCCGTCAGTTCTTCTTCCGTCTCTTGGCCGTCGAGTAGGTGGAAACCTCCGACAACAGTATGAACTGGCCACGGACAAGCCGCCAATATGTTCTCCAGACCACTGTGTGCACAGCCCGTAAACAGCAGGCCATCGACATATAGAGCCAGCTCGTGACGGAAATCGTCGTGGACGTAATCACCTTTAGCATTTTGAACAAACAGGTATTGGTTACCATGTGGCATCGGATACGTCTGAGGGATATGAGCGATTGCATGGATGTCCTCTGCTATTTTGCAGGTCTGGTCTATTAGGACGAGTTTGTCGTCGTCAATCTTTGGCCACTCGGCAATAATACCATGGAGATTCCCTCGCTTGGAAAAGAACTTACCACTCACAGCATCTGGCGAAACGATAATCTTAGCCTGCCGATTACGTTCAACTATATGCTGCAAGCCTCCAGCATGGTCGCTATGGCCGTGAGAGATAAACACATAGTCTATCGTACTGAGGTCGATGCCCATCTTCCCAGCATTGCGGATAAAAACATCACTGGCTCCTGTGTCAAGCAATATATGATACTTATCCGTCTCCAGCAGAATAGACAAGCCATGCTCTGTCTCTAACGAAGCGTCACAGCTCCGATTATCAGATAATACAGTCCACTTCATATCACGTAATTCTTATCGCCCATTTCACAAATTCTATTAAATCCAAGGGCAAGGACGGTGCAAGCCGAATACAATGAAGCTCACTTCTATTCTTGCGTCTCTTCGGTAGCAAGCGACACCCTACGGGATGTCGATCGGCTGAGGTGCAGCCCGTTCTCGCAAATTTATTTGCAAAGATAGTGATAATTCCCCGTTTTTTCGTATATTTGCAGCCATATTTAACAAATAAATGAAATTCTTAAGTAATATAACTACATAGACAAATGAACCTCCCGAAGTTTATCATCACAATGGATGGGTACTTCCGTCTCGGTATGGTCAACCAACATAAACACTTGCTGAAGCCAGGTGACCAGTGCATTGGCGGTGGCTATTACGTGTTTGATTTCGTTTCAAATCGTATTATCCTCGACAGAGAATCATACGACTTTGGCCGTCCCAAGTGGCATCTGCTGGAGGTACTGAGAGTGCCGTCAACATATCGTGGCCTTCGGATTGTGTACAAGTACGATGATGGTCTTCACGATGACTTTAATGTCAGTGAGGAACTGCAAATAGATTATTATGACTGATTTCGATTCCATCTGCTATTTTGTATTTTTGCATACGTATTTTGAAATATAGGCACCTAAACATCATATCATTATGAGAAAGAGTATTTTGTTTATTATCTCATTGTGCTGTCTTATGTTGACTTCCTGCTCGAACGAAGACAACGGCAATATAGAACCTATTGTGCAGCAGCTTCAGGATGGAGAATGGACGGGCAGCGGTGAAGGGCGCAGCGGCTCTATCATCGCAAAGGTAGTGGTGAAGGGCCACCGGATATCTCAGGTCACCATCGTCAGCCAGTCGGAATCGGTATTTGCACAGGAGGCCATCAACAGCATCGTTGCAAGTGCCGTCGGCAAGACAGATTTGATGAGCGTCGGGGTGGACGGCATTACCGGTGCCACACTGACCTCAACGGGTGTCATCGATGCTATCAATATGGCCTTACAAGCAGCAATGGGGAAACAGACGGAAACGACCAAGACCTACAAGGACGGTACATGCGACATTGTTATCGTGGGTGCCGGCGGGGCAGGACTCTCGGCAGCAGTAGCAGCGTCAGAAACCGATGGGAGCCTGAAGATCGTCGTGCTGGAAAAGCAGGGCATCTTGGGCGGCAACACCAACTATTCCACGGGTGGCATCAATGCGGCAGAGACCAGCATACAACAGAAACTGGGCATCAAGGACAGCAAGGACCTGTTCTACGATGACATCATGCGAGGCGGCAAACAAGAGAACATCCCGTCACTAGTGAGAAACTTCGTGGAGAATGCCCCCATAACTATCTCGTGGCTGACGGGACTTGGTGCCGACCTGAGCGACGTGGGACTGATGGGCGGCAGCAGCGTGAAGCGCACGCATCGGCCCAACGGCGGCTCTGCCATCGGGCCGCATCTGATGAAGATTCTGACGACGGCCAGCAATAAGGAAAACATCGAGATACGTACTTTGAACAAGGTCACGGGACTGTTGACCAGCATTGACGGTGCGGTGACGGGTGTCAAGGTGCAGAATGCCGACGGCAGCAGTTACGAACTCTCCGCAAAGGCAGTCATCATTGCCACTGGAGGGTTTGGAGCCAATCTCGATATGGTGACAAGCCTGCAACCCTCGCTCAGCGGCTTTGCCACATTGAATCATCCGGGTGCTACGGGCGATGCTTTTGGCTGGGTGAAGGCCATTGGCGGTGCAACCATCCAGATGGCGAACATACAGATTCACCCCACGGCAGAAGCCATCAACCACATCCTCATCACCGAGGCAGTACGAGGTAACGGTGCCATTTTGGTGAACATGGACGCACAGCGTTTCTGCAACGAGATGGACACACGCGACGTCGTGTCGGCAGCCATCTTGGGACAGGAGACCGGCGCGGCATTCCTCATCTTCGACCAGACCGTCAGGAAGTCGTTAGCATCCATCGAGACCTACGCCAACCAGCATCTGCTCAGCGAGGGAACCACTATCGAAGCGTTGGCCGACTGTGTGGGCATCCCTGCCAGCACGCTATCTGCGACCGTCAGTCGTTACAATGCGCAGCAGAAAGCGGGAGTCGACGACGACTTCGGACGCAATGCCACAGAGATGCCAGTGTCGCTGGAAACGTCCCCATTCTATGCCGTTCGCGTCACACCAGCCATTCACCACACCATGGGCGGTCTGAGTGTGAACACTGAGACTCAAGTGCTGCGAGTCGACGGCACGCCGATTCCCGGACTCTATGCTGCTGGCGAGGTGACAGGCGGTCTGCACGGTGCTAACCGGCTGGGCGGCAACGGCGTAGCCGACATCGTGGTCAATGGCCGTCTGGCAGGTTTGGCTGCGAGTAAGAAACTGAAATAAAAGGTGGTAGGCAATTTTTCGGGTATAAAAAAATCGGGAATCCCCTTTGTTTACTGGGCTTCCCGAATTTTCTACCTTGGGTGCCCGGACGGACTCGAACCGTCGACATTCAGAACCACAATCTGACGCTCTAACCAACTGAACTACGGGCACCATGTTGGTTTTGCGGGTGCAAAGGTAAACAGATTTTTCGAGACTGCCAAATATTTGGAGCGTTTTTTTTGAAAAAGTTTTCACCAGAGCATCATTGGACCATCATCGGATTGCTTTCCATGCTTCAAAACGACTCGACACAACAAAAGGGCTGATCCGCGTGATGCAGACCAGCCCTCTATATTACTAACAATAAAAACAAGTTATTTTGCGGGCTGTGCAGGGGCAGCGGGAGCCTCAGCAGCAGGAGCTGCAGGCTGCTGGCTGGCACCAAAGCCCGGCAGATTGTTCGGATTGGTGGCGGGAGCCTCATAGTTCTCCATCACGCTGCCAGAGGTGGCGGCACCGGGAGCGACGTAGGCACAAGCAACGCTGAGTATGACCATAGCGGCAGCGAGGCCCCAAGTGGTCTTCTCGATGAAATCGGTGGTCTTGCGCACACCGCCGATCTGATTGTAACCGGAGAATTGGCTGGCCAGACCGCCACCCTTAGACTCCTGAATGAGCACGATGCCAATCATAAGCAGTGCTGCAATAACGATTAAAACTACAAATAATGTGTACATTTTTTTAACTAATTATTTTTGACTATTATTAATGATCACCTTCTCTAAAAAGCGAATTTGGTCTGCAAAGTAAGCATTTTTTTTCGGAACTTGCAAACTTAATCGCCTAATAATTTCTAAAGCCTTCGAATATCGGCCTTGTTTGATGTAAATTCTGGCCAATGTCTCAGTAAAATACTCCTCTTCGACCACTTCTTCGGGTTCAGAAGCCTTCTGAGGGGCATCATCGGCGGGTAGGGGTACATCGCGGAGCGTGAAGCGCCCTTTGTCAGTATTTATGAATGTATCGATCAGCTGTTGTCCGCGCATCTCAGGCACGTCTTCGGGCTCGGAAGTAACATCGTTCTCGGTATCGAGGAGATAGGCCACATAGTCGATAGCGGCATCAGCGGGTGTCGGACGACGCTTACGTGGTGTCGGCTCCTCCTGCGGGATGGTTCCGAGGAACGAGTCGATAAGTTCGCTGGTACGCGAGGGGTTTGTGGCATTGGCCAGAGATTCTGGAGATACCGGACGCTCCGTCTTTGTTTTACGCAGCTGATAGTGGGCGGCCTCCACCATGTTGAAGAGCACGCGGCGGTCGGTGATATAGACGGCAGCACGACGCAGTTCCTCATCAAACGAGGGATCGTGGAGTAGATAGAGATTCTGGAGCATCAGCAGCCTCACCGTCTGGTGGTACGGGTAGAGTGCCACCTGCGACCGCAACTCATAAAGCGTGTCACGGTCCATGCGTCCAGGGTGCTGTATCAACTCTAATATATCCATCTCTTTACCTTTACCAGTTTGCCACAGCCTGATTGAATATCTGTTCGCAGATGTTTTTCACCATCTCCTCAACGAGGGCATCTTGCACAGAATTGAGCGACTGAGTGGACTCATAGCTCGTGGTGGCAGTGAACTGCTGTTCGAAGTCATCACTGTGCTTCGCGTTGTTCGTGAAGCGCGCATTGACGGTCATCGACAACTCGACCATTGCCGAATGGCCCTCGCTCGACACACCCTTGTTGCGCTGGTCATAGCGCGTGATTTCACCTTCAAGTTTCAGGTCACCATTACGGTTGACGAGCTTCAGACGTGTGTGGTCAGTAAACTGACTCTTCAGTTCATTGTTGAACATCGGTCCCATGGGAGCCCAGACATAGCTGGCACGAATGGGGAAATCAGCAATCTGGATGGTCTTCGTCTTTGTATAATCGATGCTCGCGCCGTTGAACTTATAGCTCACGGAGCAAGCGCTAACAATGGCTGTCAGCGCAGCCATCAATACCACCATTCTGCATTTATTCCAGTCCATACTGCTTTAGTCGTCTGTATAGTGTGCGGTCGCTGATGCCAAGTTCCTGGGCAGCCTTACGGCGGTTGCCGTGGTTGCGCTCAAGCGCTTTTTCGAGCATCTGACGCCCAACGGTGCTGAGGTTCAGGTTTTCGGGTTCACGCTCGGGTTCGATGTATTCCTCGGCCATGGCATCTTCCATCGCGGGTGCCATCGGCTGAATGGGGGTGATGGGCGCTAGTTGTGTGGCAGGCACAGTAGGAGTCTGAGCGGCTGCGAGACCACTCTGGGCATCGTCAAGCCGTTTCTTCAGCTGACTCATCTCATGACGCATCTCGTTGACGTTGCCACGAAGCTCAAACAGTATCTTATAGAGTATCTCACGCTCGTTCTCAAACGAGTGGTCACCTCCGTCGGCACGGGGGATGGTAGCCAGTTGTGTGGTCTCCTGCGTCTCAGGAATGAACGTACGGAGCATATCAGCCGTGATGGTGCGCTCAGGACTGAGCACAGAGATCTGGCGCGTGATGTTCTTCAGCTGTCGGATGTTACCCGGCCATTTGTAGCGCATCAGCACCTGCTTGGCCTCGTCGGTGAGCACCACCTTGTCCATCCGATATTCCTCAGCCATCTGCATGGCGAAGAGACGGAACAACAGCACGATATCTTCGCCACGCTCGCGGAGTGGCGGCATCTGCATGGGCACCTCGTTCAGACGATAGAACAAGTCCTCACGGAAACGGCCTTCGCTGATGGCCTTCTGGATGTTCACGTTCGTGGCAGCGACGATGCGCACATCGGTCTTCTTCACCTCTGTGGCACCAACGGGGATATACTCGCCGTTCTCGAGTACTCGCAACAAACGGGCCTGTGTAGCCAACGGCAGTTCACCCACCTCGTCGAGGAAGAGTGTGCCCTTGTTGGCTGCACCGAAATAACCCGGTGAGTCGTTGATGGCACCAGTAAAGGAACCCTTCACGTGACCGAACAACTCTGAGTCGATGGTACCCTCAGGGATAGAGCCGCAGTTGATGGCGAAATATTTTTCGCGTCGACGCGGAGAGTTGTCGTGGATCACACGGGGAATGATCTCCTTACCCACACCACTCTCACCTACAATGAGGATGCTGAGCTTTGTGGGTGCCACCTGCAGGGCCACGTCGAGCACATGGTTCAACGCCTCGCAGTTGCCTACGATTCCATACCGTTGTTTGATGGCTTGTAAATTCATTGTTCTTCGTTTGAGCTGACAAAATTACACATTATTTCTGAAACAACTGCAATTTTGGCAGAATTTAACGAAATTATTGCATTAATCCTCCATCGACTCAGGCACTGTCTCCTCCCCCTTCTTCGGCGGAATGCGCACAGCGAAGCGGGCCTTATCGCCATCTTCGCGCTTCTCGTGGTAGAGTTTTGGCAGCGGATGGGCCATAGGAGCGTCGTAACATTCGCGGAAACGGAACATGTCGACAGCCGTATAGATGGCCTGGCGCAGCGACTGAGGATCAGCCTGTCCCTTACCAGCAATCTCGAACTCAGGACCATGGTCGGGAGTGGTGCAGATGGCACTGATACCAGCCTTCAGCTTCACACCTCCGTCGAGAGCCAGCGTCTTGAAGGGTACGAGACCCTGATCGTCGAACATCGCTAACACACCGTCGAAATTATAGTACTTCTTCTCGCCAAAGAAATCGTCAGCCAGATAGGGACCAAAAGCCTGCATACCCTGCTTCTCGAGTTCCTCGATGGCGGGTTTGATCACCTGTTCCTCTTCGGCTCCTGCCTGCGGATTCAGTGCCAGCACAGCCAGACGAGGGTTGGAGATGCGGAAGTCGCGCTTCAGACTATTGAAGAAGATACGGCCCTTCTCGACGATCTTCTCGACAGTGACAGCCTTGGGCACCTCCTTCAGCGGCAGGTGGGTGGTGACGAGGCCGATACGCACGAGGTCGCTCACCATCATCGTCAACGACTTATCCTCCTTGGCAGGGTTGGCCGATGAACGCATCGGAGCCTGCACCAGCACGTCGTAGAGACCCTTCTGCAGATCTTCCTTCGCACGGGCTACGGCCTTGCGGGCAGCAGCGTCAGACTCCTCAGTAGGCGTACCTAATTCCACCTTCACCTCCTCGTCGAAGGTCGGCAAGAGGTTCAGACGTCCGTCGCGGGCATCCTCCGCCTTGTCGATGATCAGGAACTGCGTCTCCAGACTGAGTGCCTTGCGGTGGTAGCTGGCCACCTTTGGCGAGCCATAGATGATCGGCGTGCAGAGGTCGAGCATCGTGGGATCCTCAAAGGCCTTCAGTATCACTTCATATCCAATGCCGTTCGTATCGCCGTGAGTGATTGCCACTCGGATTTTTCTTTCTTCCATAATCAGATCTTTTATCTTTGAGTTATAAGCTTTGAGCTTTAAGCATTATGAATACTATTGTTTTCTTCTGTCTTCTTTGCCGTCGAAAGCAATCCGCAGGCGGCGAGGATATCCTGACCACGACTGGCTCGGATGGTGGTAAACACGCCATGAGCCGTCAGATAGTCGCGCAGGGCCTCCATACGTTTCTCGTCAGAGCCAGGCAGGTCGACACCAGGGATCTCATGGAATCGGATGAGGTTCACACGACAGTCCAGCCCCTGCAACAGTTTCACGATCTCACGGCCAAAGGCGGGGGTATCGTTCAGTCCACCAAAGCAGATATACTCGAACGAACAACGGCGCTGGTGCGAGAAATCGTACTGCTTCAGCAGCGTCACCACATCGTTGATCTTCATCTGACCCTCTGCAGGCATCAGCATTCGACGCTGCTCAGACAGGGGAGAATGCATCGAGATGGCCACATGGCACTCGCTCTCGTTGAGGAATCGACGCAACTTGTTCTTGATGCCCACGCTGCTCACAGTGATGCGTCGTGGACTCCAGGCATAGCCGTAGTCGGTCGTCAGGATCTGAGTCGCCCTTAACACAGCCTCGAGGTTGTCCATCGGTTCTCCTTGACCCATAAAGACGATGTTCGTCAACTGTTCGCGCTCAGGCAGGGAATAGATCTGGTTCAGGATGTCGGCAGCGGTGAGGTTTCCCTCGAAGCCTTGCTTGCCCGTCTGACAGAACAGGCAGTTCATCTTACAGCCCACCTGGCACGACACACAGAGCGTGGCTCGCTCGCCGTCAGGGATGAAGACCGTCTCTACGAACCTCTCCGTCGAGTCTGTTGCTGTGTCACAGCAACATACAGGGAAGAGGTACTTGATGGTACCATCGACAGAGCGCTGGCAGTCGATAGGTGCCATAGCCCCCACGACAAAGCGCTCCTTCAGCCGCTCACGGTTCACCTTCGAGAGATTGGTCATCTCGTCGATGTCCGTCACATGCCGCTGATAGAGCCACCCGAGTATCTGCCCAGCCGTAAAAGCGGGCATACCCAAGTCGCGGACAATCGCCTTCAACTCGTCAGGCGAGAGTCCTAAAAGCACCTTCTTTTCGTTGGTCTTCTCCATTTTCGTGTGCAAAGTTAGTGCAAACTAAGCGAAAAACCAAATTTATTTGGATTTTTCCATGAATAATTTGGTATTCTCGAAAAATATGACGAAATTTGCGCTGGAATAATACACTAACAGACCCTCATGAGAGAAAAAATAGACTGTTTCCTGCCTTACGGCGACTTGACTGGCACCACCAAGACAGTGGCACAGCTCAGGGCGAGTAAGACCTTGCAGCGCATCTTCCTGCTCACATCGGCCCCACAGTCCATCGACGGCATCGACGCCCTAAAGGGGTGTCGGATGCTGACTGTCGACAGTCTCACCAGCAGCAACACCCTGATGACTATCGCTGAGAATGCGAAAGCCGACTATGTGCTCCTGCAGACAAAGGCCGTCAGTGTGGAACTGGGCGAGGGGGCATTGGAACGCATCCTGCGCGTAGCCTCCGATAGCGACGCCTCGATGGTATATGCCGACCACTACGACCTCATCGACGGCAAACGTATCCCCCACCCTGTCATCGACTATCAGAAAGGCAGCATACGCGACGACTTCGACTTCGGCTCACTGTTGCTCATCAAGACGCCGCTGCTACATACCTTTGCCATGCAGGCTGGCGAACACGACTACCATCACGCAGGCCTCTATGCCCTCAGACTCTTCCTGAGCCGTAACGGGCAACTCTTCCATATCGACGAGAAACTCTATACGGAAGAAGAGACCGACACACGAGCCTCTGGCGTGAAGCAGTTCGACTATGTGAATCCCCGCAATCGCGAGGTGCAGATAGAAATGGAGAATGCCGCCACAGCCCATCTGCAGGAGATAGGCGCAAAGATAGACCCCTCGTACTACCGTCGTCCTGACTTCAACGAACAAGAGTTCGACGTGGAGGCATCCGTCGTCATCCCCGTCTATAATCGAGAGAAGACCATCTGCGACGCCGTCAACTCGGCCCTCTCGCAGAAGGCGAACTTCAAATATAATGTCATCGTGGTCGACAACCACTCCACGGATAAGACGACAGAGTTGTTGCAGGCCATCCACGACGAACGACTGGTACATATCATCCCTGAGCGCACAGACTTAGGGATTGGCGGCTGCTGGAACACAGCCATCAAAGACGATCGCTGCGGACGCTTCGCCGTACAACTCGACTCCGACGACCTCTATTCGTCGCCTAAGACCCTACAACAGGTGGTCGACGCCTTCTACAAGCAGAATGCCGCGATGGTGATCGGCTCCTACCGTATGTGCGACTTCGAACTGAACACCCTGCCACCAGGACTCATCGACCATGCAGAGTGGACAGACGAGAACGGGCCCAACAACGCCCTGCGTATCAATGGATTAGGTGCGCCTCGTGCCTTCTTCACGCCCTTGCTGCGACAGATTGGCTTCCCCAACACCTCCTACGGCGAGGACTATGCCTTAGGGTTGATATTCTCCCGTCATTATCGCATCGGGCGCATCTTCACAGAGCTCTATCTCTGCCGCCGATGGGGAGGCAACAGCGACGCAGCCCTGAGCATCGACCGCATCAACG
>JAEEGL016364404.1_pt1 | contig 11055 bp, 11 predicted proteins | sample 9134231 | NCBI WGS metagenome assembly JAEEGL01 (sample SAMN16246548, study PRJNA631951) | gut metagenome | biome: gut microbiome; feature: rumen; material: fiber-attached | host: Bos | place: Iran: Karaj | collected 2018-10
CTCGAATTCAGCAGGCACCATATAGATGCTTCCAGAGTATCTACCACATATCCACTGCTTCTTATCTCATCTTCCGGAATCTGACTGAACTTATCAATATCCCTCAATCTTACGAAAGTATCCGATCTTATCTCCTTCAGATAGTCATCGTCAAACCACGATTGCGCTTCCCGTGTCCAGGAGTAACTGGGCCCATCTTTCGATTCTCTTAGTATCCATTTCTGATTCTATATACCCATCCATTTATATTTTTCAATCAAGCAATACTTCAAATTAACTGCAGAAAGTTTTTCTTTTCACATATTATGTTGTTTTCCCCCGAACAAAAGCAAATATTAAAGTTGTCTGAAAGCTCATATCTTTCTTTATCATCATTCACCTCCTTCAAAGAGGTGATGTTCATATCCACAATGGGGATTTCATTATAAGAGAAAGCATCGTCCTTATAAAACAAACCTCTTGTTTTATAAGACACCTTAAACTCAAAAGCATCTTTTTCAGAAGTTCCTCGAATTGATTTTTCAAAATCTAGTATTTTCTTCAATCTGTTCTTATAATCATTGCAATTCCAAAAAGAATCCTTAATCCCACTTGTGAATACTATTACTAAACTATAATCACTAGACAAATCCCAGAAAGAATGTCGGTATACTAACGGTTTATCAATATGTTCCTTCCACTCTTGAATAACATCGTCACTCTTTTCCTTATAAAACCGATTCAGCGCATTTCTAGTAACCTCACCAAGAGAAGCTATTGCTTTTTTCCCTATGCCTTCACCTTTCGCACAAAGATAATCAGTATTCGGCTTGAATGTCTCAAAGTTGATCATTTTTTCTTTGCCTTTCGAATCAGTCCAAGAAACACTGTGATTGCCAAAATCAGGCACTGTTACAGCGAACATTCCATTATCTGTTTCTGAAATATAGACAGGGTATTCTTTTTTGACATTGTTCCTTATCTCCCTTCTTTCAATTTGCTGGTTCCCATCCTTTTACAAGCTTTCGCGCATCCCAACCATTCTTTTGATACTATAATCTTCCCCTGCTTCCAGTTTTCCGGTGTCCGTACCTGTAATAAACTCTATGTCCGTACTTTCCATTTCTTTCTATCTGTGAAATTTTTATCTGTTTACCTGCCACTTATTGTCAGGCTATAATTCAAACTCGATATCCTGTTCATTGCCGCGTTCGTCCACTATCTCTACTCCATATATCCATCCAGCGGATAGCACACCTGTATATTCCTCATAAAAGATGTCTCCCTTTATTACATGAGCACCCTGCCTTATATTTATTGCTCCTGATATGTCATATCCTCTGCATGAGTCACTACGACGATGCTGCTCCTGTTTATTGTTGATCAAGTAACTGTGTACACTTAGTGAGATCTTCTTGGGCGAGTCGTTCCAGATGGCACACATTATGACGCAGCCTATCCGATCTGCGTATATTTTCTTCCTTTCGGCTTTTATAAAAGTCACCCTTATGTCGGGAATTGCTTTATCTTCCTCATTGATTTCATCTTTGAAAAGAGCATCTATTTCATCTGCTGTCATGACATGATCAATATCCATAACAGATCCCCCTTTCTCCTACCTCTTATCCTATTTCTGTTACATCTCGTCCGGATAGCGGAACTCATCAAAGCCCTGTATCCTGTTGCCCCTGTGCTCGGGATGCCATACATTCTGAAGGTAATTCTCGTTTATATGGAGTTCATCAAATCCTCCCGCACCGTAGCCGTCATTGGCAGGGATGTCCTTGGGAGCTGTATGAAATTCGTCATAGCTATACTTTACCCCATAGTTGTTGCTCTGATTTGCGTATTTATTGCTATAAATATGTAATTCATCGGCTGTATCGGTCACCGCCACGGATCTGCTTTTGTTGCCTTTGATATGAAGCTCATCGTTTGAGGATGTGCGGTTTTGCTTACGTTTCCTATATTCCTGCTGCCGCCTGTCGATCTCTTCCCATTCCAGTTCATCCACCTGCAGACCGGCTTCTCTCATGAGTCTTTCTGTTTTCGCGCTATATCTGGATTTGCCTGCAAATGCCGGTGTTGTGGATATCAACGTAAGTATGATCGTCAGCATTATCGTTCTTTTCATGTCTCGCACCTCCCGTTTCTCTTGCTATCTCAGCTTACTATTCTCGTAACTCGAATAAATTTTCTCATTTATGCTGTCCTATACACAGTACTAAATACTCAAACAAGCGTATCTGCCATCTTCTCGATCTTCTATAATTTCGTGATATAAAAAAGGCAGCCTCTTCGTTCTTCTAGCTGTCAATGTCATCGTATTCCATATAAGTAAGCCCATCGCGCCTCCATTCCTCTATCAAATGAAAGCTATGTTCCTCTTTAAACAAGGCGTAAATGCGGCCGTAGTCTAAGTATCTGTGACTACAGTTTTTTCGCCGGAAGATGTACGTTCAAGTCGAAGCGATCAACCTTATATGCCTGTGCCTTTATATTTCCAGTTGGCAAAGCCACAATCCTTAGCTGCTCTATACGTCGGTGCTACGACAGATTCCAGTCCAGCTTTGAAGTCCTCCCATGACAAGCCAGCTCTATAAATCCGATATCTGATCTCGTCATTATTTATGTGTTCTTTTGCGCATTTTTCAAACTCTTTATGAACCGTATCGTATTGCCATATGAGTCTGTAAGCCTGAAATTCTATTTTAGCCAACTTTATAAAGTATGTTTCCCAATCCGGTAAGTTATTACTTTTTGAACTATTTATACTTTTTGTAGTAGGGCTAAGGTTCCAAAACTCATCGTGTGCTACGTATGACCATGGAACAAAATGATCAACCGAAATATCTTTGCTGGTCAGCAGTTGTTCATCGTATATTTCATATACAGGTTCCAATGTCATGATCAGCTTCCAGTACTTTTTTACTTTATCAAGGTTTCTTTCAATAGGCGGAGTGAGTTTATCTGCAATCCCCGGGACATTCGGATTTCGTTTTTGCAGATATCGGATCATATTATATTCGATCCAACCAAGCAGTATCTCATAATTCTTTCTGATATACTCGTTCCAGTCTTCCTGTATGATTATCCTTGTCGCCAGGCCGTTGATAGCATCAAAATAGTATATCAGTCTCTTCTCTTGATTGATCTTGTTAACCAATACTTCCTTTGGTATATCCCAGTCTTTCCCTTTTATTTCCGGCAGGAACGGTGATTGTAGACGATACGGCACGTTATATGTGAGCGTACGTTTCATTTGTAAAACATCCTTGTCTTTTGTTCCAGCAAGATAGTCAAGAATGATAGATTTCTTTTCCGATGATAGAAGAGACGGATTTTTTTCCTTTATACGAAGAATTACATTCTCTAAAGTATCTTTAGGGCCTAGATTGAGATGATACTCAGTCACCATATACCATGCATCTGCTATCATAAGATCTATGAGTTCATCATAGTACAATTCCGTCTTGCCCTCATGCACCTTTGACACTATAGCCTTAAACCAGAACAACTTATAGCATTCGCTGGTATTATCAAAAAGCCTTGCAAGATATCCCGTATTAAGTTCTTCAGAATATGGTAATTGCATAAAAGGATCTTGATATCCTCACTCTACTCTTGTTATATCCGTCATCTGCATAATCACCGTTTCACTAATACTATTTATATACAGTCTGATGTCAATTCTGGAATATAGTTTCTAAAATACTCCCGTAATTGCTGATTACAAATGTATAAATATGTTCCTCGAATACCTCTTGTCATTAAAACGTAATATACATTTCTGACATATCTATCCAATTCCTCATCACTAGCGCCATACTTTCCGTATTTATCATGGTAATTGGTCTTGTCAGCATAGATTCGATTACTATGCGGATCGTACTTTATATCCTCTCCCATAATTACAAAGCCATAATTAAGATCATATCCTTGTATCGAATGAACACAGCCAACTTCATTTATTGCATTTGGTGAATAAGCCCAATTTTCCGTTGTAGAATTCCATCGAAACTTCTGATCCTCTATCTCGATATCACATACTCCGCTATCAGGTTTTGTCCCTTTGCTCTTCCATTCCCAGGCATAACCGGCAATCATTCTGGTAAGACCATACTCCGCTTCTCTTCTTTCGTATAATAATCTAAACAAAGAAATATCCTGAACAATATACAGTTCATAATTATCCGCAGAGACTTTTTGAGCCAGCTCACACTTCAAAAGCCTATCCAGATCTGCTAAATAATTATTTCCTGCCTTACATCTCATCTGATTTATCATGGAATAATATGCCATCATCCTCGCTTCAAATGGATTCTCGTAAAGCAGTTTAATTACGTCTAAGCCCGCTGGAAAAACAATCTGATGCTTATCATAAAACAAAATGGCACAGCGGGTCTGGTGGATCACCCAGTCCAATTGAGTTGATGAATTTGGAAGTCCCATTTTTTCACATGTATTGTCGTAGGCAAGGTAACTCGATAGGTTTTTTCTCTCTTTAAGTCTATGAGACTCATCCACCAAAAGGATATCAAATCTCTCACCCGCAATCTCGCTTGGACCATACACATCTTTTGGAGAAAGATTATTCACAGTCTTAAATACCATTTTCATGGTTTTTCTTAGAGACGTCGGCGGAATAACCATCCCGATTTTTAGATCACGAAACTCAGGAGTTTCTCTCAGCAATTTCATAATATAAACCGCAAGAATGGTTTTACCGCACCCCGGCATCCCATCAACAACTATCCTTCTATCTATATTTTTCCTAAGACTATCAATTATCTCTGTAACAATAGTTCTTTGTTCGTCTGATAATGTCTTATATGGGGAATACTTAAATAAATCTGATTGTTCTAGTTCTTCTATAGAATTCTTTACTAGCTTTTTCTCTTGTAGCCTTTTCCATATTTCGACAAAATCTCTCTCATACGTTTTTTTATCATAATAATTCAGTCCTGCTAGCCCGGCATTTCTGTTTGTAAGCTTAAAAACTCCGTCGGCTGACATGAGTCCGATAAGTCTTGCTTCATAATCAAACGTAGCTGACTGATTCGACTTATCAAAATATATAAAATGAGCTCTCTTAAAATGACTCTTTTCCTCAGATTCTCTATGTTGACTCATCCTCTTTTTTATGGAATTCGTCTGCCCAACATAAGCGTACTTCCCGTCCTCCAAAATGTATAGCATGGGCCAGTTAGTCAAGTAAGGATCTATTCCATAATCTGCCGACATAAAATCGCAGTCTTTAATCTCAATCATTATCTGCTCCTATAAATAAGAAATTATCACATTTAATATCAACACTCATGCTTTTCAAAAGAAATAGCTGGTTCTAAGTTCCTTTTTGCGATAAACTCGCGCGTCAAATAACATAATATATTGAAGTCTTTATGTTTCATAAAGTCTGTTTTATTGTTTTAACAAGTTCCAGGTCCGCCGGGAGCCATTTGACATCCAACAGATCTTCTTTCGTCAGCCAGCGCGCTTCCTCTGCTTCTTTTAGCTGAATCTGACCTGCAATCACCTCAGCCCAAAAGCAATCCATGGACAAGTGGAACTCCGGGTAATCATATTCTACAGTTTGTATCAACTCTCCGACAGAAATATCAACGGTCAATTCTTCCCGGATCTCTCTTATCAGTGCCTGCTCCGGGGTCTCACCCTCCTCTATCTTTCCTCCGGGGAATTCCCACCATCCCTTATACTGTCCATATCCTCTGGCTGTAGCAAGGATCCGCTCTCCATCTTTAATTACTGCAGCGACTACTCTTATTGTTTTCTTTTCAGACATACACTCACACATTCCATTATATCTCTACCAGCCCTAAGCTTTTCAGGTATTGATAGGTACCCTCATAATATCCCGGCAAGCGTGTACTGTCTTCCCAGAAGCCGCTCCGCGTTTTATGCTCGTTACCTTTAGGCACGCAAATCACCATACCTGCCCTTGCACGCGTGAGCAATACTCTGTATGCATTTAACATATATTTCATCTGTTCGTGCTTACTCTCTGTGTTATCGATCTGTTCCACCCACTTAGACGAGCTTGAACTAAACCTGTAATAACGCCATTGACCGTTATCGAAGCGCATATCGGCATCCCACAACAGACAAGTATAGTCCAGTTCCAATCCCTGCACCTGTATCTCTGTTGCCGCATCCTCTAGGTAATTCGATGATCTGGTATCCGTCTTGTCTTCAAGGAACCAATGCACTGCATTTTCATCTCCACTCTGCAAGACATGTACTCCCAAGGGCTTATATCTTGCTGATTCCTTGGTTATAAGCACACCGGTTTTTTCTGTACCTCTGACTTTTTCATGCAACCATCTCCTGGCTTTTTCCATGTCCCTTGTTAATACAATAGGGTATTTATCGCATATCTCTCTATATATAGCTGGCGCCTTATCATCTATAGCGAGTACTGCATGGACAAAGGCTGACAGTTTTTCTGCCCTATACGATCTCAGGGATACTCCTAAATGCAAACACTCTGAATATGTCACATTTCTATTCTGAGCCAATAGTTCATCAACTTTTCCCTCTGCATATTCCGGCTCTGTCAGTTGTGGGGAAATATAAGCTTTCCAGTGAGTAAACGTATCATTAAGTGACCTGATCCATTCAGTAATACCTGCTTCGCCGGTGTTGATCTCCTGTCCGCCTCCGACAAGGCAAATTATGGTTGCCCAATCCTCACGTTGATCCAATGACCATATCAAAAACGATGCTTCCGACATCGGGAAGTTTGGAACCTTCAGTTTATTTCCATACGTTCCGCCTCGTTTCAGATACTCCGCAATCCTTTTATGTGTCCATGATCTTTGAGCTTCATCAAAAATAGCCACATGCTCTACTTCACCGTATCCGGCGTCCTGCATCTTTACTGCTTTTTCCGGATCAATTTCAAGCATGCCATTCTCTACGGGATTCTTTATTTTTGCAAGCATATTATCCCGATATCTGTGGATTATCTGAATAAATTTGCCTACTTCTCTCCGCGAATCAGAAAGCTTCTTGCTTTCACCTCGCTCCTTACATTTGTTATAGTTGTCTTTAGCTAATGCTTCTATAAGAACCGCAACCAAGGGGCCATTTCCGGAAAGGTAGACTGCTCCTTCATCTATATTTGGCTTATCACTCCCCTGATAAGTTTGCTTCACAGCAACATCAAGACCAACTAAAGTCTTTCCTGCTCCCGGAACACCCGTCACAAAGCAGATGCTTTTTTCTTTGTTTTCTTTACTCTTTTTAATTACATCGAGAATATAAGAAATGGTTCTGTCAGTCATCACTTCATCGGCTTCGTGTCGTGTGATATCATCTACAGAATGACTCTCATATAGTGTCCTTGCTGCCTCTATTATCGTAGGTGTCGGTGCATATGGACTTATGATCCAGTCTGAATCTATATCGCTCTCATTTGGAAAGTGCTGCAATACTTCGTTAAGTAGAGTAGAAATCCCATGTTCACCGGTTATCAAAGGGTTTACAACCCTATCATCATACACAGATGACTGTATTAGAGATGACGTCTTACTATACTTCGTTGCTATCAGAATAGGAATGATCACTCTGTCCTGACTGTACTTGTGGAAATTCTTTAGATCGAGAGCATAGTCCAGAACCTGGTCTACGTCATTTTCAAGGATCGATGTTTCCCCCACCTTAAATTCAAGACAGAAAACGATTCCCTTTAACAAAAGAACGACATCTATACGCTTCCCCAAACGCGGGATATCGTATTCAAATATGATATGCCCATTGGTGTCCGTCCACGGAGTCAGTTCTCTTTGTAATATTTCAATTTCTTTTATCCATGCCTCGCGTGTCGTAGTCAGCGCATCTCCATGATACTTATCACAGAGCACACCAAATATCGCTTCTGTTTCCCTGTTTAGAAATGAAGCGATATCACTATAATATAGACATCTCGGGCTTTTACTCATATCAAGTCTTCCCCCTAATACACATCTAAGCCAGAATCTTCAACACAGTATTTCCAGCATCTTCAAAAGTCTTACAAACGTATCCTGTCCATCCAGACAGGTATCTATCAGCCAGCCTTTTTCATTTCTCCATTCGGAGAGCCCTCTGTAATAAAAACTCTTCTTTGCGTCTTCAATTATAAACGGTATTACATCATGATGCAGACACTCTTTAAGCGCCACCAGTCGACCGACTCTGCCATTACCATCCTGGAAAGGATGGATGTATTCGAACTCTGCATGCAGTTCTATGATATCTTCTATCTTTGCACTCTCTATTGCATTGTATTTCTCTAAAAGAGCCTTCATATGCTCATGTACATCAGACGGCTTTGATGTCTCTCTTCCTCCAACAACATTGGCACGCTTCTTATAATCGCCGACAGCAAACCATCCAAGAGTCGAATCTTTCGTGTCGTGCTTTAGGATATAATGCAGCTGCTTAATGATATCCTCCGTCAGCTCCTCTTCCGCTACATCGATCACATAATCGATTGCGCGAAAGTGATGAACTGTTTCCAGAATATCATCAACCGGAATGCCATCTCCCATATCCAGAGTATTTGTTTCAAAGATCATTCGTGTCTGATCTTCCGAAAGTATACTTCCCTCGATATGATTTGAATTGTATGTCATACGAACCTGCAGCTCATGATATAGTCCTCCCGGAAGCTTCATATCCTTTTCTTCCCTAAGTATCCGAAGAATTTTATTGTCGGACATCTCTCTCATCAGAATGTCCGGCAACATATCGAGATAATCCGCAATCTTCCTGATGCTCCTTTGGGAAAGCTTCTCCCCTTTTCCTATCTTAGCAATAGTGCGCGTTGACAGACCCAGTTCATTAGAAAGCTGCGTCTTTCCGATTCCTTTGTCCTTAAGTGCTTTTTCCAGGTTTTCGTATGAAATCATCGTTCTTTCCTCTCGAATCTTTACTTATTTTACCTTTTTTGCGCCATAAAGTAAAGATTTTGAAGGTTTTAAGAAGGAAAAGTAAATATATTCCCTCTATTTTCGTTTTCTTCACAATATATTATTCTTCATGCAATTGATGAAATCTATGGGTACTATATATCAAGCCACAATCAGAGACACTGTTAAACTGACCATTTACACAACCATTTACACAACCATTTATAATAATCACTTTCACTTTTTCTTAATTATAGAACGTCTTCATCCCGTGGAAACTGTTCAATGCCCATATAAACGATTCCGAACTCATCTCGCCAAAGTTTAAGATAATCTCTCACACCGACGATCTTGCTGAACGAATCCGGTATACAATTCAACGATGCCGTTTCCTGCATCCTTTTTTACCAGATTAGCTATGATGCTGACTATACGTAAAAACGTTTATCGCCTTAATTCACAACAAAATCTACTTCCAACTGCTTGTAGATTTTCATGCCATCCGAATTCTTTGCGTTATTTTCCACAAATCTGACATCCACATTCATCCCCCTGCGGACCGGATCATTGTATTATATGCCATTCGACAGTTATCCGGTCAATGTGCTATACGACAAAAATGCGGATATTCGCATTTTTGTCGTATGCGCATCTCTTTGTAACCGGCACTGGGCACTAAAAAGGACCTCCGAAGAGGTCCTGAAACGCCTGTTTATCTGTCCCGGCTTTACTTATACTGCTTCACAAACTTAACGGCATCGGCAATATCGCTTTCGTTAGGTCTGCCCTTATGGATCCCTTTGAATTCGCCCTTACAGTGGAATTCCTTCTCATCCATGGCAATGCCGACCTTGTCGGCTACCGCCTTTACTTTCTTATAGGTCGAGTTCAGCATTGCGGCTGATCCGAAGTTGACGATCTTTCCTATCTTTTCTTTATTCAGCGAAGTCACAAATGCCCTCACTTCAGGGTCGATAGTGAATGCATAATATGAATTGCCCAAAAACAGGTAATCCACCGCCTCATTTACAGGCTCGCTGATCGGCAGTGCTTCTACTCCAAGCTCCTTTGCCATAGCCTCCGCAAGCCTCTTTGTATTTCCGGTCTTGGTATAATATCTTACTGCATAAGTCATATCAGTTTCTCCTTACAATAATGCCTTAACGCACTCTTCCACCTTACCCATATCAGCAGTCGGCTCAAAGCGTGCCACTACATTTCCTTCGCGATCCACTACGAATTTCGTGAAATTCCACTTTATATCCGGATTGTTCTTATAATCCTTGTCGATCTTTTTGAGCATGGCAGACATAGCCAGTGCCTTGGGGCCTTTCCCGAAGCCTTCGAAGCCCTTCTGTTCCTTAAGGTAAGTAAAGAGCGGCAGAGCATTCTCACCGTTCACATCGGATTTTTTCATCTGCGGGAATTTCGTATTGTAATGAAGCGTGCAGAATTCATGGATCTCATCATCTGTTCCGGGTGTCTGGCCTGCGAACTGATTACAGGGAACATCCAGTATCTCAAGGCCCTGATCATGATACTTTTCATACATTGCTTCCATATCCTTGTAATGCGGTGTGAAGCCGCAGCCGGTCGCGGTGTTGACGATAAGGATAACTTTACCCTTATAATCTGCAAGACTCTGTGTTTCTCCTGTGCCTGTAGGTACCTCATAATCGTAGATCATCTTTCTTCCCTCCTTTTCCTTTTTACATCTGTTATGGTCATTCACCATCAAGAAACAGATATAACAGCCTGTACAATTCCTTTGCTTCCTTCTCACTGAGCGGTGAGCCCTTTTCAGTCATCTTGAGTGGTATATCCTTGCACTTTTCTTTAAGGGCTTCACCTTCTTTGGTTATGGATATGACCGTGATCCGCTCGTCTTCCTTTGAGCGCTCCCTGGTGACATAGCCTGCTTTCTCAAGTCTTTTGAGCAGTGGGGTCAGTGTCCCCGCATCAAGCCGCAGGATATCTCCCAGCTGTCCGACATTCACGCTTTCCTGCTCCCACAGCACCATCAGGACCACATACTGGGTGTATGTCAGTCCCAGCGGCTTCAGATACGGCGTATAGCTGCCGACTATCTTCCTGCTGCACGCGTACATGGGAAAGCATAATTGATTTTTCAATAAAAGCTGTTCATATTCCTGTGCCATAGCTC
>JAEEGL016379132.1_pt1 | contig 11055 bp, 6 predicted proteins | sample 9134231 | NCBI WGS metagenome assembly JAEEGL01 (sample SAMN16246548, study PRJNA631951) | gut metagenome | biome: gut microbiome; feature: rumen; material: fiber-attached | host: Bos | place: Iran: Karaj | collected 2018-10
CCCGGTCACCTGGCTTCTTCATTGGGAGCGATTGAGTTGACCGTGGCCTTGCACTACGTCTTTGACACACCGGAAGACAAACTGGTTTGGGATGTGGGACACCAGGCTTATGCGCACAAGATATTGACCGGACGTCGCGACCGATTCAACACTAACCGTCAGTTCAAAGGCCTCAGCCCGTTCACCAATCCCGCCGAGAGCGAATATGACGCCTTCATAGCCGGACACGCCAGCAATAGCATTTCCGCAGCGTTGGGTATAGACATAGCCAACTCCAAGATGCATGCAGCCGACGACACAACGGCGAGGAACGTGGTGGCCATCATCGGCGATGGAGCCATGACAGGCGGACTGGCGTTCGAGGGACTGAACAACACCTCGATGGACAAGAACAACCTGCTGATAGTGCTCAACGACAACCACATGGCTATCGACCCGTTGAAAGGCGGCATAACGCAATATTTGGTGGACATAACGACCAGCGCACCCTATAACCGCGTGCGATGGAACCTCTACCGCGCAGCTGTGATGTTACGCCTGATAGACGACCGCAAGAAAGCACGCATGTTGCGCCGCAACAACAACCTGAAGGCTGTGTTGTCGCGCCAGCAGAGCAATATATTCACCGGACTCAATATCCGCTATTTCGGTCCGACCGACGGACACGATGTGGAAGGACTGGTGCGCATACTGAGCGAGATAAAGAATCACCGCGGACCGAAAGTGCTGCATATCATCACTAAGAAAGGTAAAGGATATGCACCGGCAGAGAACGACCAAACCGTGTGGCATGCACCCGGCGAGTTCAACGTAGAGACAGGCGAACGGACAAACGGCAAAGTGACGAATGTGCCGTTGTGGCAGGAAGTGTTCGGCGAGACGTTGTTGGAGTTAGCCAAAAAGAACGACAAGATAGTCGGTGTTACACCTGCGATGCCGTCGGGTTGCTCCATGTCTATCATGCAGAAAGAGTTACCGGATCGCGTTTTTGATGTGGGTATAGCCGAGGGCCACGCTGTGACCTTCAGCGCCGGACTAGCCAAGGCAGGCATGCTGCCCTATTGCAACGAGTACTCCACATTCCTCCAACGCGCGTACGATAATATAGTGCACGACGTGGCGCTGCAGAAACTGCACGTGGTGCTCTGCATCGACCGTGCAGGCATAGTGGGCAACGATGGTGCCACGCACCACGGACTATTGGATTTGACATACCTCAGACCGATACCCAACATGCAGATATGCGCGCCGCGTACGGGCGAAGACTTGCGCGAGATGATGATTATGGCCGAGACACTGGACGGACCGGTGGCCATCCGCTACCCACGCGGACGCACGCCGCAAGGAGGTCCGGCTTCGGAGCCTCTCCAATACGGCAAAGGCGTTAAGTTGCGCGACGGAAAAGATTTTGCGGTACTGACCATCGGCTCAATCGGCAACCCGATGAACGAAGCAATAGATGAAGTCTGCCGTCAGAACTCAGCCATCAGCATTGCCCACTACGATATGCGATGGCTCAAGCCGATGGACGAAGAGTTGCTGCACGAGGTGGGCAAGAAATACAAGACTATCGTGACTGCCGAAGACGGCATGATTGCCGGCGGTCTGGGTAGCGCCGTACTGGAATGGATGGCGGACCACGGTTACACACCGCACGTCATCCGTCTGGGAGTCAACAACCAGTTTGTCGAACACGGCAGTACCAAGGAACTGTATCATATGTTGAAACTAGATAAAGAAGGACTATGCGAATCGTTATTGCAGGTGCCGGTGAAGTAGGCACGCACTTGGCCAAATTGTTGAGCCGCGAGGAAATGGAGATCAGTCTGCTGGACGAGAAGCCGGAACGCCTGGGTGACCTGAGCGCCGACTATGACCTGCTCACACGCGTGGGTAACCCCACATCCATCCATGACCTGAGGGAAATCAATGTCAAGAATGCGGACCTGTTCATCTCCGTCACACCACACGAGTCGGAGAACATGACGGCCTGTCTGATAGCCAATCAGTTGGGCGCCAAGCGTACGCTGGCACGTATCGACAACTACGAGTATCTGTTGCCGGAGAACCGCAAGTTCTTCGAGGAGATGGGTCTGAACCACTTGATCTATCCGGAGGTGCTGGCCGCCAACGAGATAGAGGAGAGTCTGCGCACCAGCTGGATGCGCTATTATCTGCACCTGAGCCAGGGCGCACTGGAACTGTGCGTAGTCAAGGTGCGCAAAGGAGCCAAAGTGATAGACCAACCATTCTCTTCGGGCATCTACAACCACGGCCGATTCCGCATTGTGGCCATCAAGCGTGACCAACAGACACTCATCCCGCGCGGACAAGACTGCGTGCAGGACGGCGATATGGTCTACTGCGTCTGCACCAAGGATGACATGGAGTTCATGCGCGAAGAACTGGGCAAATCCAAACGCGAGATGAAGAACGTCATCTTCTTCGGCGGCAGCCGTATAGCACGCAAGGCGGCGACGGAAATGGCCGATGAGAAGAACATCAAGATCATCGAGCGCGACCGCGACGTGTGCCGACTGCTAAGCGAGAAAGTACCAAACGCACTGATTATCAACGCCGACGGCAGCGATATGGATGTACTGAAAGAAGAAGGTATCCAGGACGCAGATGCCTTTGTTGCCGTAACGGAAAGCAGCGAAGCCAATATATTCGCCTGTCTGGCCGCCAAACGATTCGGCGTGCACAAGACCATCGCCGAGGTGGAGAACCTGGACTACATCCCCATGGCGGAAGGACTGGATATAGGCACCGTACTCAACAAGAAAACTATTGCCGCAAGCTATATATACCAGATGCTATTGGACGCCAGCGTGCGCGGTGTGCACAATCTGACCAGCGCTGACGCCGAGATAGTGGAGTTTGTGGCCAAAGAGGGCAGCACTATCACCAAACACAAGGTGAAAGATCTGGACCTGCCGAGCGAAGCCAACATAGGCGGCATCGTGCGAGCAGGCGAAGGTATTTTGGTAAACGGAGACACCGAGGTCATTGCCGGTGACCTGGTAGTAGTCTTCTGCAAGAACCACGTAATACGTAACTTAGAGCGATTCTTCAAATGACGCGTACATTCAACTGGCGACTGGTTTTCAAGACAATGGGTGTGTTGACCGCACTGGAAGCACTGTTCATGCTGGTGCCTACTTTCACCGCGTGGTGGTACCACGAGGCGGATATGGGTGCATGGATCGTGTCATCGGTCATCACGTGGCTGTCGAGTCTGCTCATCCTGCTGGCCGGACGGCGAGCGGAGAAACGTGTGGGCGAACGCGAGGGATATGTGATTGTGGGATTGGTTTGGGTCGTCTATTCCCTGTTCGGCGTACTGCCTTTCTGGCTCAGCGGCGCACTGCCATCTATCACCGATGCATGGTTTGAGACAATGGCGGGATTCACCACAACGGGTGCCACCGTCATAGACGATGTGACCGCCATGAGCCACTCTATCCTGCTCTGGCGCGCATTGATGCAATGGATCGGCGGTATGGGTATCATCGTGCTCAGTGTGGCCATCTTACCTATGTTCGGACTGGGCGGCATGCAGCTCTATAGCGCCGAAGTGACAGGCGTCAGCTACGAGAAACTGAGCCCGCGTATAGCCGACACAGCCAAGCATATGTGGATAGCCTACATCATGATGACCATCGTGCAATGCGTGCTGCTGTGGCTATTCGGCATGACCAAGTTTGACGCCATATGCCACTCGCTCAGCACCATATCGACCGGAGGTTTCTCGACACGCAACGACAGTATGATCAGCGACTGCGCTGCCATCCAGTGGACTACGGCCGTCTTCATGTTCCTGTCGGGTATCAACTTCACCCAACTGATCTACCTCTTCCGCGGCAAATCCGAGCGACTGTTCAATGACGAAGAGACACGCTGGTACGCCGGCGCTATTGGTGTTGCCACACTGTTTCTCTCGTTCGGACTGTTCGTTCACTACGGCATCGAGCACGATGTGACCAACCTGGTTGAGATAGAGAACAATATCTTCAAGGCCGAGCGCGCGCTGCGCAAAGGATTCTTCATGGTTTGTTCAGCCATGACCAGTACCGGTTTTGCAGCAAGCGACTATATGACATGGCCCAAACTGCTGTGGGTATTCGTCTTCTTCCTGATGTTCACCGGCGCATCGTCGGGTTCGACATCCGGCGGTATCAAGTGGGTGCGTATCGGTATCTTCGCCAAGTCTGCAATGGCGGAGATCAAGCGCCGTATTCACCCCAATGCCGTTATACCCGTTCGCTTCAACGGCCGCACCGTGCCGGAACAGACCACCAGTAACATCATGGCGTTCTTGTTCTTCTATATCGTTATCATCGTGCTGGCCGTACTGGTAATATGCGCCTCCGGTGTCAATTTTGACGAAGCCATAGGAACGGCCGTTTCGGGTATCGGCAACGTCGGTGTATCTATCGGTCAGTTCGGCCCGTCAGGCACCTATTCCACCTATCCGTCACTGGCCAAATGGACACTGACGCTGGTCATGCTCATCGGACGTCTGGAGATCTTCACCGTTCTATTGTTGTTCAGCAAAGCGCTTTGGAAGAAATAATATGCGGCCCGGGAAAATCTTCTTTTTCATAGTATGTTGTCTGTTGGGGCTGGGCACTATGTGTCTGGCACTTCCGCATCGCATGGAACTGGGTTCGCGCACCCTACGCTGGCCTACCCTAGCCGAGGTGTTCGGCACGATGGAGGAACCCGAAGAAGAATACGACGACTATTTTGCCTACGAAGAAGAGATACCCGAGTTCCCCGAGTTTGCGGAGTACATCGAGTATGTCGATACGGTGGAGGAGCAACCGGCGGATACGGTCAGCCGACCGGCCGTCGAACGGGTTGCTGCACCCAAAGTGCATGTTGATACGGAGACCGACAGCCGCCGATTTCTCTCGACTTTCTATGCCTCGCTGCAACATGCCGGCAACCGCCAGGTGCGCGTGATGCACTACGGCGACAGCCAGATAGAGGAAGACCGCATGACGGCACAGATACGCCACAAACTGCAGGACCGCTACGGCGGTTCGGGCGTTGGACTGATGCCTCTGGCACAGACTATCCCCAACATCAGCGTCAGCCAGAAACTGATCATGAACGGCAAACCCGTCACGGCACAACAGGGCCCAAAACGCTATATGGTATACGGTCTGAAGAGTGCGCAACGCAGCGACGGACAATACGGTCCGATGGGGCAAATGGCAGTGATGGCGGACAGTCTGGTCAAGGGCAGCGAAGATATCACCGCTATATGTATTCCTAAAGACGGGCGCACGCGATACACGCGTTGGCGCGTACTAGCCGACAGAGACATCAACTATTCGCACAACGGCGACACGCTCACGCTCAAAGGCAAAGGCAATGTGTACGGACTGTCGCAAGAGTCCGCCACAGGCATCATAGTGGACAATATACCTATGCGCGGATGTCTCGGACTGGTCTTCACCCGCATGGATGCCGACCAACTGAGCCGCTTCTACAGCGACGCCAATGTTTCGCTCATCATCATGCAGTTTGGCGGCAACGCTATTCCGTCCAACGAAAAACCGAGCACCATCTACAGCATCGTCAAGGGTCTGCGCGAACAGGTGCGTTACCTCAAGCAATGCGCACCCGGAGCCTCGTTCCTCTTTATCGGACCGAGCGATATGCTGACCACCATTGACGGCGAACTGACCTCCTATCCGCTCATTCCCTATATGGACCGACTGCTACGCAAGATGGCGCTGGAGGAAGAGATAGCCTATTTCAGCCTGTTCCAATGGATGGGCGGCGCAGGCAGTATGGCGCGATGGCAGGAGAACGGACTGGCCACCAGCGACGGCGTACACTTCCAGCGCAGCGGAGCACGCAAAGCCGGCAATGCCGTTGTCGACTGGCTGTTGGAGGGAGTTGATAACTGACATTTGCGAGAGTCTTACGAGACACTTACGAGACACTTACGAGACACTTACGAGACGATCCTAGACTATACAGCGGGTAGTTTCGAGACAATATCGAGATAGAAATTGGAATTTTTACACCACATATTTGCTTTTGACGCAGACTCGCCGCTGCTGTTCACCCAGTTCTATTTCTGGGCATTCTTCGCGTTGGTCTATGCGCTCTTTGCGCTGATCATGTTCAACGACGGACGTTCCGACAGCAGGCTGCACATGCGCAACGTCTATCTGCTCTTCGTCAGTTGGTTCTTCTACTACAAGACCAGCGGACTCTTTCTGCTGATTTTGGCGTTTGTAACGCTCAGCGATTGGATTATAGCCGGGCGAATTCATTCGGTCATCAGCAAAAACAAATCGCACATAGCCAAGATTTTGCTAGCCCTCTCAGTAACGATAGACCTCGGCCTGCTGGCTTACTTCAAATACGCGTATTTCTTCACCAACATGCTTAACGACCTGTTCGGCACCGATTTCCGCGTGTTTGACATCTTCGCGTACATCGGCAACGGCATGAGCACCAACGGTCGTTTTGCTGTTGACCAGATTATCCTGCCGGTCGGCATATCGTTCTATATGTTTCAGGTTATTTCTTACACGGCGGACGTCTTCCACGGACGTATCAAGCCGGTGAGGAACATCTTGGACTTCGGCTTCTACGTATCCTTCTTCCCGCAGTTGGTAGCCGGACCTATCGTACGTGCCGAGGAGTTCATTCCGCAATTGTACAAACCGTTCAATCTCAGCCGTCGCTACTTCGGCTTGGCTGTCTTCTGGATACTCAACGGACTGGCGAAAAAGATTATCCTGTCCGACTACTTGGCGGTCAATCTCATCGATCGCGTCTTCGACAATCCGTTGCTCTTCTCGGGCTTTGAGAACCTATTCGCGCTGTTCGCCTATTCGCTGCAGGTCTATGCCGATTTCTCGGGCTACACGGATATAGCCATCGGCGTGGCACTGCTGATGGGCTTCTATCTGCCGCGTAACTTCGACTCGCCGTACAAGTCTCAGAACCCGCAGGAGTTCTGGCGTCGCTGGCACCAGTCGTTGGGCCGCTGGCTCAAGACATACCTCTATATCCCGTTGGGCGGCAACCGTCGCATAGGCTTCGGCACTTATTTCTGGCTGACGCTGATAGCCGTTGTCTCGTCAGCGCTGACAGGCTGGTGGCTGTGGATCATGGTTCCCTATGCGGCACTGATGATCATCGTGGGCGCATATCACAACTGGGCAACCCATTGCGAGAAAGAGCTCAGCAGCCGAAGCAAACTGCTCTACGCCAACCTCAACTCGTTCATCACGCAGGTGCTGGGCGGTCTGTGGCATGGTGCCAGTTGGAACTTCATCATTTGGGGCGGCATCAACGGTATCGGCATGATTGTCAACAAGATATGGCGTGAGATGAACTGGCACGCACGCATGGGACTGATGACGCTCACCACGGTTGCTCTCTGCGCAGCCGATTATACATGGAACCAACCTGCATTGCGTCTCTTTGCCGTTTGGGCGCTCATCATATGGATCGGCACCGCGATTCGCTATGTCTATTGGCTGATAACCAAAGACAGCACGGTCAACGTTCTATCGCCTTTCACCTCTCGCCTTTCCCAAGCATGGGCTATATTGCAGACCTTTGTCTTCATCACCTTCACGCGTCTGTTCTTCCGCTCGAGCAGCAACTTGGATCCCGAGAGCGCCAACAAAGTGGCATGGGCCACGGCAAAGAACATGGTCAATCAGATTGGCGGAGCATGGAACAATGCCATCATTCCGGACTTCTTGTATGAGTATCGTTGGGTAGTGGCTATGTTCGTGATGGGAATGCTGATTCACTGGTTACCGACCAATTTCAAACGCCGCTATCGTCTTTGGTTTGCCGCCATGCCGTTGTGGCTGATGGTGTTGGCCGTTTGCGCAGCTATACTGGTTATCTATCAGTTCGTTACGGCTGATATGCAACCGTTTATTTATTTCCAGTTTTAATATGGACCGCTACGCTAAAAGAGTAAAGACCGCTATGCTAAAAGACAATAGACCGAACAGCTATATCCGGCTGAAACATTTTTGTCTTTATTCTTTTAGTGAACGCAGTGAACGGTCCTTAATCCATTGTCTGATATGATAATAGGTATAACAGGAGGCATAGGCAGTGGCAAATCCACTATTGCTCGCGAGTTGGCATACCGCGGGTACGCCTTTTATGACTGCGACAAAAGAGCCAAACAGATTATTGAGGAAGATCAGTTGGTGCAGTTTCTCATCAAGCGGGTGCTCGGCAAGAAAGCCTTCGACGGCGACCGATACAACACAGCCTATGTGAGCAAACGTGTCTTCGCCGATCCGCGGTTGTTGCAAGAACTGAACGACATTATCCATCCGCGTGTTTACAACGATCTAGAGGAACTGAAGAACTTCAGAGATTCGCGCGGAGCCACAGATCTGCTGTTTGTGGAAAGTGCCATTCTATTCGAGTCCGGACTGGCGAAGTTGTGCGACCGGATAGTGCTCGTCGAGGCACCGGAAGACATACGTATACAACGCGTTATGGCACGCGATTATCACGGCAACAACACGCCCGAGATCAGAGAACAGATTCAGGCGCGAATCAACGCACAACAAACATTTGCCAACCTTCCGCCGTCAACCATCGCCATTCAGAACGATGGAAAAAGAAGTATAACAGAATTAATACAACAAATACTCTCACAACTATGAGTATCAACGAATATATAGCCGCTCATCGCGAGCGTTTCATGGACGAATGGGCAAGCCTCATTCGTATCCCGAGTGTCAGTTGTCAGGCCGAGCACAAAGCCGACATGTTGCGCTGTGCCGAGCAGTGGAAGAAACTGCTATTGGAAGCCGGTTGCCAAAAGGCTGATATCCTGCCGTCCAACGGCAATCCCTTTGTGTACGGCGAATACACACCGAATGGCAGTTCGCCTGCGGAGACTCGCCCGACGGTTTTGGTTTATGCGCACTATGACGTAATGCCCGTAGAGCCGTTGGAACAATGGAAATCCGATCCGTGGGAACCGTCTATGCGTGACGGACGACTCTATGCACGCGGCGCGGACGACGACAAGGGGCAGGCTATGATTCAGGCCAAGGCCTTTGAGTATATGGCCCGCACGGGACAACTCAACTGCAACGTCAAGTTCATCTTCGAGGGCGAAGAAGAGATCGGTTCACCTTCGCTGGAAGCCTTCATCAGCGACCATAGAGATCTGCTAAAAGCAGATATCATCCTTGTCAGCGATACCTCTATGATTGGCAAAGAGACGCCATCTATCACCACAGGTTTGCGCGGATTGGCATACTGGCAGATAGAGGTGGACGGACCTAACAGAGACTTGCATTCAGGCCATTTCGGCGGCGCAGTCAAGAATCCTATCAATGCCTTGTGCGAGATGATTGCGCAAGTTGTAGATAAAGACGGACGAATCACCATACCGGGCTTCTACGACGATGTGCTACCTATACCCGACGAGGAGCGCAAGATGATTGCACAGATTCCGTTCTCGCAAGATAAATACAACGCGGCTATCGATGTGGACGATGTCTTCGGCGAGAAGGGTTTCAGCACCTTGGAACGCAATTCGTGCCGCCCGTCGTTTGACGTTTGCGGCATTTGGGGCGGATACACGGGCGAAGGAAGCAAGACGGTTCTGCCGAGCAAAGCCTTCGCCAAGGTCTCTTGCCGTCTGGTGGCCAATCAGGACCACGAGAAGATTTCACGCGCCTTTGCCGACTATATGCAGGCTATCGCACCTACGGGCGTACGCGTCAAGGTAACGCCTATGCACGGCGGACAAGGATATGTCTGCCCGATAGATATTCCTGCCTACAAAGCGGCAGAGAAAGGCTTTGAGACAGCCTTCGGCAAACGTCCGCTGGCAGCACGACGCGGCGGCAGTATACCTATCATCTCGGCTTTTGAGCAGATACTGGGTTGCAAGACTATCCTGATGGGCTTCGGTCTGGAGCAGAACGCCATTCACTCGCCTAACGAGAGCATGGATCTCGAGGTATGGGAGAAAGGTATCGTTGCCGTAACCGAATTTTATCGTGAATACGCAAGCAAACACTAAAATAAGGCTTAGAAACGAAGTAAACAGCGACAAAAAGTATATATACTGAAGTATATATAGTATAAGGCGTAAAAATAGTACATTGAGCGCGTGATCCTATGGTGATCCTATGGTAATCATATGGTGATCCTATGGTAAGAGTGGCTTAAGAGTGGCTACATGAACGTACAAAGGATATAGGTACCATGTACAAGGGCAAGCAGTAAAATGATTAATGGCAAAATTTTTGTGCGGTACAGATATGAAGCATCATAGCCGTAACCGAGTTCTACAAAGAGTACGCCAAAGCAAATAATTCATTATGAAAATAGCTATTATCGGAGCGGGGAGTGTTGGCTCAAATATATACCATGCGTTTGCAGAGAAAGGTATCCGGACAGAACTGGTACATGGTCGTCCTCTTACGGCTGACCCTGCGGCTGTACGTGCTCTGCCTGCGGCAGACGTATATATCTACGCTATCGCCGATCATGCTTTAGCTGACGTTGTGTCTGTCGTCAATGCACCTAAAGCGTTGCACTTGCACACTTCCGGCTCCATGCCGATCGATGTGTTCGGACCGGACAAACCACATGCAGGCGTGCTGTATTTCTTCCAGAGCTTCAGTAGGACGCAACTGATTGACGACTGGAGCGGAATACCGGTTTTCATAGAAGGACGCAATATAGACGATGTGGCAGCCATCTACACGCTGGCGCAAACACTGAGCAGTCATATATACGAATGTACCCAACGCGACCGCGAACGGCTGCACGTGGCGGGTGTGTTTGCAAACAATTTCTCCAACCTCATGTTTCGCATCGCAGCAGACATATTGCGCGACACACAGATACCATTTGCCGCCCTGCTACCACTAATTGATCGTACGGCGGAGAAGGTCCATCATATGGCGCCCAAAGACGCACAGACAGGTCCTGCACAACGCGGAGACGAGAATGTGATGAACCATCATTTGGAGGTATTGAATCAAGCCGTAAGCGGTGCCGGTTTTACCTCGCAAG
>JAEEGL017372856.1_pt1 | contig 11055 bp, 4 predicted proteins | sample 9134231 | NCBI WGS metagenome assembly JAEEGL01 (sample SAMN16246548, study PRJNA631951) | gut metagenome | biome: gut microbiome; feature: rumen; material: fiber-attached | host: Bos | place: Iran: Karaj | collected 2018-10
ACACAGAAGATGATGAGGATACCGAGGATGATGAGGATTCCGAGGACGACGAAGACCTCCTCGAGGATGAATTTGAGTATGATGCTACAATCTACGAGGTAGAAGTGTCTGGTTCCACTGCAACAGACTCGGTACGTAAATGTACATATACTATCTCCGGATCTACGGCTATATTCACAAAGTTCAATGATACCAATGCCACATCAGCTGTTGTGCCCGATCAGATCAAGGATACAGCAACAGGCGCTACTTACACAGTCAATACTATTGGCGCGGGCGCTTTTCAGAGCAAGACCAAGCTCACAGGTGTAACGCTGCCCTCCACTGTAAAGACCATCGGCAACAATGCTTTCTCGGGCTGTACCGTTCTTGCTACGGTAAATCTTCCTGCGAATGTCACCAGCATCGGAGACTATGCATTCCAGAACTGTAAGGCGCTCACAAAGGCAGCTCTGCCTACAAAGCTTACCTATCTCGGTAAGAATGCATATCAGAACTGCGAAAAGCTCGGCAGCATCAAGATACCTGCGACGATAAATCATATCTATGCATATACCTTTGACGGATGCAAGGGCATGACCACTGCTACTATACCTATCTCGGTATTTATCATAGAAGACAGTGCGTTCAAGAACTGTACGTCTCTCAGCAAGCTCAACCATGAGTGGGGTACGGTATATCGTGACGATCAGCTTCTCATCCATAAGAATGCATTTGCAGGAACTACGAGCCTTAACTGTGCAGTGCTCGGCATAGATGTAGATGATGATACAGGCTATGCATCTGTATACCGCTTACATCTTATAGGCGGAGGCACCGAAGAGATAACTATTCCCGAGACAATAGACGACGGCAACGGTGAGCATGAGATCATCGGTATCGCGCAGGAAGCGTTCTACAAGGAGAGAAAGTATCAGGGATTTGATAGTTTGCCGACAGGCGGTCCTCTTCCTGCAAGCGTGAAAAAAGTGACCATCCCCTATTCCATCAAGAACCTGAATGACGGTGCTTTCAGGGGCAATAAATTTATCGAGGAAGTAGTATTTGCTTCCGAGAGTGCTCTCAGTGAAGAGGAGAAGATGCAAATAGCTTCCACCATCTCTCAGAGTACGTTCCAGGATTGTACCGCACTGCGTGTAGCACCTATCGACAGCAATGTCGCATATATCAACAAGAATGCGTTCAACGGATGCTTCTCACTTGAGACCTGCCAGTATGCTGTTACCGAGGGCGAGGACGGGATGTATCTTCCCGAGAGCGTTGCCGAGATCCAGGATTATGCATTCAAGGACTGCCTTAGAATAGAGTCTCTTCATATTGATAACACTATAAGCTTCTTAGGCGTAAATGCCTTTGAGAATCTGTCTTCAATGACAGATCTTGACCTCGGTGAGCTTGGTATTCTTTCCGGCGGCTTGCCCAACAACTGCTTCAAGGGCTGTCTCTCACTTGAGACCCTTGTGCTTCCCAACGGACTTGAAAAGATAGGCACCAACTGCTTCGAGCTCAACAAGAGCCTTCGCGAGATCAAGTTCAAGGAGAACAGAGCTGCATCCCTTACGGAGATAGGCAACTATGCGTTCAGAAACTGCTTCGAGCTTGAATCTGTCGATCTTGGCGACAGCCTTACCAAGATAGGCACAGAGGCATTCGGCCACTGTGATTCTCTTGACAGCATAACATTCCCGAACACGCTCGAATCCATCGGCGACAGTGCATTCAACAACTGCTGGTCACTGACCTCTGTCAATATCCCTGCAAGCTGTACGAATATCGGCAAATCTGCTTTCCAGGCGTGCACCGGTCTGACCACGTTCAGCTTCCCCTCCGGCACTACCGAGATAAAGCCCGGTGTGCTTGCACAGTGCTGGGATCTTCAGAGCGTCAATATCCCGAACTCCGTCACCAAGATAAGCTCCGGCGGCAGCAGTTCTCCCAAGGATGCTGCAGAATATAACGGAACAGGGCATGACGGATATAATGAACCTATAACTATCAGCTACTATGAGATCCAGTTTGATTCAAACAATGTTCCCTCGAAGAAGTCTGTTACCGAAAAGATAACTGCTTACAAGGGCGCTGTGGGTTCATTCGCAAACTGCAAGAGCCTTACCAAGGTAAAGCTCCCCGGTGGCTTGACAGAGATAGGCAATGCGTGCTTCTACAAGTGCTATAATCTGGAAGAGGTAAATCTCCCAAGCTCTGTAAATACCATAGGCAACTGGGCATTCCTGTACTGCAAGAGTCTGCCCACCGTTAAGCTGCCTTCCGAGGTGGATAAGATCGGTGTCGGTGCATTCGCGCTCTGTGACGGCATCGAAGAGGTAAACTTCCCGAAGGCTACCGGCAAGCAGGGCAGCGGCAAGAATGTGATGACCTGCGGATACTATGCATTCACGGGCTGCCCTGTAAAGAAGATCACCTTCCACTCCAATCCCGCATCCAAGGACTGGTATCTCGGCGCATTCTTCTATCCCGATTCCTCTAGCTACAACAGTTCCGATGCAGGCCAGATAAGAAACGCAGGCGTTATCAAGGAGACTGTGGAAGAGATCGTACTGGGCGATGAGGTAGAGACCTGCGAAGAAGGCGCATTCAGAAAGGCAACTAAACTCAAGACAGTTACTCTCGGAAGCAACATGACTACGATATCCAAGAATATGTTCCAGGGTTGCACGGTACTCGAACATATAAACAATATCCCTGCAAATATCACTACCATCGAGGCAGGTGCGTTTGGAAGCTGCACACATCTCAAGCAGCTCGTAGTTCCCAATACTGTAACGACTATCGGCACAGGCGCATTCTCCGGTGCTGGTGCCAATGTATCCCGTACCCAGACTGAAAAGCAGAAGCTGCAGGATCTGTACGGCTTCAGTTCCGGTCTTTTGATCTTCGGCAGGGAAGGCTCTGAAATTGATGATTACTGTAGTAGTAATCCTGCAGATTATCAGCATTTTATTCCCATCGATGTAACAGCCACGATCACCAAGGCTGTAAAGACATCCAAGGGTGTCGAGCTGACATGGAAAACGACAGGCTATACCGCAGATATAACATACCGCGTATATCGTTCTACTACCAAGAATGCAAGAGGCTCGCTGATAAAGCAGGATATTCCGACTACTACAAAGAATTACACCGACAACCAGTTCGGCAAGGGACTCTACTATTATCAGGTAGTGCCTTATGATACGGTTCTCGGCATGGAATATGAGGCATCTCCTCAAGTGGCAGTCGTAACGGCTGATTCTCCCACTGTTACAAAGATCGAGCCCGGCTACGGCAAGATGAATGTATCCTGGGATACTGTAAACGGTGCTACTGAATATCATGCATATTATCGTCAGACCAAGGACAGCAGCGGCAAGGCTATCGCATCGCCCAAGACCGTAAAGGTAACACGTGCGGCTTCCCAGACCGGTGCATACATCGGCGGTATCGCAAACGGCACTTACGAGGTATGGGTAAAGGCACTGGTAAACGGCAAGGAGACCTCTGAGACAAACAAGAGGACAACTGTTGTCAAGGGCTACTATGTAACATGCAAGACTCAGGCTGTTGAATCCGGCGCAATCAATATCTCTTGGGACAAGTTCCCCGGTGCGCTGCGCTACAGAGTAGTATGCATCGACAAGGACAACAATGTCCGTGATACCAAGACCACATCCAAGCTTGAGTTCAAGTGGATGGGACTTCACAACGGTGAGGATTACGGCTTCTATGTACAGCCCTTTATCACCTCCGGCGGATATCCCGCATCCTCCAATAACGGTGTATACCCCACATTCACAAGAACACATGCCAACGACAAGAAGTACATCAAGTGGACTGTTCCCGTAAACGCTCCCATGATAAAGAAGCTGTCCCTCGGCAACAAGAAGGTATGGCTGTACTATGAGCAGGTTCCCCGTGCTACCAAGTACTATATCTACAAGTCGGTAGACGGCAAGGACACCCTCATGGGCACCACAACTGCGACCAAGTACCTTGCAACAGGCCTTACCAACGGTAAGCCCACTACCTTCTATGTAAAGGCACTTGTTGACGGCAAACTTACTCCGCTCAAGAGACCTGCTACACGTACTACCAAAAACGGCCTCAAGCCCGCCGTATCACCTATGACAGGCGGCAAGGCTACCGTGAAGTGGAGCAAGTATTCCGACCAGAACGGCGCAGCTACCAAGTATCAGGTAGTCCTCGTGGATGCTAACTACAAGGTAGTTACTACAAGAGACTACGCTACTACCGAGACAGTATGGACAGGCCTCACCAAGGGCACGAAGTACGGCTTCTATGTAGTACCTTATGTAAACGGCGAGTATATCCCGTTCGGCAGGAGCTACGCAGAGGACAAGGCGAATATCGTATTCTTCACTGCTAAGTAAGACCATTAGGTCTCATACACTCCCCCGTCTTTAAGGCGGGGGAGTTTTTTGGCATGTGAAGTGCTACAAATTTTCTCGATAACTATTGTAATTTCGGTGAGGATATGGTATAATGACAGAGTATTACGACAAACAAGGAGAGGATATTATGGGACTTACGCTTACCGAAAAGATACTCAAGGCGCATGTGGTTGACGGTGAATTCGTCAAGGGCAATGAGATCGGCATTCGTATTGACCAGACACTTACACAGGATGCTACGGGCACTATGGCATATCTCGAGTTCGAGGCTATGGGCGTGCCCAGAGTGCGCACGGAGAGAAGTGTGGCATACATCGACCACAACACGCTCCAGTCGGGCTTCGAGAATGCGGACGATCACCGCTTCATCGGCTCCTGCGCAAAGAAGCACGGTATATATTTCTCACGTCCGGGCAACGGCATCTGCCATCAGGTACACCTTGAACGCTTCGGCGCTCCCGGCAAGACGCTCATCGGTTCGGACTCACATACCCCCACAGGCGGCGGCATAGGCATGATCGCCATCGGCGCGGGCGGACTTGATGTTGCTGTTGCGATGGGCGGCGGCGCATACTATATAACATATCCCAAGATAGTGAAGGTAGAGCTCACAGGCGCACTTTCTCCCTGGGTATCCGCAAAGGATGTTATCCTTGAGGTGCTCCGCAGACTGTCCGTAAAGGGCGGTGTAGGCAAGGTTATAGAGTACTGCGGCGAGGGCGTGAAGTCACTTTCCGTTCCCGAGAGAGCTACCATAACCAATATGGGCGCAGAGCTCGGCGCTACCACTTCCATATTCCCGTCCGACGAGACCACGAGACAGTTCCTGAAGGCTCAGAAGCGCGAGGATGTATATGTTCCTCTCGCAGCTGACGCTGATGCTGTATATGACGAGGAGATAAAGATAGACCTGTCTGCACTCGAACCCCTTGCAGCATGTCCTCATTCTCCCGACAATGTCAAGACTGCATCCGAGCTTTCCGGCATGAAGATAGATCAGGTCTGCATAGGCTCCTGCACCAACTCCTCCCTCATGGACATGATGAAGGTGGCACACATCCTCAAGGGCAGGACAGTACATCCCGACGTATCTCTCTCCATCGCTCCCGGCTCCAAGCAGGTGCTCAATATGCTCGCACAGAACGGCGCTCTCTCCATTATGATAGATGCAGGCGCGCGTATCCTTGAAAGTGCCTGCGGCCCCTGCATAGGCATGGGTCAGTCGCCCAACTCCGGCGGTATATCCCTGCGTACCTTCAACCGCAACTTCCTCGGACGCAGCGGCACCAAGGACGGCCAGGTATATCTCGTATCCCCCGAGCTTGCTGCTATATCCGCAGTGAACGGCGTATTTACCGACCCCAGGACGATAGAGGACAAGTTCGAGTTCGAGATGCCCTCCGAATTCGTGATAAACGACAACATGATAGTACCTCCCGCTCCCGAGTCCGAGATGGACAGCGTGGAGATACTCAGAGGCCCGAACATAAAGCCCTATCCCGAGACCGCTCCCCTCGTTGAGAGCATCGAGTGCGGCTGCTCCCTCAAGGTAGGCGACAACATCACCACCGACCATATCATGCCCGCAGGCGCTAAGATACTTCCCCTGCGTTCCAACATACCCGCTATATCACAGCACTGCTTCACCGTATGCGACGAGAATTTCCCCGCAAGGGCAAAGGAAATGGGCAAGTCCATCATCGTTGGCGGCTCCAACTACGGCCAGGGCTCATCCCGTGAGCACGCAGCGCTGGCACCCCTGTATCTCGGCGTGAAGGCTGTAATAGTCAAGTCCTTCGCAAGAATACACCGTGCGAACCTCATCAATGCGGGCATACTTCCCCTCACATTCGTGAATGAGGCAGATTACGACCGCATAGACCAGGGCGATGAGCTCGCACTCATGAACGTGCGTGCAGCAGTAGAGGCAGGCGAGCAGCAGCTCGTACTCACAGACCGCACCAAGGGTATAGAGATACCCGTACTTTGCGAGCTTTCTGGCAGAACAAAGGATATCATACTTGCAGGCGGCCTGCTCGACTACACCAGAGAGGCGCTCAAGAACGGCTGATAAAGCGTAAGGAGGCATCGGCATGGGCATGATAGATTTCCTCAAGATAAAGCGCGAGAATGATGCCATGAACGACATCGGCACATTTGACGGACAGTACTCCGAATATGTGCCCGACCTCGTGGCGGACGGACATCCGAGGCAGGACACATACCGCATCTGTGACCATACCGAGGCTCTCACCACCATAGGCGCGATAATAGCACACGGCGACAAGGATGTGCTTGCGCTCAACTTCGCCAATGCGAATGTACCGGGCGGCGGATATATCATCGGTGCCAAGGCACAGGAGGAGGACATATGCCGTGCATCGGGCCTCTACTACACCATAAGGGACACGGTGGAGTTCTACAACGCCAACCGTTTCACCGATGCCAGGGGCTATACCCACGGCATGATATACTCAGCCCGTGTGCCCGTAATAAGGGATGATTCCCTCGAGATACTCGATGAGCCCGTACACTGCGGCTTCATCACATCGCCTGCGGTGAACCGCTATGCTGCGATACTCTCCCATTCCAAGGCGAATGAGCTTATGGAGGAGCGCATAAGGCGGATAATCGCCCTTGCCGTACAGAAGCGCCCGGATGTGCTGATACTCGGCAAGTATGGCTGCGGTGCATTCGGCAATCACTGGGACGAGGTAGCGCCGATGTTCGAGCGCGCGATAAATGACATCACAGGCGGCAGCAGCATGGACATAATCTTCGCGATACCGTTCTGATGTACCTTAATATGCGAAAGGACTGATTCAAATGTCAAAGATACAGATGACCACCCCCATCGTAGAGATGGACGGAGATGAGATGACCAGAGTTATCTGGCAGATGATAAAGGAGAAGCTCATACTTCCCTATGTAGACCTGAAGAGCGAGTACTATGACCTCGGCCTTGTTCACCGCAACGAGACCAACGATCAGGTGACCATCGACTCTGCAGAGGCTACAAAGAAGTACGGCGTTGCAGTAAAGTGTGCCACCATCACACCCAACGCTGCTCGTATGACCGAATACAACCTCAAGGAGATGTGGAAGTCCCCCAACGGCACTATCAGAGCCATACTTGACGGCACTGTGTTCCGCAAGCCCATACTCGTAAAGGGCATCACTCCCTACATCCCCACATGGACAAAGCCCATCACCATCGCACGTCATGCATACGGTGACATATACAAGAACACCGAGCTCAAAGCTCCCAAGGGAAGCAAGGCTGAGCTTGTGATCACCAATGAGGACGGCACCGAGACAAGGGCACTCATACATGAGTTCAAGAACTCCGACGGTATAGTTCAGGGCGTGCACAACCTTGACAATTCCATCGCATCCTTCGCAAGGACCTGCTTCAACTATGCACTTGATCAGGGCGAGTCACTGTGGTTCGCAGCAAAGGATACCATATCCAAGACCTATGACCACCGCTTCAAGGACATCTTTGCCGAGATATACGCAAATGAGTACAAGGACAAGTTCGAGGCAAAGGGCATAGAGTATTTCTACACCCTCATCGACGATGCTGTGGCAAGAGTTATCCGCTCCGAAGGCGGCTATATCTGGGCGTGCAAGAACTATGACGGCGACGTTATGTCCGATATGCTGGCTACAGCATACGGCTCTCTCGGTCTCATGACCTCCGTGCTGGTATCCCCCGACGGCAAGTATGAGTACGAGGCTGCTCACGGCACTGTTACACGTCACTACTATAACCACCTCAAGGGCGAGCGCACCTCCACCAACCCCATTGCGACGATATTCGCATGGAGCGGCGCACTCCGCAAGAGAGGCGAGCTCGATAACCTCCCCGACCTCGTGAAGTTCGCGGATGCGCTTGAAAAGGCATCCATACGCACTATGGAGGACGGCATCATGGACAAGAACCTTTCAGCAATGTCCGTGCTTCCCGACAAGCGTGTGGTATACACCGACGAATTCCTTGATGAGATCGCAACGAGCATAGAACTTTGATCTGTGTGCCTGTATCGCGTATGCGGTACAGGCATTTTGGAGGCTATATGGATTTTTGCCAGAGGACACGGATGCTCGTGGGCGACGAAGGAGTAGAGCGGCTCAGGGCTGCAAGGGCTGCGGTATTCGGCATAGGCGGCGTAGGCGGCTATGTTGCCGAGGCACTTGTGAGGGCAGGCGTGGGTGCGATAGACCTTATCGACTTCGACAAGGTGGACGTCACCAATATAAACCGTCAGATAATAGCGCTTCACAGCACAGTGGGGATGTATAAGACAGATGCGGCGAAGCAGCGCCTTTCCGACATAAATCCGGAGTGCAGCATCACGACGCATAATATTATGTATCTGCCCGATACCGCGGATATGCTCGACCTGTCCGCATTTGACTGCATCGCAGATGCCATAGACAATGTGACGGGCAAGCTGACTATAATAGAACGTGCGCAGGAGGCGGGAGTGCCTGTCATATCCTGCATGGGTACGGGCAACAAGCTCGACCCCACAAGATTTGAGGCAGCCGATATATATGACACCTCGGTATGTCCCCTTGCAAGGGTCATGCGCTACGAATGCCGCAAAAGAGGAATAAAGCATCTGCGGGTGGTATACTCCAAGGAAACGCCTGCGGTGCCGTTGACGGACGGCAGACCCGTGCCTGCGTCCATATCCTTTGTGCCGGGGACGGCAGGGCTCATAATTGCCGGAGAGATGATAAGGACGATCCTTGACAGAGCCGATGCATGACCGCTCCGTACATTACAAAAATGTAAGATACCGTAATATAGGAAGATGGATAATATCATAAGAATATGATATCATAGTATAAAGTGACGGCATGCGCTTTGCGGGATGCTGCCACAGCCGATATCAGGAGTTTGCGGAATAGTATAACGGGAATGATTTTTCTAATGTAATTTTAATCTTTCTCAAATACGGTTTTAAGAAGTGTATGATATTATGTAAGACAGCTTCTGATAAAGCAGGATATTATAGGCGGGCGGTGTTGGAAAGAGCCGCCTTCCAACAGAAAGGGTAGTGTGTATGAAACCAAAGAAAAAGGGTATAGCCGGAAAGATAATACTCGCAGTTCTTCTGATAGTTCTGGTAGTTTTCGGCGTATCGATCGCGCTTGGCATGTCCAAGATGAAGAATATGACGATAGTCGAGCCTGTGGAGATAAAGAAGGCAGACCTGGAGAATACGGTAACATTCAGCGGCGTAGTTGAATCCAATGTATTCGAGAAGGTGACCTCCGGTATGAATCTGCCTGTGCAGACAGTAAATGTCAAGGAGGGCGATGTGGTAAAGAAGGGCGATATACTTGCCACGCTCGACTCAAGCACTATAGAGGATGAGATACTCCAGCAGCAGGCAAATATCGATTCGAGCAGCGTTTCCTCAAGCTATGTGGTAAGCGATGCAGAGAGACAGTATATAGAGACTGCCGCACAGATACAGAACGGTACATATCCCGAGATATACTCCGCAAAGGTAACGCTTGACAATGCGAAGTCCAGACTTGCCAATGCCCAGAGAGACTATGACGATCAGGTATCAAGAGCAGGCTCCGACAAGGACAATTCCCTCATAGGCGCAAACCAGCAGGTAGAAAGCTCCAAGAGAGAGCTCGACTATGCTAAGGAAGACCTTGCACGCGCTCAGAAGGAGCGTGCTGATGAGGATTACTCCAGCATCCGCAACCTCAAGAAGGCATATGAGGATGCCCAGAAGGAATACGACGAGAGATTCGACAAGAAGAACAGGGACGAGGTACAGAAGGCACGCGATGCATACGAGCAGGCTCAGGAAAGATATGCATATCTTGCCAACGGCTATGCAAACGGCGCATACGATGTTACAGCTAAAGATCTCGAGGCTGCCAAGAATGATGTTCCCAAGAAGAAGGCAGATCTTGAAGCAGTAGAGAAGAAGTACGACGTAAAGACTAAGGTGGAGAACTTTGACGATGCCCTCGTTGATTACACCAACGCAAAGGCTAAGATAGATTCCAACCATGACATCGCTGTAAGAAACGCAGAGAGAGCAGTAGAGCGCGCAGAGAACAGCGTGAACTCCGCTCAGAACCAGGTAAAGACCGTCCTCGACGGAAATGATACAAAGGCAACGAGCTATGCACAGGCTGTACAGGATGCACAGAAGTCCGTTGACCAGGCACAGGATGCATATGATGTAGCAGTAAAGCGTGCGAACAATACGCTCTCCGAGCTCAAGGCTGCTGCCGACAAGCAGAGAGTCCTCTCCAACAACAACTCCTCACAGCTCATCGCTCTTGAGATACTCAAGGAGCGTCTTGACAAGTGCGTTATCTATGCTCCCTGCGACGGTGTGGTAACACAGTGCAATGCTATCGTGGGTACAGTCGTAGGCGGCGCAAACACCAATATACTCTTCATAATCGAGGATACCAACGACCTCAAGTTCGTTTCCTCCGTAAAGGAATTCTCCGTAGGCCAGCTCACCGAAGACGCTGATGTTGATGTTACTATCCCTGCGCTCGACATGGAGCTCAAGGGCAAGATCGACCATGTGTCCGTAGCAGGCGTCAAGAATGCGGAGGGCAAGAGCGACGGTTCAGCATCCTTCATCGTGAA
>JAEEGL011739536.1_pt1 | contig 11054 bp, 7 predicted proteins | sample 9134231 | NCBI WGS metagenome assembly JAEEGL01 (sample SAMN16246548, study PRJNA631951) | gut metagenome | biome: gut microbiome; feature: rumen; material: fiber-attached | host: Bos | place: Iran: Karaj | collected 2018-10
GCCTACATGACCTGGTTCTTTATCTTCGACAAGTTCACCATAACAGTTATCAACCATGATGATGACTTCCTTATTAACTTTTCTGATTTCTTTTATAATGTTTTCAATTTGTGAAATGGTTAAAGAATTTCTATTTGAGTAGCCTCTTGAACGTTGAATTTCTACAAGTTTAACATTACCTTTAGCAAGCCTATTAACAATAGCTTTTGTATCAAATTCTGAATTGACTAAGTCAATTTGTTCATAGCTAACTCCAAGCGCTTTTAAGGATTGTGAAGATTCTCCTATAATACCAACCATTTCTTGAAGTGAATCATATGGAGTGCCAGATATAGAAATCATTGTTTCGCCATGTTTTAGAAGTGCTGTAAAAGCAAGATATAAAGCGTTAGTTCCGCTCATAATTTGAGGTCTAACAAGTGCATCTTCTGTTCCTAAAACTGTAGCAATAATTTTCTCTAATTTATCTCTACCGGTATCATAATTTCCGTAGCCATTGATATCTGCAAAATCAGCATAAGAAACTTTATTTTCAATGAACGCAGAAAGAACTCTATTTGAATTAATTAAACAGATGTCGTCGATACGCTTAAAAATATCTTTAAGTTCTTTCTCGGCAGTATTTGCTAAGTCTAAAATTTCTTTATTGATTTGGTCTAAAATCATATTATTTTTCGGCATTTTCCTTAGAATTTATAGGTTTTTCTTGGGAATTTTCGTCTTTTTTCTCTTCTTCTTCATCATCAAATAAACCTGGAATTGGTTTGAAGTAATGATAGATTGCTTGGAATGTATAAATGACAGTTATGTATAAGAAAGCACATCCGATACTAATCACATAGAAGCTTTCGTTTTCAGGTTTTGCAATAAGCGAGATAAAGTCAAATGTTTCAATAAATAACACAAGCGGAAGAAGTAAGGCTTTATCAAGCAAGCAAATTCTTGCTCTTCTTTTCTTTGAAACAGCGCCCCAGACAAAGTCTGTAATGCCCCAAAGACCACCAAAAATTGTGATCCAGTTAAAAACAATTCTTCTTGTCTCGTTATAACCCATAACTCCAGTGAGTTTAAGGATTGCTACCACAAGAAAAATAACAGCGAACAATAATAGTTCACCGGAGTAGATTAACTTCATCTTCTTGTGTGGATCTATTTTTTTCATGCTCAATAATGATAATATTTTATATTAATGTTCGCAAGAAAGTTAGTTTATAATAATAGAGTTAGAGGTAAGCGCTTATGAAAATGGGCAAAATTTACAAACTAGTTAAATTAATTCTTTTTGTTGCAGCAGGTATTGCCATTTTAATATGCAACAAACTCATCATGAGCGAAGAAGGCGCGATTATTAATGGTTTAGTCGGTGCTATTATTGCAATTTATGGTATTGAAGGCATTTTACTTCCAATATTTACTCACAAAATTAAATCTGAAAGCGTTGAGATGCTTAATGGTGCAGTTAACGTTCTAATTGCAGTCATTATGATTTTCCTTTTAGAAGGACATCCATATGAATTAAGAATTGTGTGTGTTCTTTGGTCAGTGTGGTCAATCATGAGAGAAGGCGTTGAAATCTATGAAAAAGTTGTTGAAGGATTCAAAAAGCACCCAATTACCTCAACTGTTAACTTGGCCGAATCAGTTGTAGTTATTGTTTTCTCTATTATGCTTATTACTGCGAAAGATGCACATGAATTAGAGCATCACGCTCACGCTCACGTTATTTTATTAGGAATTGAATTAATTATTGAAGTCATTTGGGTTTATGTTGGTGAATTTGAAGCCAGATGCTTAAGACGTATTAGAAGAAGACGTCATAAAGAAGAGCTTGAGCATCAACAAGAACAACAAAATGAGGAAACTAAACCAGTAGAAGAAAAATAATTAATTACTTTCGATATATGAAAAAGAAATTCTTTTTACTTAGTATTGTTTCATTATTCACCCTTTCTGGATGTAAGTTTTTGGATGACTTTTTCGGCATAAACAAGAAAGAACCAAGTGAAAAACAACAAAACAACGATGACCAAAGCGGTGATCAAGGCGAAAAAGATCAAGGAAAAGATGGTGAAAATGAATATGAAGAAGGAAAAAAGATTGACTTTAAACAAGTTGGAGAATTTTATGGTGGTGTAGTAGAAAATGAAAAATACACCGGTTATGAATTCTCTAAATCTCAAGATGAAATTAAAAAACCAACCTCAGGATTTGGGGAAATAAATGTTTTTGCTATGAACGATTTTCATGGGGCGGTTTTAGAAACAGACGATGAAGCTGGACTTAAGAAAATCGGAACATTTTACAAAGTAAAGAGTCAACAAGAAAATGCACTTATTTTAGATCAAGGTGATACTTGGCAAGGTTCATTTGAATCTAATTATCAATATGGCGCGATTGTTCAAGATGTTTTTAATTATGCTGGTGTTTCTCTAAGAACAGTCGGAAACCACGATTTTGACTGGGGCCTTAGTCATCTTGAAGAAACTAATAATAGGAAAATTGGCGATGATTATATCCCAACTTTAGCATCAAATGTCTACGATTATTCTGACGGCAAAAATGGGACAACTCAACAAAGTAGATACGGAAAAGAATACGCAACATTTACTTTAGATAATGGAATTAAAGTCGGTGTTGTAGGTGTAATTGGAAAGAATCAAATTACTTCAATTTCTTCTCAACTTGTAAGTACTGTTTGTTTTACAGATCACATCGAAAAGGCGATGGAGATGTGTGACTATTTAAGAAGTAAAAAAGCCTGTGATGTTGTTATTGTTTCATCTCACGAATCAACAGGCGATATTTGCTATTTGGGTCTTGATAACCTTTCACCAGTTACAAATCATCGTTATGCTGACTTAGTACTGGGCGGCCATGCTCACTATAGACAAGAACAAACTATCGGTGGAGTTAAATATGTTCAATGGGATGGTTATGGAGAATCTACAGGTTCAGTAAAACTAAAATATGATTTCTCTAAAAATGAATTAGTTGATAGCGAAACTCAAGTGAAAACTTATAATCCAAGCAATTATTCAACTCATTACTCTCAAATTGATCCGACTATTGAGAAAATGATTAATGATTACTTAGAAATTTCTAATCCAATCTCTGCTCAAGTTTTAAGTGAAAATTTCTCATATTTTGACACAAGAAGTTTCTCGTATCTTATGTGTGAGGCTATTAATGATGCAGTTACTTCTGCAGGATACACTGTAGACTTTTCTGTTTGTAATTATGCTAGAAAATATTTTGCAGGAAGCACGATCACCTTTGGTGACTTATACAAATCATTCCCATTTGATAACCAAGTTATTTTGATGGAAGTTTCAGGATATAACGCCTATAACAGCCTTTATAGCAACATGACTTATCGTGCAAATATAGATAAAGCAGCTTCAGCGTATGGTACCTTTAAAATTGCTGTTATTGATTATATTGGACTTCACCAAAATACAAATAGAGAATATGATTATTTCCCTAATGCGACAAATTCAATGGTATTTAATCCTGATCCAAATAATGAACCGCCAACATATAGGGAGATTTTAAAGGATTATATCTTAAAAGATCCTACTAGAGTCTTTGATTCTAGTGTCTACACGAGTAATAACCCTCACTTTGCATTAGACTAATTTTATAAATAATCCTTGAAATAAAGACGTAGATATCATAATATAAATCTCGCCCTTTGCCGTCATAGCTCAGATGGTAGAGCAAATGTCTCGTAATCATTAGGTCGGGAGTTCGATTCTCTCTGACGGCACCACTTTAATAAATACCAGCAATCGGGTGTTTAGCTCAGCTGGGAGAGCATCTGTTTGACGTACAGAAGGTCATAGGTTCGAGCCCTATAGCACCCACCATTTAGAAAGTTACTCCTTAATTGGAGTTTTTCTTTTGCTTTTTTACAATAAAAAAAAGATAACGTATTACTGCGTGAAGTCTTTAAACTCCGCAACCGTTATCTTTTATTATTAAAGCATAGGCTGATATTTTAACAAAGAATATTTTTTCTTTTGCTCAATTAGTTATATAATTGAAACCACGCACCAGTAGTTTAGTGGTAGAACTCTAGCTTCCCAAGCTGGCCGTGCGGGTTCGATTCCCGTCTGGTGCTCCATCGACAAAAAATGAGACAATCTTTGCATAGGTTGTCTTTTTATTTATTTATAAATAAGTTTCTCAAAAATTAAAGTTCTTTGTCTCGTTTTTTAATAATGCTATAATCCATATAGGATTAATTTCAATGAAATAGTTATGAAAAATAAGTCAGAAATGAATAGTTTAAGATACATTGTTCATCGAAGTTTTGATCAGCTTTTTGATACTTCGCACATGTGGAAAACACATTTTAAAACAATGTCTTTTGATTCATTTAGAAAATATGTTTCACGTTTAGTTGAAGAAGAAGAACTTATTCCTGTTGGTAAAGGACTTTACTATGTTGGCAAAGAACTACCTCCCGATATTGAAAGCCGTATTTGTAATTACTTCTTAGATTCTCATGGTTCGTGTTATGGAGACACAACATTGCTGTATAACCTTAAATTGATTGACGAAGAACCGAAAAATATAGTCATTCTTTCCTCTATGGTTAATGGCAACCGCAAAATTGGAAGAGTGGTGGTTAAGTCTGCTCCTATATTTCCTTCCGAAACGTCATGGAGAGAATTATTTGAATTACTTTCTTTAAAGAAATATATCGATGAAGAACATCTCGGAATGTATTCAATGCATTTAGCATTTCGAATCCCTAAAAACGATATGGATCTTAAAAGATTTATGTATTCTTTAGAGATGTCTGAAATCTCGTACCCGAGAATTGTTTATATAAGACTTGCAGAATTATTGAACCAATTGCATATATCTAATGAGGTGATGCAATGGTATGAGTACAAAATTAAAGAACCCCGTAGATAAAAGCGAAAGAGGGTTTGAAATATTTATTAGGTATACGTTATTTGAATGCAATCAAATCATCAGAGAATTTGAAGCACCAACATGCATTCAATTAGTTGATCCAAAAGATTACGCTTTAGCGAAAAGAATTACAGATTTATATAATAAAGTTAAGGAAAAGTTCACCGTAGACGAACAAAATGCGGTGGACTTTTTAATGTATAGACACAACAAATCAGAACGACAACCTGAGTATTATGTTGAATCAATCAGATTAGCGTATCGCAAATGGCAACTAATCTTCTTTCCAAGAGGAATTACTGCTGTTTATAAGAAGGTTGATTATGACTTATTGGGTAAGATACTGAAATCTTACAGAAAGAGCCATGGTTATAGTCGTGATTGTATAGCAAGATGCAGTGGCGTTAGTAACAGAACATTAGAAAAGTATGAAAATGGAATTACTCCTCCTTCGTTAGACTTTCTAAACATTTTTTGTCAAATATTTGATATTTCTTTCGATGAACTCATCGTTTAGACCATAAAACAATGTTTTAGTTCTCATAATATGTTATACTTTCATCAAATAAGAACTTTTATGAAACAGATTACGTTGGACAAAGCCTTAGAAAGCCACAAACAATTTAAAATTGAATCAAGTAGATTTGAGAGTTTTAAACTAGAGTTATCTAAATTTACTGCAATTCTCAAAAAGGATTTAGCAGATGGAGTTAGAGAGAATAAATACACAATTGATTTGTCTGATTTTTTAAAGGCAACTTTTTACAAAGATGATTATGAAGTTAAGCCTTATAAAGATACAGATTTAGCTATTTTTAAGGATAGCAAACCACTGGTTTTGTTTGAATTAAAAACCCCAACGAACACCTCCGAAATGGTTACCGATTCTGATTTCAATCGCAAAGCATTTCACGAGATGATTTGGTACTATTTAGATAGCACACGTGAAGTAATTGATGGAAAAATTAAGAAAGTTCAAGATCCTACAGTTAGAAATCTTGTTATCACTAATTTTGTTAAGTTTTATGCGTTGAAACCTGCTGTTCTTGAACGCGTTCTCTCTGCCAACGGTGGTTTTGTTATAAACGTTTGGCTTAAATATAAAAACGGTCAGGCTTTAACAAACAAAAAGGAAGATTTTTATGATGAAATCAAAAACTTTTATCAATCTTCTACTGTTTTAGATAAACTCGAGTTTGTTGTTTTTGACTATTATGATTTGAACAAAACTGTTTCTGGTAAAAAGAATTTATTTAGATTTTTCTCTATTTATTATCTTTTGGCCGAAATTTCTCAGAGAAGCTATGTTAAACATACACTCAAAAGAGCTTTTTATGATGAACTCCTTTATATAATGGGTTTAAAAGAATCTAAAGAAAATAACTCTGTTCTTATTAAAATAGATAAAGAAAGAGCGGATTTTATTGCGCCTCAAATTTATAAAATTTGTATTGAAGATAAGGAAAAGTCTGAAGAGGAATCTATAGAAATTGCTTTTGAGCTTTCAATTATTTGGATTAATAGATTATTGTTCTTGAAACTTTTCGAGGGTCAATTATTTAAAAGCAACGGAGTGACAGATGATTATAGAATTCTATCAAATCATAAGATTTCATCTTTTTCTGATTTGAATTCTCTATTTTTTGACGTTTTAGGTAAAAGAGTTGAAAACAGGCCAAACGAGCCATTCTTTTCGAAGTTTACCAAAATTCCTTATTTGAATAGTGCGCTTTTTGAAAAAGAACAAGTTGAAAAAGAGATTACCCTTATTAAGCAACTCGACAATAGAGAAGTAAAACTTTTTAATAAATCAATTATCAAAAACACCGAAAAACTTCCTTTATTAAGATATATTTTTGATTTTCTTGATAACTGGAATTTTGCGTCCTCGGTTAATGAAACTGAAGACGAAGAAGAACAGAATAAAATTATTGATGCTGCAGTTCTTGGTCTAATTTTTGAGAAGATTAATGGTTATAAAGATGGCTCATTCTATACGCCAAGTGAAATAACAGAATTTATTGCCAAACAATCAGTTGAAAATATTATTTTATCTAAATTTAATTTAAAGTTTGGGTTGGCGCTTAAATCGTTTAAAGAGTTAAGAGATTATATCGTTGATTACGATAAAAGAAAGGATGCTAATGAATTAATAAATTCATTGAGGTTTTGTGATCCGGCAGTTGGCAGCGGCCATTTTCTTGTTTCGCTTTTAAATAGAATTCTTTCAATTAAGAGTTATTTAGGATGTCTATTTTATTTTGATAGCGAAGATAGACTAAAATCTCACAAGATTGATATCGTCAATGATGAAATATTAGTAACAGATGGACAAAATAATATTTTCTCTTACGATAAAGACGACATAGAATCCCAACGCATTCAAAAAACATTATTTAATGAAAAAAGAGTAATTATTGAAAATTGTTTATTCGGAGTTGACTTAAATCCAAACGCGGTAACAATTTGTAGATTAAGACTTTGGATAGAACTTTTGAAAAATGCTTATTATGAAAATAATGTGATGGAGACTTTGCCAAACATTGATATTAATATCAATGTAGGCGATTCATTGATTAGTGCTAATCTTGTTAAAAATTCAAAGCAAATCTCAAATGCGGCTTTTAACAAAAAAGATAGAGAATTGTTACAAGAGCTCAAAGATTTGGTTGGACCATATAAACACGAGAAAGATAAGGCAAAAAAACATGAGATAAAGGAAAAAATTAGAGTGCTTTCTAATCACTTTGTTGAACTGCTTTCTCCAACCAACAGTAGTGATACATACGATTTGCTTCTTGGAGAAATAAAAACCGGCACAAAGCAAGAGAATATTGGTGTCCAATGGCTTGTCGCGTTTCCTGATTTGATTACTGAAGATGGATATTTTGAAGGGTTTGATTGCGTTATTGGAAATCCTCCATTTATTCAAATTCAAAAATTTGATAAACCATACAAAAAAATGCTTCAAAAACTCGACTTCGTTACTTACGAGGGAAGCAGTGATGTTTATTGCATGTTTATTGAACTTGGATGTTATTTATTAAAAGATAATGGCACATTATGTTTTATTACTTCCAATAAATGGCTTAGATCTAGTTATGGTGAAAAAACCAGGAATTTCCTTTTGAATGGAATGAATCCTGAATTGTTGATAGATTTAGGTCCTGGAATTTTTGAGAACGCGACTGTTGATTCATCAATAATATTTCTAAAGAAAGAAAAATATAATCATAGCGTTTTGTGTTGCAAAGCTTCTAAAGAAGATATTAGCAACTTATCAACATTCGTTTCTTCTAATTCAATTCAACAAGATTTCAATATTGATGATAACTGGGTGATTTTAAGCCCAATTGAAATCAGTATCAAAAACAAATTAGAAACTAATGGAGTTCCTTTATTGAATTGGGAAAACGTCAAGATTAATCGTGGAATTTTGACTGGTTGTAATGAAGCATTCATAGTTACAAACGAACAAAGAAATGAAATACTTGACGGATGTTCAGATAGCGATGAAAGAGCTAGAACTGAACTAATTATTCGCCCTGTTCTTAGAGGAGAACACATAAAACGAGAATCAATTAGTTGGACTGATACGTATCTGATTTGCTTTCATAATGGCTACACCAAAAACGATGGTTCAAAGGTCAATAAGTTATTAATTGAAGATTATCCTTCAATAAAAAAATGGTTAGATCAATATTACAGCAGACTTGAATCCCGTGATGACAAAGGCGATACTCCTTACAATTTAAGAAGCTGCACATATATGGATGATTTCAATCATGAAAAGATTGTATTCCCGGCCATTATGACGAAAGGACCATTTTTTGCACACGACAGTGAAGGACGAATCGCTTTAGCACCAGGCAATTATTTGATTATTGAGAATTCTCAAGCTGTTTTAGAATATTTAATTAATTTCGGATATTTTGCTTTGAGAACCTTCTATATGGGTGGTGGAATTGAAGGCGAATTGAAGGTCAATAGATTACAAAAATTGCCAGTTCCACAAGGTGTTTCTAATAGTCTTGTAGACAAACTCGGTTTAACAGACGAAGAAAAGGCGTTTGTTGAGAATTTTAATAAGCAATTTAACGCTGATAAAAGTGAATAAATAACTATTAAATTTGCATTAACTATGCATTGGTCGTGTAGGGAATTACAAAATCAATGCATTGGTCGTGTAGGCAAAAGACATTTGAAAATGAACTTGCTTGAGACTCAAATTGCTATTAAGTATCTTAAAGATACATTTGAAAGAAGACTCGCTAAAAAACTTCATTTAGTTAGAGTTTCTGCTCCTTTAATCGTGAACAAGGATAGCGGACTTAACGATGAACTTAATGGTGTTGAAGAAAGAGTGGGTTTTGAAGTTAAAGGTGAACAAGTCGAAATAGTCCAATCTTTAGCGAAATGGAAAAGATTCGCTTTAAAGAAATATAACTTTCCTGTTGAGACTGGTTTATACACCGATATGAATGCAATTAGAAAGGATGAAGAACTTGATGCTCTCCATTCAATCTATGTTGATCAATGGGATTGGGAAAAAATTATTCTTCCAAACCAAAGAAACAAAAGGCATCTATTTTCAACAGTTAAAAAGATATACGGCATTATCTATAAATTAGCGTTAGAAAGTGAGAAAAAGTGGGGTTTTTCCTATAAAATTCCGAAAAATATTACTTTTATTTCCACTACTGAATTAGAAGAAAAATATCCAAATAAAACAAATAAAGAAAGAGAATATTTAATCTGTAAAGAACATAGGGCAGTCTTTATTTATCAAATTGGTTTGCCACTTTCTGATGGTAAACCTTTTGATGGAAGAGCTGCGGATTATGACGATTGGAAATTAAATGGAGATATTATTCTTTTTGATGATGCAATTAATGCTCCAATCGAATTAAGTTCTATGGGAATTAGAGTTGATTCCAAGTCTTTAACAAAACAACTCAAAAACAAAAACGAATTAGAGAAATTAAACACTCCATATTGCAAAAATATTATTAACAATATTTATCCTCTCACCATAGGTGGGGGAATAGGCCAATCTAGACTTTGTATGTTTTACTTACAAAAGAAACATATTGGTGAAGTTCAATCATCCTATTGGCCTGAAGATATGAAAGAAGACCTTGAGAAGCAAGGAATTCATCTTTTGTAAGTATATTATTTGATATTAACGAATAGATAATACATAATTTAAAGGTGAATATAATTCAATTCACATTATTTATCGCGTATTTATGAAAAAAAATAGATTACTAATCTTAGCATCAATCATTCCTTGTGCATTCGCCTTAAGTGGATGTATTTTAAGAAACATTATCGCTCCTATTGAAGAAGAAATAGTGGTGGATCTTCCTAAAATTGAAGTAGTTAATAATCTAAAGATTAATTTAAATGGAAGAACAGCAAAATATTTATATCCAACACTTTCAAATAATTCAGTTAAAAATCCTCGGTTTACTTTCTCTTCTTCTGACACTAGTGTGGCTTCAGTTAACGAAGAAGGTTTAGTCCAAGGTTTAAGTGTTGGGAAAGCAAATATTACAATTACTCTTAATTCAAACTCGAAGGTTAAAGAAACTGTTAAAGTAAACGTTGTAAGTGAACTAGTTAAACACTACGACTACACGATTATGTTTTATATGTGTGCCTCTGATTTGGAGTACAACACAGAGAAGTCTCCGGAAGAGCAAATCCCGTTTTTTTCTCAGGATATTGCGGAGATTTTATCAGTTAAAGACATGCCAGACTCAGTAAAAATCGTTATCCAAACAGGCGGAACTACACACTGGAGTATGCCTAGTGATTACCTTGAAGGAGCGACAAAAATTTCTTCTACAAACCTACAAAGATGGGAAGTTGATAATGGCACAAACAAACTTAGACTTGTTGAAACTCTTCCATCAAATTATATGGCTTTAGAATCAACATTTTCCGAATTTTTAAGTTGGGGACTTGATGATTACGAAGCAGATCAAATGGGTGTTGTTATGTCTGGTCACGGTGGTGGAATCGCTGGATGTGCTTATGATGATAACTATTTAGCAAAAGCTGGAAATCAACTTTGGCAAAAAACACTTAGAACATTTGATGTAGCAGGTGCTGCTAAAACTGCTTTA
>JAEEGL011998859.1_pt1 | contig 11054 bp, 10 predicted proteins | sample 9134231 | NCBI WGS metagenome assembly JAEEGL01 (sample SAMN16246548, study PRJNA631951) | gut metagenome | biome: gut microbiome; feature: rumen; material: fiber-attached | host: Bos | place: Iran: Karaj | collected 2018-10
CCTTGTACTGCTGCAGGTGGGCTTCCAGCCACTGGATGCTCTCGGTGTCCAGGTGGTGGGTGGGCTCGTCCAACAGAAGTACGTCCGGCTCCTGCAGCAACAGGCGGCACAGGGCCACGCGGCGGCGCTCACCGCCGGAAAGCTCCTTGATTTTCTGGTCTGAAGGCGGGCACTGCAGGGCATCCATCGCTCTTTCCAGCTTGGAGTCTATCTCCCAGCCGTTCACGTGGTCTATCTTTTCCGTTAGTTCTCCCTGGCTCTCGATGAGGCGGTTCATCTGGTCGTCGTCCATGGGCTCCATGAACTTGAGGGAAATGTCGTTGTACTCCTGCAGGATATCCATCACTTCCTGTACCCCTTCCTGTACTACTTCCAGCACGGTTTTCTCCGGGTCCATCTGCGGTTCCTGCTCCAGATATCCCACGGTGTATCCGGGGGCCCAGACCACCTCTCCCTTGTAGGATTTCTCCACGCCCGCTATGATCTTGAGCAGCGTGGACTTACCGGAGCCGTTAAGGCCGATAATGCCAATCTTGGCCCCGTAGAAGAAGCTCAGGTAGATGTCTTTGAGGATGACTTTGTTATTGTGCGGGAGTACTTTTCCCACTCCGTTCATGGAGAAGATGATTTTTTCGTCGGCCATAGCAGGTTTATTTTAATTTTCACGGAACAGGTCCCGGGTGGGGAGCTGGCTGTCGAAGCGGTCCCGCAGGTTCCGGCACAGGGCGCCGGTGTTGCGGGTGAAGCGGGAGCCGCGCCAGGTGGAGGTGTTGGTGACAAAGATCCAGGTTTCCCCGTCGGCATATTTCTTAATGAGGGCCGATGTGCCCGCAAAGCTGCCGGTGCGCGTCCATTCGCCCTCGGGACGGCAGTCCAGCCAGCCCAGGCCGTAGGTCTCGTCATCGTACCACACCGTCATCTGGCGGATGCTGAAGGGGTCCAGGAGGTCCGGTACAGGGCCCGCTCCGTCGATGGCCGATACCAGGCGCGCCAGTTCCACCACGGATCCCACCCATCCGCCGGCCCCGTACAGGCCGGAGATGTAGTTGCCGCCGTAGCAGCGGGAAACGGAGGCGTACTGGCCGTCAAAGGAAGCGGTGGGCTTGTCGTCCGGCTGGGTGAAGTAGCGGGATTCCCCGGGCAGGCGGTCTTTCAGATAATCTCCTCCCAGGCGGAAGCCGTAGCAGCCGGCCGGTTCAAAGACCTCCTTCTGCATAAACTGCTCGTAGGGCATTCCGGATACTTTTTCAATGATGAGGGAGAGCAGCAGGTAGCCAAAATTGGAGTATTCCTGGTACGTGCCGGGCTCGAAGGCCAGCGGCCGGGCCACTTCCTTTCTGACCAGCAGCTGCGAAGACGGCGGAGCGGAGAGCCCGTGGCGCTGCATAAAGCGGAGGGTGGAGAACATCACGTCCCCGCCCCGGGTGGTAAAACCGCCCTGGTGCCGCAGCAGGTGCTGCACCGTCATCAGGTAGTAATTGTCGTCCCGGATGTAGGGGTCGTACTCGTTCAGAATGCCGTAGGGGCCAAAGACGGGAGACTCCAGAAACACCTTCCCTTCCTCCTGCAGCCGCATGATGCCGATGGCGGTGAGAAGCTTTGACACGGAGGCCAGGCGCATTGTAGTGCCGGGGGTCATCGGCTGGGCGGCATCGGCCTTGCCATAGCCCCGGGCATAGAGGAGGGAATCGTGGCGCACGACGGCCAGCGAGGCCCCCTTCAGGGACCAGAAATGCATGAAGCTGTCCACCACCTGGTCCATGGCAGGGAGGCTCGAAAGATCGTTGACGATGGAGCTGTTGAGGTCTTCCACCCAGGCTACGGGAAGTTCCGGACTCTCGGTCGGAGCCTGGGGCTCTCCCTGGCCGCGAAGACGCAGCGTAAAGCCGGCCCCCACCAGGATGACAAGGGTCAGAAAACCGTATATGAGCCCCGTCCGCTTCACTATTTGATCAGGCCGGCGCGGCGACCGAAGTCAATGATGAAATCGGCCGTTCCTTCGATGCCCAGGATGGAACTGTCTACGCACAGATGGTAGTTGGAAGCCTGTCCCCAGGCGCCGAAGGTATAATAGTTATAATAAGTTTCACGGGTGCGGTCCTTGCGGCGCATCAGCTTTTCGGCCTCCGCGGGCGTGAGGTGCTCGTTTTCCACCAGCCGGCGGATGCGGTAATCCTCCGGTCCGTCCACAAATACGTTCAGGCAGGGATGGTCCCTGAGGATGTAGTCTGCACATCGGCCTATGATTACCGCGTTTCCCTTGTCTGCTATGCTCCGGATCACCTCGCTTTGGATGTTGAACAGCACGTTGTCGTTCACATAGCCGCTGTCCATATAGCTCAGGCGCCCGGAGGCGAAGAAACTGGAAACGGAGAACAGGCTCTTTTCCTCTCCCTTGGCGAAGAGGGACTTGGAGTAGCCGCTTTCCTCGGCGGCCTTGGAGATGAGCTCGTTGTCGTAAACCGGAATGCCCAGCTTTTTGCCGATGGCCTGTCCCACGAATCCGCCGCCACTGCCGAAGCTTCGGCCTACATTGATAATGGTGTTCATACTAAATCTGACTACCTAAGATGGAGGGATCGTCTCCGTCCCGGAGCTTGCCCAGCTTTTTCAGCAGGCCCGCCGCCAGGATGGCCGTAATGATGGCCGCAGTGGTATCGGAGATGGGGAAACTGTACCATACACCCACCTCGGACTCCAGCAGGGGAGGGAGGATGTAGATGCAGGGCAGCAGGAACAGAAGCTGCCGGGACAGGGACAAGAAGATGGACTTTCTGACCATGCCCAGGCATTGGAAGAGATTGGTGGTCACCATCTGGAAACCCACGATGGGGAACACTATATTCATCTTTTCAAGGCCCAGCGAGGATTTCTCGATGAGTACAGGGTCGTTCGTGAAGATGCTGACGGCCGCCACGGGCAGGAATTCCGAAATGATGAATCCCAGGGTGGTTACCAGGGTGGCCCACATGGCCGTTCTCAGGTACACTTCCCGCACGCGGGCATACTGCCGGGCGCCGAAATTGTAACCGGCGATGGGCTGCATTCCCTGGTTGAAGCCCATCACTATCATTATGAACAGGAAGGTGATGCGGTTTACGATGCCGTAGGCACCCACGGCCAGGTCTCCTCCCCATTTCACCAGCTGCTGGTTGATGAAAAGCACCACGATGCAGCTGGCCAGGTTCATCAGGAAAGGCCCCAGGCCGATGGCGAGGGAATCCTTGGCAATTCTCCAGTTTATGCGGAACAGGCTGAGGGAACGGGGCAGGTGCAGGAAGCGGTTGGGGTTCAGGAAATACCACAGGGTGTATCCCAGGGACATCAGCTGGCAAAGGACCGTGGCGAGGGCCGCGCCCTGGATTCCCAGGCCCAGGACGAAGATGAAGATAGGGTCCAGGATGGCGTTGGAAATAACCGTAAAGAGGGTTAGCCCCATGGCCAGTTTGGGATTGCCGGAAGAGCGGACCACCGAGTTGAGGCCGAAGTACAGGTGCGTGACGATATTTCCGAGGGAAATGATGACCATGTAGCTTCTGGCAAAGGGCAGGGTGGCGTCCGATGCCCCGAAAAAGCGAAGGATGGGATCCATCCACAGGAGGGTGACCAGGGTAAAGAGAAAGCCCGTGATCACGTTCAGCGTTACCTCGTTGGATAGTACCTTTCCGGCCACCGCGTAGTTTTTCTGGCCCAGCAGCACGGAAATCATCGTGGAGGCGCCCACGCCCACCAGGGTGCCCAGGGCCGTGGAGATGTTCATCAGCGGGAAGGTGATGGCCAGGCCGGCGATGGACAGGGACCCCACATCGGCGATGTGGCCGATGTAGATGCTGTCCACCATATTATACAGCGAAGACGCCGTCATGGCAATGATACCAGGAACGGCGTATTGCTTGATGAGGGCGCCAATGGGCTTGGTGCCCAGCTCGGTAGGGACAGCGCTTGCGCTCATAAATTATTCCAGTTCGCTTACGTCCACCAGCTCCAGCTCGAACAGCAGGGGAGACCAGGCCGGAATGGTGTTGCCGCTGCCGGTAGTGCTGTACCCCTGGGAAGAGGTGAAGATGGCCACGGCCTTCTGGCCGGGGTATTTCATCAGGGAGAGAGCTCCCTTGAATCCGTCAATGAGAGAACCTCCGGAGCCCATGCTGATGCTCTTCCACTCGGAAGCGAAAGTAATGGACATCGGGTTGTATTGTTTGGAAGAGCTGTAAAGACCGGCATCCTTGGCTACGTTCTCCAGGGTGGTGTCAAATACCTGTCCGTTCAGCAGGCGGCCGGTGTAGTTGAGGGTGCCGGTAGCCGTTTCCGTGTGGGGCTTGACATCTTCTCCGCTGGGGGTATAGACGTTGATGAAGTAGAAGGTTCCGTCCGGGGCTTCGTCCGGGATGTAGGAGACGGGGGAAACGGCACCGTAGTGGCGGTTCACGTAGCGGCCGATGCTGTCTTTTTCCACCGCATTGATATCGTCCGTCTGTCCTTTCAGCACAACCTCATAGATAAGGGAGGCCGATGAGGAGGCGGCATCGATGTATTCCTTCTGGGTTTTGAAGCGGCTGGTGGTGAGCATCCAGGCGGGAACGACGGCCCGGCGGCTGCCTCCTTCGCGCATTCCGCTCAGGAGGGCGTCCAGGCCGGCATAGCTGCTACCTTCACCGGTGGCCTGGAAACGGGGGCCATAATAATTGCCTACCACGTAGGTGCCCAGCTGCTTGGACAATTCTTCGCTCATCGTGGAGGACACCACTCCGCTGAGGCTGCGGGTGGTTATCTCCAGATAGGTATAGGGCATATCGGCATCCCAGAGGTCTCCGGTGCCCACCTCCTCTTCCAGCTGGTACAGCCCGTTGGCGTCGGGGCTGACGCCGGGATGATACTTCTCTATCCACAGGCCCAGGTATTCACGGGCCGTTTCTCCCACGGAGGGGGTGGTTTCGCGGGCGCAGCCCAGCAGAGCGGTGCTGAGGGCTGCCAAAAAGATATATCTAGTCTTCATTGCTTATATTTTCTATCCAAAAGTAATAGGCCAGGGCACTTCTTGCAGGAATCGTGCCTTTCTCGGAGGCACCGTAGCCATATTTTCCGGTAAAGAGGATATAGCCCTCATCCAGGGGCTGTACCCCCTCCAGGCCCGTGGCAAGGCCCGGAACCAGGGATTTGTCCAGCGTGAGGGTGTCCAGTTTGTAGCGGGTGGTGTCCGTCAGGTTCCATTTGGCCTGGATGGCCAGTTCCTTGAGATTGGTGGCTACCAGGTTGGAGGAGGAAACCGTGTTGCCGGTGAGGGTGAAACAGCCGTAGTAAAGAGCCACTTTTCCTCCCACATGGAGGGAATCCGTGCGGTGGAGGGTGGCATCCAGCGTGTCGTGCATGTTAAGGCGGTATACCCCGTCCCGGATGAGAAGGGTGGCCGTAGGGTCTCTTTGCATCTGGGTGGACAGGAAGCCCTCGATGTAACTGGTCTGCTTGTCATAGGTGGCCTGCAGCGACTCTTTGGCGCAGGCAGCCAGGGCAAGGGAGAGGAATATGAGGACGGTCCGTTTCATTTCAGATAGCCGCTGAGGATTCTTTCAACATAGGCCTGGAGGCCTTCTCCGGGGGCCGGGTCTTCGGGTAATATCTTGCCTCCGGCGGCATTCTCGTGCCCGCCGCCGTGGAAAAAGCGCTGTGCCAGGTTTTGGGCCGATGTGCCTTTTTTCGAGCGCACGCTCACGCGGAAGCGCCCTCCGTCTTCCTTCACCAGCACGCTCAGGCGCACCTTTTCGATGGCCAGGGGTACATTCACCAGCCCCTCGGACTCTCCTTCCCGGAGGTCGTAGCGGAGCTGGATATCCCGGGTCAGAAGCATATAGGCGGCGCCGCCCGGAAGGATGTGCAGCTGCTCGCTCTGCATATAGCCCATCAGGCGTACCCGGTTTTCCCGGTAGCTCCAGTAGATTTTTTCCAGAAGGGCATCCCGGTCCACTCCGGCTTCTATCAGTTCCGAAGCCATCCGGAAGGTGGAAGGGTATACGGAATTGGCAAAATTGTTGGTATCCGTGGTCATACCGGCCAGAAGGGCTTCTCCTACGGGAAGGGAGATGGGCCCCAGCTCTTTCAGGATCCAGTACAGGAGTTCGCTGGCCGATGAAATGTCCGGGGTGGAGAACACCAGGTTGAAGCTGGCGGTATCCGGATTCAGGTGATGGTCTATCAGCACTTTCGGGGCCGATGCCTCCTGCAGGGGCTGCTGCAGGGCTTCGGTCCTGAGGAAGGAGTTGCAGTCCAGAAGGACTATCAGATCGGCCTTCTGAATGGCTTCGACAGTCTTTTCCGGCTCCCTGTCGTGGAAGAGGTAAGGAACTTCCCGGGCCAGCAGGAAGCGGAGGTTCTCCGGAGGGGTTTCGTTGAAAAGGCAGCAGGCCTCTTTCCCCAGTTCCTTCTTCAGGAACAGACACAGGGCGGCGGTAGAGCCCAGGGCATCTCCGTCGGGATGGGTATGCCCCAGCACAACCACCCGGGAGGCGGTGTCCAGCAGGGCTTTCAGACCCGAAATCTGCTCTTGCTTGAAGATTACCATCGGCTATACCAAATTGCGTTGGCAAATTTACAAAAGATTATTGCTTTTGAGAAATCATTTTTTTAACTTTGTCGGAACTTTGGAAAATTATAAAACACTAGAATAATGAACAAATCAGTCAAAATCGCCGTTGAGTGCGCCCTGGCAGTCCTTATTGTCTTAGTTGCCTGGCTCACGGTAAGAAGCGTCCAGAAACCTGTGAAGTTTAACAAAGAGGTGGCTGCACGCTCCCAGGTTGCCATCCAGCGTCTGAAGGACATCCGTACCCTCCAGGTTGCTTTCAAGAGTGAAACCGGCCGTTTCAGCCCCACCATGGACTCTCTCAAGATGTTCTATGAAAGCGGCAAGATGGCCATCGTAATGCAGATCGGCTCTATGGATGATTCCCTCGCCGTGGTCAATACCGAGGCCATCAAGAAGGCCGCCGGCAAGAAGGCCAAGCCCGAGGAGATTCTGGCCAAGCTGCAGGAAGCCTACAAGGCCGGCACCCCTGTGGTGTACTCCGTTACCAACCAGGTTCCCGTGAAGGACACCCTTTTCAACAACCGTCCGGATTTCTGCATTGATTCCCTGGCATACATTCCCTTCTCCGGCGGTGCCAAGACGGAGATGGAATCTACCATCAAGCTCGTCTCCGGTGTGCACGTGCCCCTGTTCGAGGCCCGTATGCCTTACAAGGCTCTGTGCAAGGGTCTGGACAACCAGCTCCGCATCAACCTGGATGCCGAACGCAGAGACCAGAACAAGTACGAAGGCCTGCAGGTGGGTAGCGTAACCGCTCCTAACAACAACGCCGGTAACTGGGAGTAATCTTCCTGTATGGAAAGCTCCAACACATTGTATAAAGGGATATCCATTCAAGTCTCCTTGAGTGGATATTCTTTTAAGGTACTTACCGAAGAGGGAGAACTGCGCCTCTCCGGCTGGATGGGGGCGGAATCGCTGTTCACCACCCCCGAGTTCCAGCACCGCTACCAGCAGGTGGCCATCTCGCTCCTCACGCCCAAGTTCTGCCTGGTACCGGAAGTGTTCTACGAGCCCTCCACTGCCCGGGCGGCCCTTCAGGAGGTCTGTCCCCTGGAAGAAGGGGATTTCGTGGAAACCGTTCCCGTCCCCTCCCTGGCCTCCGTGCTGGTGTACAGCAATTCCATCGGCGAATCCCTTTCCAAAGTGATGTCCCAGACGGTTCTGCCCGTCTCCGGAGAGCCCGTCCGTGTGCTGCCGGAAATGTATTACCTCCTCCGTCAGCTGGAACTGCTGCAGGAGTATAACAAGATTGTGGCCTCCTGGGCAGACGGATACCTGCACCTGGTCATCGCCCAGGGCAAGAGCCTCCGCCTGGCCAATGTGTTCCAGGCCCCGGACTTCACCACCGCAGAGTATTTTCTTTTCCTGGGCCTGAAGCAGTTGCAACTGAATCCGGAAGTGTCCACCGTGTGTTTCCGCACCCCGCTCACTTCCGAAGCCCGTATGTCCCTGTACCGCTATTTCAAGGGTGTAGTCCAATTGTAGGGCCCTATGCGTATCATTGGCGGAAAACTCAAGGGAAAAGTCATTCTGCCACCGGCAGGATACAAGGCGCGTCCTACCACGGATTTCGCCAAGGAGGGGCTGTTCAACATCCTGGACAACGAATACGAATTTGAAGACCTTAAGGTGCTGGACCTCTTTGGAGGTACCGGCTCCATTGCGTTTGAGTTCGCCTCCCGCGGCGCTTCCCGCGTATACTGCGTGGAAATGGCCCGGGAAAATGCCAGTTTCATCAAGACGGAGGCTGCCCGGCTGGGGCTCACAAACGTTACCATGGTGCGGGACAATGTCTTCGATTTCCTCCCCATCTGCCGGGAGAAGTTCGATATCATCTTTGCAGATCCGCCCTATGCCCTGGAGGGCCTTGAAACTCTCCCGGACCAGATTTTTGCCCGGGATTTGCTTCATCCCGGCTGCTATTTCATCCTGGAACACGGGGACGAACACAGTTTCACGCAGCATCCGCATTTCGTGAAGGAGCGCCATTACGGCCGCGTGCATTTTAGTTTTTTTGAATAAATCATGTATTCATTTCTTCTTAGCCTTGCAGCCCTGGTTTTGGGCTATTTGATCTATGGAAAATTCGTAGACAAGGTCTTCGGGCCGGATCCCAAGCGCCCGACGCCGGCCATCTCCAAGGCTGACGGGGTGGACTACATCGCCCTGCCCAACTGGAAGGTGTATATGATCCAATTCCTCAACATCGCCGGAACGGGGCCCATCTTCGGCGCCATTATGGGCGCCAAATTCGGCCCGGCCAGCTATCTGTGGATTGTGCTGGGCTGCATCTTCGCGGGTGCCGTGCACGACTATATGTGCGGAATGCTCTCGGTCCGCCACGGCGGCCAGGGCTTCCCGGACCTGGTGGGAGACTATCTGGGCCCCCGCACCAAGCAGGTGATGCTGGTTTTCTCCATCGTCCTCCTTCTTCTGGTGGGAACGGTGTTCGTCTATTCTCCGGCCCTCATCCTCGGAGACATCGCCGGTGACGGCAGCCGTGGCTCCGTGATGCTGTGGGTGGGCATCGTCTTCGGCTATTACCTCATTGCCACGCTCCTTCCTATCGACAAACTCATCGGCAAGGTGTATCCCATCTTTGCCGTAGCGCTTCTGTTTATGGCCGCCGCCCTGATGGTATGCCTCTTTATCAAGTGGCCCTCGCTGCCGGAGATTTGGGATGGCCTGAGCGGCTGGTCCGAGCAGGCCGGCCTCAAGAACCAGCCCATCTTCCCCTGCCTTTTCATCACCATCGCCTGTGGGGCCATTTCCGGTTTCCACGCCACCCAGAGCCCTCTGATGGCCCGCTGCATCCAGAACGAAAAGATGGGCCGGCCCATTTTCTACGGCTCTATGATAACGGAAGGAATGGTGGCCCTCGTGTGGGCGGCCGTTTCCTCCTGGTTCTTCTTTGACGGCGGGGCCGCCCAGGTGGGCTCCGATATGGCCGCCGCCGCTCCCACCGTGGTCACCAAGGTGTCCCGCTCCTGGCTGGGCCTGGCGGGCGGTGTCCTCGCTATCCTGGGTGTAGTGGCGGCCCCCATCACTTCCGGTGATACGGCCTTCCGCAGCGCCCGTCTCATCATCGCAGACTTTATCAGGCTGCCCCAGAAGGACATCCACAAGCGCCTGGCCATCGCCATTCCGCTTTTTGCCGGATCGGCCGTCCTGCTGTGGTACAACATCGCCGATGCCAACGGCTTCAATGTGATCTGGCGTTACTTCGGCTGGAGCAACCAGGCCCTGGCCGTCTTTATGCTCTGGACCGCTACCGTATATCTGGTGAAAACCAAGGGACAGGCCTGGTATCTGGTCACGCTTTTGCCGGCCCTGTTTATGACGGCCGTCTGCGTCACCTTCATCCTGGTGGACAAGATCGGTTTCCGCATTCCCCAGGTGGCCGCTCCCTGGATCGGCATCGGCACCTTCGTCCTGTCGGCCTGCCTGTTCTATATGTGGATGCATCGTCGCCAATCCGCTGCTAATCAATAAGATGCAAATCAAGGGGTGCACCTGGATGTGCACCCCTGAAAACATAAGTAACTAATAACCAATAAGATATATGCTAGACAAAGAAAGAGGACTGTACGTGGCGCATTCCGCCAACGGCCCCATTTCCCTTACCGGCAAGATGATTTGCCGCCACGGACTCATCGCCGGTGCCACCGGTACCGGTAAAACCGTTACGCTGCAGGTGCTGGCCGAAACTTTCTGCCAGGCCGGCGTGCCCTGCTTCATGGCCGATATGAAGGGTGACCTCAGCGGCATCTCGCAGACGGGTAAGCTGAGCGGCTTCATCGAGAAGCGCCTGCCGGAATTCGGCATCGAGAACCCTCAGTTCCAGAGCTGCCCGGTGCGTTTCTTTGACGTGTACGGGGAGCAGGGCCATCCTATGCGTTCCACCATCTCCCGGATGGGACCGGATATGCTGGGCCGCCTGATGGACCTCAATGAGACCCAGACCGGCGTCCTCAATATTGTCTTCAAGATTGCCGACGACAACGGCCTGCTGCTGATTGACCTCAAGGACCTCCGCGCCATGCTCAACTTCGTGGGGCAGAATGCGGCCGAATATACCACCAAGTACGGCAACGTAACTTCGTCGTCCGTGGGCGCCATCCAGCGCGCTCTCTTGGCCCTGGAGAACCAGGGAGCGGATATGTTCTTTGGAGAGCCCGACTTCGATATCTTCGACCTCCTGCAGTGCGAGGGCGGAAAGGGCATTATGAACGTGCTGGCGGCCGATAAGTTGATGCTCCAGCCCAAGCTCTACTCCACCTTCCTGCTGTGGCTGCTGTCCGAACTGTATGCCAACCTGCCCGAGGTAGGGGAGATGGACCTCCCCAAACTGGTGTTCTTCTTCGACGAGGCCCATATGCTGTTCGAAGGCACTTCCAAGGCCCTTACGGACAAGATTGAACAGGTAATCCGCCTCATCCGTTCCAAGGGGGTGGGCATCTACTTCATAACC
>JAEEGL013091164.1_pt1 | contig 11054 bp, 8 predicted proteins | sample 9134231 | NCBI WGS metagenome assembly JAEEGL01 (sample SAMN16246548, study PRJNA631951) | gut metagenome | biome: gut microbiome; feature: rumen; material: fiber-attached | host: Bos | place: Iran: Karaj | collected 2018-10
AGCGCGCGCCCTGAAACGACGATAAAGAATTCCCACTTGCTGTTGTGCCAGTGCTGACCTTTGGTAACGCCCGGCTTGCTTATGTTGACGGAAACCTGACCGCAGTTCGCCGTCTTAAGGAGTTCTGTAAAGGAGCCTCGAGCGTCGACGTTCATCTTCAAGGGAAAGGCAACCTTTTCCTTAGGCAAGTAGGAGAGGTAAGTAGAATAGAGTTTCTTTTCAAAGCTGCCCTGGGGAATTTCCGGCATGACGAGCGTCTTCGGTTGGTCGTGGAATTCGCGCAATAGTTCGACAATGCGTCCAAGCGTGGCTTTATGCGTAACGGGCGCCGCGCAGTATTGTCCGTCTTGTCGTAGCACGGCGTTAACTCCGTCGAATTCGCAACGATGCTCTTTTCCCTCGAGCGCGTCGAACATTTCTTCGACAAGGTCGTCGATAAAGAGTATTTCAAGTTCAACTGTAGGATCGTTTACCGTAATAGGGAGGTCTTTAGCGATATTATTGCAGAAGGTTGCGACGGCAGAATTGTAGTTCGGTCGCGCCCATTTACCGACGAGGTTCGGAAAGCGATAGACGAGAACTTTGACGTTGTTGTCGCGTCCGTACTCGAAAAATAGGTCTTCTCCAGCACGCTTTGAAAGACCGTATTCCGAGGTTCCAAATCGTCCTTGCAAAGTCGCCTGCACCGATGAGGAGAGCATGACGGGCGCTTTGTTATTATGATTTTTCAGCGTTTCCAGAAGCTTCGAGGCAAAACCATAATTTCCCGCCTTAAACTCCTCTGGGTCTTTAGGACGATTGACGCCGGCAAGATTGAAGACGAAATCCGCTTGCGAGCAGTATTGATCGAGCTCGTCGTTCGTCGAGTCTAGATCGAATTCGTAAATATCGTCAATTTTGATTTGGGGTCGCGTTCTGTTTTTGCCGTCGCGGATATTCTTGAGATTTTCGACGAGATTGCGACCGACAAAGCCTTTGGCTCCGGTAACTAAGATTTTCATATTTCCTTTCTCCATACCATCTTATTAACGACGCCAACGTACGATTGGATTATCTTGACGATCTTGTCTGAAACGTTTTCTTCGACGTAGTCTGGGGCTGGCGTTCCTAAATCGCCGTTTTTTGCCATTTCAACCGCTAGGTCAACTGATTGCAGGAGACCTTTCGCGTCGATACCGGATAGTATGAAGAGCGCTTTGTCGAGCGCTTCCGGGCGCTCGGTCGAGGTGCGAATGCATACGGCGGGAATTGGCGCGCCAATGGAAGCGAAGAAGGAACTTTCTTCCGGTAACGTTCCAGAATCAGAAACGACGGCAAAAGCGTTCATTTGGAGACAATTGTAGTCGTGGAAACCTAGCGGTTCGTGTTGAATAACGCGTTTGTCGAGTTGGAACTTTGAACTTTCGAGCCGTTTACGACTGCGCGGATGGCAAGAGTAGAGAATTGGCATGTCGTACTTCGCCGCCATGGCGTTGACGGCAGAAAAGAGCGAAAGGAAATTCTTTTCCGTATCGATATTCTCTTCCCTGTGTGCGGAAAGAAGAATGTATTTGCGTTTTTCTAGCCCGAGACGTTTGTGAATATCGGACGATTTGATCTCTTCAAGATTAGCGCGTAAGACTTCCGCCATTGGACTTCCGGAGACGTAGGTGCGCTCGCGCGGCAAACCGCACTCGGCGAGGTAACGGCGAGCGTGCTCCGAATACGCTATATTGACGTCGGAGATTATGTCGACGATGCGACGATTTGTTTCCTCGGGCAGACATTCGTCCTTACAACGATTGCCCGCTTCCATGTGAAAGATAGGGATATGAAGCCTTTTAGCGCCGATTACGCTCAGACAACTGTTCGTATCGCCCAGGACAAGGACGGCGTCCGGTTGCAACTCGACCATAATACGGTACGATTTCGCGATGATGTTGCCCATCGTTTCGCCAAGGTCCTGACCGACGGCGTTCATATAAACTTCAGGCGCGTCGAGCTTGAGATCGTGAAAGAAGACTCCATTGAGATTATAATCGTAATTCTGGCCCGTGTGCGCGAGGATAACGTCGAAGTATTTTCGGCATTTCTTAATAACTTCCGCGAGACGAATGATTTCCGGACGCGTGCCGACAATGATTAACAACTTGATTTTGCCGTTGTTTTTAAAGACTGTTTCCATTTCTTCTGCAACCTTATCGTAAGTCGCTGCGTTTACTGCAACGAGCGTAAAATATCGATCGTTCGTCTAACGCCGGTTCGCACGTCGTACGCTGGACTCCAGCCAAGAGCTTTGAGTTTGGCGCCGTCGAGGCGCGCTTTCGTCGCTTTGCTGTAGCCCGCCGCTTCAGCCGCGTCGGGTATTTCAAAGACAACTTCCTTGCCGACGTATTCCGCGATCGTCGTCGCCAAATCCCGCAATGTAATATCGGACGCTTCGTCGGCGATATTATACGCTTCGCCCGCCTCGCCGGACAGGAGCGCGTAAAGCAAGCCCGAAACGGCGTCTGAAACGTAGGAATAAGAATAGAATTGCGTTCCAGCCGACTTCAGAACGATATTTTCACGCGCGATCCCCTTCTTAATGAATTGGCTAATCGCTTTGCTGTCAGTCGGCAACATAGTCGGGCCGTAGGATCGCGTCAGACGAGGAATTACGAAGTCGAGACCTTTTTGCGCTCGGTACGCGTGGCAGAGCGCCTCGCCGCAACGTTTGCTCTCCGGATAGCCGGCGCGCATCGTATTGCAATTGATGTAACCGCAGTAATTTTCGTCAAAGAGCTCGACGTCGCCGCGATTCTCGCCGTATATTTCATTGGACGACGCAAAGGCAAAACGTTTGGCCGTCTTGGCGCACGCAAACTCCAGGAGATTGCGCAAACCAAGGACGTTTGTCATAACGGTTCCAATCGGATCGGCGGAATACTGCAACGGATGCGTATTGGACGCAAGATGCAATACAAAGTCGGCTCGTTGAATTTCGTTTCCGTCGAAAGGTTCGCTCGCGTCGTACCGCACAAAATGAAGATGCGGCGATTCGGCGAACGGCGCAAATCGACGTCGCGCATTGTCTAAGTTGCGCGATAGAACGTAGAGCTCGACTCCAGCGTCGGCGCTCGCGTTCTTTTCCATGAGCGTGTCGACAAGGAAACTCCCGACGAGCCCCGTCGCGCCTGAAACGACGACGCTTTTATCCGCGATTTTCTCGATGGGAATCAGTTCGGCGACCCGCGCGACGTCGGCTTGGTAGAGTGGATTGTCATAGAGCGTCATAATCGCCTCGTTGATTATTTTAGCCAGGAGTCTTTCTCGGATCTGAGATACGACTTGAACATTTCCAAATCGTCTTTTGTCGTTAGCTTGATATTCTTATCGGAACCTGCAGCGAAATAGAGCCGCACGCCGAGATCCGCCATCATGGTGTTCGCATACGCGGAACCGTAGATTCCGATCTTCTTTTCAAAGGCTTCGCGATATTTCGAGAGGAGTAAACCGAACTTATACGCCTGAGGAGTTGAGACGCGGCGCAAAGTTTCGCGCGGAATGTATTTTGTCGTGCTCTCCTCGTCGTCCATTACAAAAATCTGTTCGTTATAGGGCAACGAAGTAACGGCGGCGTCATGTTCCTGGCATTTTAAAATGACGTCGGTGAGAACGCCTTCGTCGACGAGCGGACGGATGCCGTCGTGAATGACGACGACGTCGTTCTCCGCACACTTTCCTTCGAGTCCATAGACTCCGTTGCGAATCGACTCTTGACCTGTTTCGCCGCCAGATACGATCCATTGCAGTTTGTCGATATTAAACTGCCTAGCGTAGGCGCGCAGAACGTCGTGCCATCCGTCGAGACATACGACTTCGATGGCGTCGACCATAGGGTGTTTCTGAAACCCTTCGAGCGTGTAGATGATAACCGGTTTATCGTAGACGTTGATGAATTGTTTTGGGAGATCTTGTCCCATTCTACGACCAGAACCTCCCGCAATGATGACGGCGACGTTCATAGCTTTCTCCTATATTGTGATTGTGACGCGTCGAATCGACTAGCGCGATTTCGATGCGAGTCGCTCTTGAACGTAATCTGTAGTTAATATTTTATCAACGACGCCGTCGACGTCGAGTAAGTTCGTATTGTGACTGGTATAGCTTTCTTCCGCTTCGGTTAGAACCTGTCCTTGGACGAAGAATTTGTCGTAATTCAGATCGCGATTATCCGCAAAGACTCGGAAATAATTCCCCATATCTTCGGCGCGCAACCGTTCCTCGCGCGTCATGAGCGTTTCATAGAGCTTTTCGCCGTGGCGCGTGCCGATTATTTGCGTGCCGGTATCGCCAAACAGACGCTGAACGCCCTTGGCGAGGTCGCCGATCGTCGAAGCGTCTGCTTTCTGAATAAAGAGGTCGCCGGGATTGGCGTGCTCGAACGCAAACTGCACGAGTTCGACCGCTTCGTCGAGATTCATGAGAAAACGTGTCATTGCGGGATTGGTAATTGTAATCGGAGCGCCTGCGGCGATCTGATCGATAAAGAGCGGAATGACGGAGCCTCGACTACACATAACGTTGCCATAGCGCGTGCAGCAGATAACGGTTCCTCCGCGTTCGGCGGCAACGCGCGCATTTGCGTAAATAACGCGCTCCATCATCGCCTTGCTAATACCCATTGCGTTGATTGGGTAGGCGGCTTTGTCGGTCGAGAGGCACACGACGCGTTTAACGCCGCAGTCGATTGCCGCATGCAGAACGTTGTCGGTTCCTTCTACGTTTGTTTTGACCGCCTGCATCGGAAAGAACTCGCACGACGGAACCTGCTTGAGCGCCGCCGCGTGAAAAATGAAGTCGACGCCGGGCATGGCGTCGGCGACCGATTGCGGATCGCGAACGTCGCCGACGTAGAACTTGACTTTTTTCGCGGCGTCAGGATTTTTCGCCTGCAATTCGTGCCGCATATCGTCCTGTTTCTTCTCGTCGCGGGAAAAAATGCGGATCTGCGCGAGATCTGAGTTTAGAAACCTCCGAAGAACCGTGTTTCCAAAAGAACCGGTTCCGCCCGTGATCATAAGCGTTGCGCCATTGAACGCGCTCATTGTTAATTCTCCTGTTTTAAATTGCCTTTACGACGATCCTCCGAAGTGTGCCAGTCGTTAGGACGCTTGCGGAAGGCGAACGCCAACCTTTGCGGCGATTTTGGCAACAGCCGTTTTCTCTGATGTGTTGAACCCGTAAAACCACAAAATAGCGGCGTAAACCACGCAAAACGCGATCGCCTTGACTATAAATACCCACCATCTGCCGCTGGCGTTCCACATGACAAGGGGGAGATTAATCAGAAGTGCCCCGAGGATGGCGACCCATATCTTGGAAACAACGTCGCGGAAGATCTTAAAAACGTTTAGCCCGATTCGTTTCTGATAGTAGATATTGATCAAAACGACGTGTCCTATAATGAATGAAATCCCCGTCGCTAAAGGCGCGCCGATAACGCCGATCCGCCTGATCAAAAAGATCGTGAGCGATATATTTACAACGGTGATTAAGACCAGAATGAGCGAACGGAACAGGCGCTTATTTAGTGCGTTCAAGAGCGGCACGCAGGCGTTTTGCATGAGCGGAATCATATTGGGTAGCATGATGATCAAGGTATACAGCCATGCCTTTTTCATATGCGGATCATGCATCCAGCACATAATAAAATCCTGACCTAGCAGAAGGAAGCCCGCGCAGAATCCGCCCGCTAAAACGAATTGGAAACGCCCTGGTCGCGCCACAAAGTCCGTCATTTCCGCTGGAGTCGCGCCGCGGACGACCATGCGCGTCGCTTGAGTTTGGAATACCCCCGAGATTATTACCGGCAACGTATTGAACATGGTAATAAAGACTGCGGCGATCGAATAGACCGCAACGTCCGACTTCGTCGTCATATTGCCGAGGATCGTCTTGTCGACCGTGCTGTTGACGTGTCCGACGATCGACTGCAAGAGGATTGCGCCCATGAGCATTGTCGCGGGCGCCATCATTGCCCAGTCCCAATGATGGAAACGTATTTTGAAATGGAGTTTAAAAAAGACAATGTACAGGATGACGCAAAAAAATAAAAATAAGGTAATCGTCCTCGCGTAGACGATTTCCAAAAAGCCAAATCCCGAATAGACGACGGCGACGGAAAGAGCAAAGTTGACGATTAACGTCGTCGCGTCAATTAATCTTATAAGCGCGTACTGATCATAGCCGAGAGATATGCCCGAAACAAAATGGCGGAAAACCAACAAGACGATCTGCACGATCATAACGACGAACATGTGGCGTGCAAACGGTAGTTCGTCGGGCGTTAATTTGGGATAGATCGCGTTGAGATGATAACCTACTACCCACCCGAATAAGAGGATGAGCGCGCTGATCCCTGACAAAATAACGAGCATGTGGAAGGCGAAGTTCTCTTGTCGCGTTTGATCTTTTCGTTCGATAAACTCCGCGACATATCGATTCATGGTCAATCCAATTCCAAGATCGAGAACGAGAATATAGTGCGCGACGGCGTAAATCATCTGGTAGAGACCGTAGGACTCTCGACCAAGCTTGTCGACGTACAGTCCTGTGAGAACGATCGTGGAAAGCGCGTTAAGTCCCGTCGTCATGTAGGAAAATAAAATAGCGAGCTTTTTGGACGTCCAAATGGGGTTCATGCCGTTACCTTGTCGTTGCGACCTCGTAGTACTCTTGCGTTGGTATGGCGACCGGCGCGTCCCCTAGCGACGACGCGCAAACAAATCTTATTGTATCTCTGCTAAGGCAAGGGGACAAGGCGCCCGCGCGCGTTCCTTCTCACCAGGTGGCCGCTTCGCGTGCGTCCGTCGCTCGGCGCCGACGTCGAGGTCCGCAACTTTCACGATCAAATTGCGTTCTAACGTAATGTCCCAAGAATATCCCCAGACAAATCATGCAGCTCGTCGTGTAGGTTGGTTGCGTCATAAAGAGGGATAGGTTGGCAACCATAGCGGTGCAAACGAAGGTCATCGCAAAGTGCGGGGCGTATTCGTAACGTTCCCGCGACATTCTGAGCGCCGTCGTTAGGAAAGAGGTGAAGAAGAGCAGGTAGAGGATGAATGCGAAAAAACCGTCGACGTAAAAGAGCTCCAAAAAGTCGTTGTGCGCATGCCCTCCGAGGACGTCCTCCATCTCATTGTATTCTCGACCGAGTAAAATTTCAAAGACTGTTGATCTTGGTATTTCTTGAACGATGTAAGTCCAACGCGACAGTCGCCCCGAACCTCCGTCTTCTACCATTTTGGAGAGTCGTTCGACGATACGGAGGTTCATTAGGTTGTCCAAATAAATACCGACTGCGACGATAATCAAAAAGACGATTCCCGCAGCAAAGAGTCCGCGCGCAACGCGCCTAACGTCGGAGATACTCGGCGAATACTGGACGTAGTAATAGACGCCAATCATCAAAAACATCGCGAGCATACCGGCGCGCTTCCCACTGAACGCAATGGCGACCGCGCAGACAAAGATTGGAACGAGAATCTTTTTGCCCTTCACGTATGCCAGCATGAGCGGGAGCAAGCCCAGGATATAATACACGTCGCCCACCGCGCCGCGCTGCGTCCAGACTCGACCTGAACCAAAGAACCGATAGAGACTAATAATCAAAATGATCGCCGCGATATAATACCCGTAATAAAGCGTCGTCTTCTTTTTGGGGTCGACTCGATAGCCTATATAAAAGTACAAAACGCCAATGGCGAGCGGATAGATGGTCATGATCAACCCGTAGAGGGCTGCGCGCGAAGTTCCCTTCATGCGGAAAAAGGAGATCAAAAATATCAGAAAGACGACAGCCAGCAAGCGAACAAGAGGTTTGGCGCGAACGATATTCGACCCTTCTCTTCCGCAATAAAGAGGGTAAAGTCCGGCAAGTCCGATAAAGAAGATCTGAATGTAGTTCCACACCCCCCCCTGCGTTTCGACGTCGGAGAAGGCGCGCTGCTCCTTGAGTATGAAAAAGACCGCCGTTAAAAAAAATATGATCGTCGGCAGGTACGACGTTAGCGATTTGCGAGCAAGATTCATTTTAACGGCTTGTCCTCAATTGGCGGTTCCATAAAGTCGACGGCGTCGCGGTTCTTTCGGCAACGTTTCGTTCGCCTACCAAACGTTCGACAAAACGTGGGGTAAAGACCTCGTTTTATCTATTCGTCGTCGTTTGCCTCGTTTGATGATCGACGGCGCGTAGAGCGTGTAGCTCCTTCCTATTATCGAACGACCACCGCCCGTTAGTTTAGGTTTCTTTTAATGAAATCGAGCGATTTGTCACGTTCGCATGCAATTCGCGCCTCGAGCGCGGCCGCGTCGATCGACGGTTCTGGAATAGACGCGACCTCCGCCTTCTCCGAAATAACAAACTGACTCATGCCGAAGAGATCGAGAATTTCCTTAATCCTATTTTTACTCCCCTCCTTAATCATCCCGTAAGTCGGCTTGCCGAAAGTGAGACCGAACGCGGTTCCATGGAACGACGCCGTTACGACTATCGACGCATTGGCGTAGAACCCGAGAAACTCCTCAATTGAAACGTCAAAAAAGGTATGGTCGGAGCGAATCCACTTAATTGAGGAATTGCAGATCGAAACGATCGGATAGCCGGTCGCGCGTCGCAAACGAGCGGCGACTTTGGGAAGATTCCGATTGCGTTGCACCTGGTAGCACAGGATATAGGGCGCGCTGATTCGCGGCGGTTGCGCGATCTCGCGCCACGCGTTGGCGTCGAGCAGAAAGACGGGGTCGAGGATACGCTCCGCCTTAACGTCGGCGAAACTCTCGATATACTGACGCGCGGACTCTTCGCGTAGCGAAATAGCGTCGAAGGCGCGAAGGTAGCCCTTAACCTCTTCTTTCTGGGCGTCGGAGTAGTTAAGCTTTTCAATGCTGGCGGCGAAACTGATTCTTCTTGCGTCGTGCGCGCCAAAATCGAGGAATCGCGCCGGAATGAAATCGGAACGCGAGGTTAGGTTCCAAACTTGGTCGCTACCAGTAATCAATAGATTGGCGTCGGGCGGGTCGGCGCGAAGTTCCTCCATCGAGTCGTATCGTCTGGTCAAGTTGAGACGTTTCTTCGTAAAGGCGTTAAAATGCTCGCGCAACGTCGCCATTTCTCTGCTTCGCTTTTGACGAAGGCGGTTGAGATACCATTTTCGCAATATTGCAAGGGGCGAACGCCCTGCGGATTTCGATTTTGACGCAGAATACCGCAGTTCCAAAAGCGCGTTGTCGCAACCTAGCGCCTGGAGCGTGCGCTGGAGCGCGTACGCCTGCAACGTGGCGCCGTAATTCTTGCCGTAGTGGTAGGTAACCGTTATCGATTTCATAGGCGTCCTCGATCGTTCCGTTCGTAAAGCTTCAAGGTTATGACAGACTTCTTTTGGCGATATCTCGATATGAAAAGACTCTGCGACCACGTTGCGCGACCTCGAGCATCTTGGCGTACGCGACCTTGTCCTCCGTAAGTTCCTTGAGGATCCCGTAGATTTCGTCGACAGAATCTCTCTCTAGGAAGCGAACGTTTCCGCCCAGATTGACATGCTTCGTTCCTTCCCACGATTTGCAAAGCATTGGCTTGCCTAAGCCCGCAACCTGCTCCCAGAAGACCGAATGTCGACCAGGAAAGACGACCAGATTGGCAGCCGCGTAATACTTGTCCGTTTCTGCTGAATCGATCCAGCCGACGTATTGTACTCGGTCGCTGACGAGTTCTTCCACGCGGGCTTGAAGTCCTGGCACGACGGAGCCGAAGACGATTAATTTGACCTTTGGGGAGTTCAGACGATTAACCGCCTCCATGAGCAAGAGCGTTTGTTTTTTGGCTCCGTCGATTTTTCCGCCCGTCATAATAAGGAAGTCGTCTTTCTGAATACCGTACTTTTCACGAATCGCGTCGGCGACGCCTGGCGCTAGCGCCGCTTCAACCCTTTCGTCGTCGGCTCCCATAACGAGTAGTTCGACCTTTTCCGGCGGAAGTCGGTATACTTCTTTAAGGAAGTCGACGCGCGCTGGCAGGACGCCGTAAAACTTCTTTACGTAGGGCTCGAGTTTTTTAGCGCATCGTCGCCATAGAATCTTGTGCATAAGATTGAGGGACTTCCAGGAGCGCGCGCTATTGGAGAAATCGGCGTGGTTGTCGACGTAAACGACCACGTTTGGATGGCGTTTGAGGTACTTTACGACGACTCTGACGTCGAGAAACTGACATCCGTGAATGAAGAGAACGTCCGGCGCGGATTTTTCTAGCGCTTGAGCGAACCCGACGTATCTTTTTAGCTTTCGATAAAGCTTAACGGGCTTTTTATAATCCAGTCGGACGACGCGCACGCCGTTCTCATTGAGGTATTCGCTCGGTTCCTTCATATAGGCGATTTTACCACGCTCATTAAACGTTTGTAAAGAAGCGATTACCGTAACGTCGGCGCCCATGAGTTTATGATACTTGGGCAACATATTTTCTTGATACGAGTATCCGTCCGGAAAGAAACAACCTAGGCAAAGATGCGTTATTCTCATTGTTCTCGAAACTCCTCGATAAAGGCTTCAACGTCGTCAAAGGCGTTGGCGCGCTCGGCGAGCGTTTGGTCGTCCCACTGAGTCCAGGGAATCTTTTTTAGCGCGTCCGCGACCTCTTGATCGAATCGGTCGCGTATCTTGCGCGCAGGATTACCCGCCCAGATTTCATAGGGCGGCACGTCGTGCGTTATGACGCTTCCCATGCCGACGACGGCCCCGCAGCCGATGCGAACGCCCGATTTCACGAAGCATCCCATTCCTAGCCAGACGTCGTCTTCGATGATCGTTTGGGTTGTTTTGATCGCTGGAAACTCGGCAAAATTTCGTCCAAGTATGTTTCTCCCTTTATGAAAGACAGGGCTAGTGGAGACGCGTTGTATTGGATGCGTCGCGCCTCCAATGCAACATCTGTCGGCGATTGAGCAGAACGCGCCTATTTCCACGTTGACGAGAAAGCACATTGACCCGACGTAGGAATACCGACCGATTGTAACGCGCGACAGTTCCGATCGCGA
>JAEEGL013464598.1_pt1 | contig 11054 bp, 9 predicted proteins | sample 9134231 | NCBI WGS metagenome assembly JAEEGL01 (sample SAMN16246548, study PRJNA631951) | gut metagenome | biome: gut microbiome; feature: rumen; material: fiber-attached | host: Bos | place: Iran: Karaj | collected 2018-10
ATCTCCGTGCTGGGAGTGCCCGGATACGCGGAAGCGAACGCAAGACCGGCTTCATATGCGCCGCGCGCGACCGCTTCGTTTCCCGACATGATTTCTCTCATGCTTTCCTCCTTATCCATTGCATATATTTACTGAACTTCATCGATCAGCTTACAGAGTTCGTTCGCTGAGATGACTGTGTTGACTTTTCTTCTCAAGGCTGTGGAGCCGGGTCTGCCCTTCGTGTACCAGCCGAAGTGCTTTCTCATCTCGAGAACGGCCCGTTTTTCTCCTTTGTCCTGGACCATCCGGTCGAAGTGGAGCCGCATGATCCGGCGTTTTTCTTCCGCATCCGGCGGGGGAAGCTGCTCCCCGTCCCGCCAGAGGCTGACCGCTTCGCGGAAGAGCCACGGATTGCCGAGCATCCCGCGTGCGATCATGACGCCGTCGCAGCCGGTCTCGTCCATCATGCGCACGGCATCCGCCGCCGCGAAGACATCTCCGTTGCCGATCACAGGGATCGATACCGCCTGTTTGACTTTAGCGATGATGTCCCAGTCGGCCTTGCCGGTGTAGAACTGCTCCCTGGTGCGTCCGTGGATGGTGACAGCGGCACATCCGGCCGCCTCGGCAGCTTTCGCCGCTTCTGCCGCAACGATGTGATCTTCATCCCAGCCTTTGCGGATCTTGATGGTCACCGGTTTATCCGCCGCTTCGCAGACCGCGCGCGCCACCTCGTAGAGGCGGTCGAGGTCTTTGAGCAGGGCGGACCCTTCGCCGTTTTTGACCACCTTGGGGACCGGACAGCCCATATTGATATCGAACAGGGCGTTCGGCCGGCCGCAGAGCCTGGCAGCGGTCTCCCGCATGACATCCGGCTCGCCGCCGAAGATCTGGTAGCTGACCGGGCCTTCTTCCGGCCGGATCATCAGCAGATCTTCCGTTTTGCGGTTTTCGTAGAGCAGCCCCTTGCCGCTGACCATCTCGGTACAGGTCAGCGCCGCGCCCATTTCCGAAAGGATGCTGCGGTACGCGCTGTCCGTCACGCCGGCGAGCGGCGCGGCTATAAATGGATTGTCCAGTGTCAGCGTACCGATCTGCATGGGGTCCTTTCTCACAGTGCCCGGAGGGCTTGCTTTCTAGTTATGCGATTCCTGCTCCTCGCCTTCCGGAGAGGTGGCAAGACGCTCTTTCTTGCGGCTGTTTTTGTTCTTCTGGTAGATGATCTCCAGACCGATCAGGGTCAGGAGTTTATCGACATGGTCGATGCAGTTGGTGCCCTTCTCCATCATCGTGGAGAGGCCGCCTGTTGCAATGACCTGGATGGGGCGGTCGCTCACGCGGTACTGCTCCATCTCCTTCTTCATTTTTTCGGTGATGAACTCCACGATACCCATGTTGCCGTACACGAGTCCGGACTGGATGCTCTCGATGGTGTTGCGGCAGATGACTTTGCCGGGCGGGGTGAGTTCAACGTTGGGCAGTTGTGCCGTGCGCTCGACCAGGGCATCCGCCATGATCTTGACGCCGGGGACGATGGTGCCGCCCAGGTATTCCCCTTTTTCGGTGATCGCGCAGAACGTGGTCGCGGTGCCGAAGTCGATGACGATCGCCGGACCGCCGTACTTCTTGAGGGTCGCGACAGCATTGACGATGCGGTCCGCGCCGACCTGCTTGGGGTTGTCATACTTGACGATGAGGCCGGTCTTGACGCCTGACTCCACGACGATGGCTTTCGTGTGGAAGTACTTCTGCGACAGGTGCTGCAGGGTGAACAGGATCGACGGAACGACGGTGGAGATGATCGTATCCTCCACGGCCTTCATGTCGAGTCCCTCATATTCAAAAAGACGGCTGATGATCATCCCGTACTCGTCGGCGCTCTTCTTCGTATCCGTCTCCATGCGCCAGTTGGTGATCAATTCGCCATCTTTGAAAACACCAACGACGATGTTGGTGTTGCCAACGTCAAAAGCCAGTAGCATGGTTGCCTCCTTTGCTCTGTATGATTTGACTCTTTATGCCAAAAAAGAACATGGAGCACCCAAGATGGGCGCTCCATGAGGATAAACCGGAAACTTAGACCAGTGTGACCAGAACGTCGCCGGAGTTGACGGAAGCGCCAACCGCCACGGGGACGGTGTCGACGGTACCAGCACTGGGTGCCAGGATCTCGTTCTCCATCTTCATCGCTTCGAGGATGATGAGGATGTCGCCTTCCGCTACAGCCTGGCCGGGCTTAACCTTGACGTCCAGGATGGTGCCGGGCATCGGGCTGCTGACAGTCTGTGCGCCAGCGGACGGAGCTGCGGCCGGAGCCGGAGCCGGTGCCGGAGCGGGAGCCGGAGCCGGAGCTGCCGCCGGAGCGGGAGCTGCTGCCGGAGCCGGAGCTGCTGCGGGAACTGCGCCAGCTTCTTCAACGGATACTGCATAAGTCGTGCCGTTTACGGTGATGTTATACTGTTTCATTTTGTTATTCTCCTTATACCCAGGATTTACATCCTTCTGCTATCAAAGCTTTCATTCAGACCAGCCATGTTCCAAGCTGTAGCCGGACCAGCGATGCGCTGGATCTTCTTGACTACGAAGTTGGAAGCTGCCGCGCCGCCTTCCGCCGCTGCGATCGCTGCCGCAATGACTGCGATGAGCTGGTCGTCGGAGGCGGACTCAGCTAAAGGGGACGCACCACCTGCTGCAGGCGCTGCTGCTGCCGCCGCAGGAGCTGCCGCTGCTGCCGGAGCTGCAGGAGCTGCCTTCGGTGCCTCTGCCTTCTTCTTTCCTGCACCCTCGAAGGAGCGGATGATGCGCGTCATTACCGCGATCATGACCCAGAGGATGATCAGGATGGCGAAGGTGATGCCCATGCCCATCAGGGCAGTGATGCCTGTGCCGGCCATTTTCTCCCCGAAAGAGAGATTTTCAAACATTTCCGGCTGTGCAAATTGTTCCATTAAACTCATGCTTTGTCACCTCCCTAAAGGGGAATGTTGCCGTGCTTCTTGGCCGGCAGGCTGACTCTCTTGGATGCCAGCATGTCGAAAGCACTGATGATGCGCTGACGGGACTCAGCCGGCTCGATGACATCATCGACGTAGCCGAGCTTAGCAGCAACATACGGGTTGTTGAAGTTTTCTTCGTATTCCGCAACCTTTTCCTTGGTCATGCCGATCGGATCCGCTGCAGCTTTGATTTCCTTCTTGATGGAGGAAATGATGTTGACAGCGCCGGAGGCACCCATAACGGCGACCTGTGCGGTCGGCCATGCGAGGTTGACGTCGGAACCGAGGTCCTTGTTGCACATTGCAACGTATGCACCACCGTATGCTTTTCTGGTGATCAGTGTGACCATCGGAACAGTCGCTTCAGAGTATGCGTAGAGCATCTTCGCGCCGTGGCGGATGATGCCGCCGTATTCCTGACCAACGCCGGGGAGGAATCCGGGAACGTCACAGATGGTCAGCATCGGGATGTTGTACGCATCACATCTTCTGATGAATCTCGCCGCCTTATCGGACGCATCGATGTCCAGGCAGCCCGCGCCGACCTTCGGCTGGTTGGCGATAACGCCGACCGACTGGCCGTTCATGCGGATAAAGCAGGTGATGATATTTCTAGCAAACGTGGAGGAGATATCGAAGATCTCGCCGTTGTCGGCCAGGCTCTTGATGATCTCGTACATGTCGTAAGCCTTGTTCGGGTTGTCCGGAATGATGGTCTCGAGTTCCGGGCAGGATCTGTTCGGATCGTCGGTGCATTCGTAGACCGGCGGCATCTCCATGTTGTTGGAGGGGAAGTATCCGAGGATCTTCTTGACCGCTTCGAGGGTCTCTTCTTCGGTAGCACCTACGAAGTGAGCGTTGCCGCTCTTGCCCAGGTTTGTCTTCGCACCGCCGAGCTCTTCAGCAGTGACGTCTTCACCGGTAACGGTCTTGATGACTGCCGGGCCAGTGATGAACATCTGGCTGGTCTTGTCGACCATGAAGATGAAGTCGGTGATCGCCGGGCTGTATACTGCGCCGCCTGCGCAGGGGCCGAGGATGACGGAAATCTGCGGGATAACACCGGAGCAGATGGTGTTGTTCTTGAAGATGCGTGCATAACCGGACAGGGCTGCAACACCTTCTTCAACACGCGCGCCGCCGCTGTCGTTGATGCCGACACACGGTGCACCCATCTTCAGGGCCATCTCCTGGACCTGCACGATCTTGTACGCGTGCATTTCACCCAGGGAACCGCCGGCGACGGTGAAATCCTGCGAGAATGCGAAGACCAGACGGCCGTCGACCATGCCGTAACCGACAACGACGCCTTCACTGGCCAGTTCTTTCTCTGCCATGTCGAAGTTGGTGCATCTGTGAGCAACGAATGTCTCGAGCTCTACGAATGTGCCTTCGTCGAACAGCAGGTCAAGACGCTCTCTCGCGGTCTTCTTGCCGCGGTCATGCTGGGCCTGGATTCTCTTTTCGCCTCCGCCGAGAAGCATTGCTGCCTTTTTCTCGCGGAGCTGTTCAAGCTTACTCATATCTTAGACTCCTCCTTATTGTGGCTTCTATGTTTCGGGTTTCGGCGCAAAAATAACGCCTATACCGTAAAAAACACCAAATAAACTATACATGATAGACGTTGGTAAATCAAGAAAAATCGTCTGTCACGAGCCTTTTTTGTCACCTTTTTCACGAACTTGCCGCGCCCTTCGGCAAAAAGCCGCAAAAAAGCACTATATATAGTTGTTTTTCGCGGAATCGCCACCTTCATTCAATATCTAGTGACTGTGAAACGGTCCGCTGTTACGCCCTGCCTTTTGCGCCTGCCTTCCGGAGCCGCCGCAGTGCCAGCGCCAGCACCAGACCGGGTGCGCCGGGTCCCTGCAGCAGGTTGATCCCCATCTTTTCCTCGACGCGGTGGAGCCGGTACTGCACCGTATTGGTGTGGATCCCGAGCAGTTCCGCCGTCCGCTGCGTGCTCCGCCCCGCGTCCAGTACGAACACCTCGAGGGTCTCCAGGAACTGCCGCCGTTTGGCCGGGGTGAGATCTTTGAACGGGTCGAACCACGCGCTGTACTCCTGCCGCTGCACCGGATCCTGTTCCTGGATCACCGCCGCGCTTCTGGCGAGCGCCAGTTCGTAGCGGTCCAGGACAGCCTGGTGCGGCCAGATCGCCGCGGCTGCATCCCGCGCTTCCTGGATCAGGGCGAACGCCGTGCCGGCGCCTTCCGGTCCCTGGATCCCGGTCACGTGGTAGATCACGGCCCGGTCTTCCAGCTGGCCGGTGCGGTACGCTTCGTTCGCTGCGGGCAGCAGCACCTGCGGATCGCCGTCCGCCAGCAGAATGCCGTAGAATTCCTCTTCTTCCCGTGTGCGCAGCACGGTCAGACCGGCCTCTTCGGCCTGCTCGAGGAGCGATTCCGCGGCAGCCTGATCGCCGCGCGCCAGGAAGACTCCGCAGATCGATGCCGGATCGATGCCCGCTTCGCCCCTGAGGCTGTACGCCTGCGCCGCATTGTTCCGCCGCAGCGCCCGCAGAAATTCACTGCGCGCGTCCTGCTCCGGCGAAAAATGCCACATCTCCATCGCCAGTTCGACCAGTTTGCCGAGGCGCGTCATATCCGCCGCGGTGTGCACATCTTCGTTGTCGACGAGGAACATCCGGTACGGCTGCCCCTGCACGCGCACCATCCCCCAGTAGGTGATGATGCCGTTGACATCGAGGCGCACATACAGCTCTTCACTGCCGTCCACGATATAGTCTTTGCTCAGCCGAACAGCCGCACCAATGGTGGTGCGGTGTCTGGTTTCCACGCTGAACACCGGATGCAGGTCCGTGCTCAGCAGGATCATCTGAAAGTCGTTCGCCAGCGCGGCGCCCCGCAGGGCGTCCGGGAAGCTGGTGTATTTTTCAAAATTGAGAAGGTGGTAGATGGTGTTCTGGATCAGAGAATCGCCAGGTCCCAGACCTTCTTGCCGGTTTGCAGGCATGGGTTATTCCTCTTCCTTGCCGGAGGGGTCTTCTGCAGCGGGTTCGTCCGCTGTCTGTTCCGCTTCCGGTTCCGCGGCAGCGCTGCCTTCGGCCGATTCCTCGGCGGCGGGCGCTTCCGGCACCTCTTCAGCGGCGGGCTCTTCCGCAGCGGGTTCTTTGAATGCCTCGTCGTCCCCGCCGAAATCGACGCCGATGTACTCGTCGTGCTTGCCGTCCGCCACATATTCGCCGCGGCGGCTGTCCGGGGTATAGTCCTCATCCGCAAGCGGACCGAACGCATCTTCGAGTGCGCTTTCCATCTGGAGCGCTTCCATCTCGCGCGCCTCTTCTTCGTTGGCCTTCGCGATCTTCTCCGCGCGCTCCTTATCCTGCGCAGCGAGTTCTTCGGCCGTCACCGTGCCGGTGTACAGCGCTTCGAACTGGTCGCCGTCGATCGTCTCGACCGCCAGCAGAGCGTTGGCGACGCGGGTGAGTTCGTCCATATGCTCGGTCAGGATCTGCTCGCATTCCTGGAAGCATTCCTCGACGATCCGGCGAATCTCCGCATCGATCAGGGAAGCGACTTCCTCCGAGTAGTTCTGGCGGGTGGAGAAATCCTTGCCCAGGAAGACTTCCTCCGCGCCGGCGTAGTTGATCGGACCCAGCTTTTCGCTGAAGCCGTACTTGGTGACCATCTCTCTGGCCACGTCGGTCGCGCGCTGGATGTCGTTGGACGCGCCGGTGCTGATGTCCTCGAGGGTGAGCTTCTCCGCGACACGGCCGCCCAGCAGGTGGATGATCTCCTCCCGCATCTTGGACTTGGTGCCGTAGTATCTGTCTTCTTTGGGCAGCGTCATGGTGAAGCCGCCTGCCATCCCGCGCGGCACGATGGTGACCTGGTGGACCGGGTCGGTGTGCGGCAGGGACCGTGCGACGACCGCATGGCCCGCCTCGTGGAACGCGGTGAGTTTTCTTTCTTCTTCGCTGATCACGCGGCTCTTCTTCTCGGGGCCGGCGATGACCTTGGTGATGGCCTCTTCGATCTCGTCCATGCGGATCGCCTTGCCGTTGCGGCGGGCGGTGAGCAGGGCTGCTTCATTGAGCATGTTCTCGATGTCCGCGGGAGAGAATCCGGGCGTGCGTCTTGCGAGCAGCGCAGGATCGACGCCTTCCGCCAGCGGCTTGTTGCGCGAATGGATCTTGAAGATCTCTTCTCTGCCCTTGATGTCCGGCATGCCGATGACGATCTGGCGGTCAAAACGGCCGGGTCTCAGGAGCGCCGGGTCGAGGACATCCGGGCGGTTGGTCGCCGCCAGAATGATGATGCCGGAGTTCTCTTCAAAACCGTCCATCTCGACGAGCAGCTGGTTGAGGGTCTGCTCTCTTTCATCGTTGCCGCCGCCAAGACCGGCGCCGCGCTTTCTGCCGACCGCATCGATCTCATCGATGAAGACGATGCAGGGCGCGTTCTTCTTGGCCTGGTCGAACAGGTCGCGGACACGGCTCGCGCCGACACCGACGAACATCTCGACGAATTCGGAACCACTGATGGTAAAGAAAGGCACACCGGCTTCTCCGGCGACTGCCTTGGAAATATACGTCTTACCTGTACCGGGATGACCGACCAGCAGCACGCCCTTGGGGATGCGTGCGCCGATATTCGCAAACCGTCTCGGATGGCGCAGGAACTCGACGATCTCGCTGAGTTCTTCCTTCTCTTCATCCAGCCCGGCGACGTCCTTGAAGGTGATCTTTTTCAGATCCCCGCCCTTCTGCATGCGCGCCTTGCTCCGGCCGAACTGCATGGCCTTGCCGCCGCCTCCCTGCTGGTTCATGATCATCACCCAGAAGAAGACCATCAGGATGATCAGCAGCAGCGTCGGGAGCAGCGAGATGTACCAGGGCGTCGTCTTGGGCGCCTCGGCCGTCAGTTTGATCTTGCCGCTTTCGGCCTGCTCGTTGAGGTATTTGTCGGCCAGAATGCTGTAATCGACCAGCGTGTAGACCGCTTCGATCTCATCGCCATTCTTGAGTTTGGCCGTCATGATCATCTTGTTGTTGTCGACGTTCAGTTCCTTGACTTCCTCGTTGGCGATATGCTCCACCATGACCGAATAGTCGACGACTTTCGCTTCGTCCCGCGGTGCGCGGTTGTAGAAGAACGCCATCATCATGACGAGACCGAAGATCAGTACATAGATCCCGATGTTTCTTGTCGTTCGTTTTTTCAAATTACCGTAACTCCTTATATATAATTAGTAGGAATATGCAATGTGACAGCCCCTTGGGCCTGTTCGCCTTTCCAACGCGCCGGCTGACAAAAACTGTGCCGCCGCACAAAAAAGGCCAAAGAAAAGTCTATCACACGTATTCTGCCATTTCAAGCACGAGGAATCGCTCTGTCGCGGGCCCTGCGGCGCACCCCGCCGCGTACCGCGGGCGCGGCATGCCCCACGGCATCCACAGCACGGTATTGCCGGCAGCCGCCAGCAGGAGCTTGCTGCGCATTTCCCGGGGGATCTTTTCGTCCACCATCAGGTTCTGGATCGACTTGTTGCCCTCTCTGAGCGGCAGGCGGTCGCCTGGCTGCCGCGTGCGGAATGCGATACGCGCGGGCAGCGTGTCTGGCGTTGCGCTTTCGCCGGTTGCTGATGCGCTGGTTTCTCCAGCGGCGGCGGATGCGCCGGCCTTTTCGGCATCTGCGGGCACGCTGGTTTCTCCGGCTCCCGCGGACGCACCGGCCAGCAGCGCTTCCACTTTATCCGCGTCCAGTACACAGGACGCCTCGCGGATCCCCGCAAAGTTCTTACTATAAATATAAGCCCGGATCTGTTCCGCCTCGGAGAGCGGTCCTCTTTCCGTATCATCGGCTGCATCGGCGGGTTCTTCCTGCGCGATCTGCGCAAGCAGTTCCTCTCTTGTGAGCACCTGAGCACTGCCCGGCTGCGCTTTTTGCGCTGCGCCGGCGGCGGTTCCATCAAGCTGCCCCTGCGCCGGTTGTCCGATACCAGCGGCGGTCTCACCTAGCCGTGCACCGGCTTCTGCGCCAGTTGCGACATCGCCCGGCAATGTGCCGGCTGTCTGGCTCGCCGGTTTTTGCGGCGGCAGCAGAACGAGCACGTCGTACTCGATCCGCAGCAGATAGCCGCCCGGCAGATTGGTTTCGGACGAGGTTCGGCCTTCTTCGATCAGCTGGTCCATCGCCGCGAGGTGCACGGCGGCAATATCCTGCACCAGCCCCAGCGCCGCGAAGGCCATCCGCAGCATCCGGTGCCGCACGGCGGGCGGTGCGGCGAGCACGACCTGCCGGTCCAGGCAGATCCGCGTCAGCGGCGCGGCCCCTGCCGGCACCCCGCCGACAGGCACGGGAACTTCCCCGGCCGCGGCCTGTGCATCAAAGAAGCACTGTGCCGCCAGTTCTTTCAGATAGGCGCTATCCTCGCGGGCGTTGGCCGCGGCGCGCGCCAGTGTGTCGATGATATTCGGGTTGAAGTTATCCGCCAGATAAGGGATCAGTTCGTTGCGGATCCGGTTGCGGACGTAGGTGTTTTCTTCGTTGGTGTGATCGCGCCGCGGCACAAGGTCCGCAGCGGCAAGATAGGCTTCGATGTCCGCCCGGGCGGTATCGAGCAGCGGGCGGATGACAGCGAAGCCATCCTCCCCGTCACGGACGTAGTCCATGCCGGCCATGCCGTCGGTGCCGGTGCCCCGGAGCAGGCGCTGGAGCACGGTTTCGGCCTGGTCGTTGCGGTTCTGGGCAACGGCGATCCGCACCCGCGCCGCCCCTTGCTGCGCAAGGGCGGCTGCGCGTTCGGCAAATGCGTCATAGCGCAGCCGGCGGCCCGCTTCTTCTTCCGTGAGGCCCAGGGAGCGGGCCGCGGCGCGGCAGTCCGCCGCCACCACCGCCAGCGGAACGCCCCGCGACTTGCAGAGCGATTCCACAAAAGCCTGGTCCTCCTCCGCATCGCCGGGGCGCAGCCCGTGGTTCACGTGCACGCACGACAGCGAAAAACCCAGCTCTTCCTGCAGCGTATACAGCACATCAAAAAGGCACAGCGAATCCGGCCCGCCGGAAAACCCGAGGACCACCGCATCGCCGGCCGCGATCAGACCGTGCGTCAGGATCGCCTGCCGCACCTGTCCGCGCACCCTGTCCGCCGCCTCCAAAGCCCCGGAAGCCCGGCGGGCCGTGCCATATTCCCTGCATGTTGTTTTATCTGTCTGTTCCATAACCCTGTTCCGCCCTGCGGATCAGCCTTTGATATCGAAAAACCGCATCGCATTGATGCAGGTCTGTTCGGCGACCTCCTCCAGTTCCATGCCCTTGAGGAGCGCCAGGCGCCGCGCGGTGTGCACCACGTACGACGACCGGTTGGGCCGGCCGCGCAGCGGCTCCGGTGTGAGGAACGGCGAATCCGTCTCCACCAGCAGGAAGTCGAGCGGGATGTGCTCCGCCACTTCCACCGTTTTGCGCGCGTTCTTGTACGTCAGCGGGCCGCACATCGACAGCGTGCCGCCGAGGCGCACGTACTGCTCCCCGAGCTCGCGGCTGCCGGAATAGCAGTGCAGGAGCACGCGGGCATCGTCCGCCGCGCTCTCCCACCCGGCCGGCACGGGGCGCTGCGGGAACCAGCTCTTTCTCTCGGCGCTGAACGCGCCTTCTTCTTTCAGGATCTCCATCGTCTCCCCGTCCGCCTCGCGGGAATGGATGACGATGGGCATCTTCAGTTCATTCGCCATGCGGATCTGCCGCCGGAAGCAGTCGCGCTGCTCGTCCCTGGGCGACAGGTCATAGTGAAAGTCGAGCCCGATCTCGCCGATGGCGCAGATGCCCGGCTTTTTTGCCATGCTGCGGATAAGCAGCTCCTCAGCGGGACCGAAGTTCTTCGCATCGTGCGGGTGAAATCCGACCGCCCCAAAGCACCAGGGATAGGTGGCGGCGTGCACGCACGCCAGGCGCGAAGATTCCATGTCGCACCCGATATCCATCACATAGCAGAGATCCGGATCTTCTTCGATCTCCCGGATCCGTGCCGCGCGTTCCTCTTCATCAAAACCGTCGTGGTTGATATGGCTATGGCTGTCAAAAAGCCGCATGTTCTGTCCTTTCTCTTATGGCG